>OWII01000980.1_pt1 | contig 13201 bp, 10 predicted proteins | sample 1732591 | NCBI WGS metagenome assembly OWII01 (sample SAMN05065732, study PRJEB22554) | human gut metagenome | biome: ENVO:2100002; feature: ENVO:00000062; material: ENVO:00002003 | host: Homo sapiens | place: USA | reverse complement strand
GTCTCGTGGGCTCGGAGATGTGTATAAGAGACAGCATGAAAGGAGGGTCTTCGTGCCGATCTACCCCAATTTTTACCAGACGCTCAGCGCCTGCCCCATCGTGGAGCTGCGCGGCTATGCTGCCGCCTGCGGGCTGAAGGGACGGCTGTATGCCTATCTGGACTTTGCAGGCCCCACCGGCACGGCCCGGGACGGCCTTGCCGAAGGGATGCTGGCCCTTGCCATTGAAAAAAAGAAGCTGATCTCCGGTCAGCCCATCATTGAAGCGGCCTCCGGCCCGTTTGCCGCTGCGCTCACGCTGGCGGGCCTGACCGCCGGTCATCCGGTGGTTCTGGTGATGCCGGAGGATGCCCCCGCCCTGCGGCAGGAGACCCTGCTGCGGCTGGGTGCGCAGATCCGCCACAGCCCGGCCCGCAGCGGTGTGAACGGTGCCCGCCGTCTGGCGGCACAGACCGCCGCCGCCAACGGCTGGTACTACATGGACTGGCTTGCCAACGATGATAACCCGGAGTACCACCGCCGCGTTACCGGCCCTGCCATTGTGCAGAGCATCGCGCGGGAGGGCAAAAGCGCTGTGGACGCTATCGTGATCGGCGTGGGCAGTGGCGGCACCGTGACCGGCGTAGGCGAGACCATCAAGGCATGGACGAACGATGTGCGCATCGCCGCCGTGGAGCCTTACGAATCGCAGGCGCTGGGCGGCGGCCTGACCGGCCCCCACGGCATCAGTGATTTGGGCTACGGCTTTGTGCCGGAAAACTTCAACGCCTATGTGGTGGACAACGTGGTGGCGGTGAACACCACCGATGCGCAGCGGGCCGCGCAAAAGGTGCTGCGCACCGATGCCATCCCGGCTTCGGTGGCATCCGGTGCCGTTTTGCAGGCGGCCGCACAGCTCATCCATGTAGGTGCCAGCCGCTCTGCCCTTGCCATCCTGCCCGGACGGCAGATCGTAAATACGTTATAAGGAGAAATCATAGAGTTCCCATGACAAACGACATGACAAAGGGAGCCATTACACCGCTCCTGATCCGTTTTACTATTCCGCTGGTACTTGGCAACCTGTTCCAGCTCACCTACAACGCCGCCGACAGCATCATCGTGGGCAAGTTCGTGGGCGAGGAAGCTCTTGCCGCCGTCGGCACCTCCAACCCGCTCATGACTCTGGCCATCCTGTTTATCAACGGCATGTGTCTGGGTGCCGGCATTCTTGTCAGTACCGCATTCGGTGCCGGTAATACCCAGCTGATGGAGCGTCAGGTGTCCACCACCGCCATTGCAGGCACCGTGTTCTCGCTGGCATTCTCGGCGCTGTGCGTCATTCTGGCCACGCCCCTGCTGCAGCTGATGCAGGTGCCCGCCGATATCCTGCCCATTGCGGTCAGCTACCTGCGCATCGTGTTTGCAGGCCTGATTTTCACCTTCTTCTATAACTTCCTTGCCGCCACCATGCGTGCACTGGGCGACAGCAAGAGTGCCCTGTATTTCCTGATGATCAGCTCTGTGCTGAACATCGGCGGCGACCTGTTCTTTGTGCAGGTGCTGAACTGGGGCAGCAACGGCTGCGCCCTTTCCACCGTGGTCAGCGAAGCACTGTGCTGCGTGCTGTGCGTACTGTACATCCGCTGGAAGGTGCCCATCCTGCAGCTGGGCAGGCGCTGGCTGGTGTTTGATGGCAAGCTGCTGCGCAAAACGGTCAGCTACGGCTGGGCCAGCGCCATGCAGCAAGCCACCGTGCAGCTGGGCAAGATCGCTGTGCAGGCCATCGTGAACACCATGGGTGTCAACGCCATGGCCGCCTTTACCGCTGCTTCCCGCATTGACGACTTTGCCTATACCCCGCAGCAGAATATCGGCCACGCCATGACCACCCTCATGGCGCAGAACCGGGGTGCCGGAAAGCACGACCGTGTGAAGCAGGGCTTCCACTGCGGTATGCGCATCGAAGCCGCTTACGGCGTGCTGATCGCCGTTGTATGCTTTGCCGGTGCGCCCTTTATCATGAAGCTGTTCGTCACCGACCCGGAGGTCGTCCATCTGGGCGTGCGCTTCCTGCGCACGGTTTCCCTGTTCTACCTGATGCCCGCAGCCACCAATGGCATTCAGGGCTTCTTCCGCGGCATTGGCGATCTGAAGGTCACGCTGGTGTCCAGCACCTTCAACATGGTGTTCCGTGTGGCGGCAGCTGCGGTGTTCGTGCTGGTGTGGAAAATGGAGATCGAAGCTCTGCCTTACAGCTATGCGGTGGGCTGGGTCGTCATGCTGCTCTACGAGCTGCCCATGCTGGTTCGGTATCTGCGCAGCCATGGAGACGAGTTATGATCGTTTTATTTGATTTGTGATACAAAAAGGCTCTGCATCGCAAGGATGCAGAGCCTTTTTCGTATTAAACTTACTTGCGGCTTGCCAGCAGATTCTCGATCTTCTTCAGCGGATCGATGATGCTGGAAACAGACATGTCGTGGTTCAGAGCCACCACAAAGTATGCAGCGTACTTGGAAACATCCACATCCACATACCAGTCGCGGGTGAGCAGCTCAGGCATACGGTAGGTCAGGTTAGTGCCCACAACATAGGTCAGCTTGCCCTCGGCCACAGCCTTGTCGAACTTCTCCAGACCGCTGGTAAACAGGGGGAAGGTGGCGTTGGCGATGATGTTGGCAGCGCCGCGCTCCTTCAGGTTGCTGGCGACCTCCAGCATGCTCTCGCCGGAAGCAATGATGTCGTCTGCGATAAAGACGGTCTTGCCTTCCACGCTCTCGCCCAGATACTCGTGGGCCACGATGGGGTTGCGGCCGTTGACCACGCGGGTGTAATCGCGGCGCTTGTAGAACATGCCCAGATTGCAGCCCAGCACGCTGGAGAAGTACATGTTGCGGTTCATGGCGCCCTCGTCCGGGCTGACCACGGTAAACTTGCTCTTATCAAAGGACAGGTCCGGGTCCTTCTTCAGCAGGCTCTTCAGCACCTGATAGGTGGGCATTGCGTTATCAAAGCTCATCAGCGGCACAGCGTTCTGCACGCGGGGGTCATGAGCATCAAAGGTGATGATGTTGCGCACACCCATGGTCTGCAGCTCCTGCAGGGCCACAGCGCAGTCCAGACTTTCGCGCACCACACGGCGATGCTGACGGCCGCCGTACAGGCTGGGCATAATGACCGACACACGGTGTGCCTTGCCGGCCACTGCCTGGATCAGGCGCTTCAGGTTGGCGAAGTGATCGTCCGGAGACATGTGGTTCTCGTAGTTGAACAGCTTGTAAGTCACACTGTAGTTGCCGGGATCGACCACGATGAAGATATCGTCGCCGCGCACCGACTCCTTCACCAGACCCTTGGCATCGCCACTCTGGAAGCGGGGGCAGTCGCAAGGAATAATGAAGGTCTCTTTGTCAATTCCGGCAGCCTTGGCCCAGCGGACCAGATGCTTGTCGATCAGGCCGGTCAGTTCCTCTGCACCGGGGCAGGAGATCAGCCGCATATCTGCCACGCTGGGCTGCTCAAAGAACGACTTCGGGGAAATTTCAATAGACATAGTCATAACTCCTTATTGCTGTTTACGATCCGTATCATGCACACAAGAGCGCATATCTAGTTTTATTTTATCACATTTCGTCGATTCTGCCATATCAATTTGTTTCATGTCAGGATTTTCTGCGCCTTGCACAGCTGTTTTTCTTTTTTCTCAAAGAGAATGTGTGTTTTTTACAAAAAGCACACTTTTCCTTTGCTTTGGTCGCAGCCGCCCCGCGCAAAAGGCGCTGCCGCACAAAAATGCGGCAGCGCCTTTTGGATGTCTGTCAGTCAGTATCGTGGGTTCATGCGTTCGTGCTCTGCTGCTCGTTCAGCAGTTTTTCCAGCTTGTACCACTTGACCAGCGACTGGGGACGGAACACATAGTCATAGGGTTTAAATTTGACCGTCTGGGTACCGTCGGAGTTGGTACGGGCAAAGTCCTTCATCAGGTCCTGCTCCACGCACCAGCGGGCGGCGGCCTGTGCGTCGGTGTCGTCCTCGTCAATGTCGGGGTACAGCTCGGTGCTCACCGGGGCCGGGCAGTCGGCGCGCTTCCACAGAGCCATTGCCAGCTCGATGCGGTTGGCGGGCACAAAGCCAAAGGTGCTCTCCAGCCACAGGCGGGTGCCCAGCAGGTAGCCCGCACCGCCCAGCAGAGCGCCGGCAACCACGGCGCCTGCGCCGCCGTCGCCGGAGCCGCCATCGCCAGAGGAGCCACCGTCCGGGGTGGTGATCTCTTCCCACTGAGCGGTCAGCGTTGTGTTGGCGGTCAAGGTCAGCTCCATGCCGACGGGGTAACGGTTGTCGGCTTCATCCTGCCAGGCTACGAACCGGTAGCCGTTCAGCGCCGGGGCTGCTGCCACGGTGGCCTTTTCGCCTTCCGGGTAGATCTTGCTTTCGTAATCTACGCCTGCTGCGCCGGTGCCGTCGTTCAGGTCATAACTGAGCTGATAGCCCTTTTCTGTTACGTTGGGGAACTGGCGTTTGCAGTAATTGCAGGTCTTGGTCACTTTGCGCTCGAAGTGGTCGCCCTTGTTCTCCCACTCAGAAACAGAATCGAACGTATATGCATTGTCTTTTTCGCCATCGCTGTGTTTGTGCGTTACCATCTCGCCATCTTTCCACACAAGCTCAGGATTCTCGTTTTCTTCACCATAGTAGACTTCAGTGTGCCCGTTGTTGCCGGCAAATCCATACACCTTCGAGCAAGTATTTGTGTCTCTCTTGGCGCTGACCTTGTTATCGCCCGAAATATAGATTTTGAAGCTGCACGGGCCATCATCAACATTCAGTGCAGACTTAGCCCGACTGTTCGTTACTTCGCAATCCTTAAAATGGATTTTGATAAGCGGGTTGCCTTCGTTATGAACATAGATTGCCTTACCCTCGCATTCAAACTTGCAGTGGTCAAAGATTGTGTCTTCTGAGCAATACGTCCAGAGTGCATATTTATAGCCAAGCGGCTTGAAAGTCGTATCCTTAAATGTTGCACTGTTGTATCCCCAATAAAAGGTCATGCCCTCGACTACGCAATTCTCAACGACCGTTGTATCTGTATGAGCAAATCCCTGATAGTTATATGAAGGTCCAGCCTTCAACGTCATATTCTGGAAGGTAATCGTTTTTGAGTTTTTAAAGCTGAAGTCTGCATTGCCATAACCTCTTTGGTCGCTGCTCGGATAGCCGATGTTCCAGGTGGTCAAGCCAGCTCCCTGACCAACAAAAGTCAGGTTTTTGCCTGCTGTCTCTTCCGTGCCATACAGCGTATACACGCCCTCACCCAGTGTAATGGTCGTCGTAGTACCATCAGCAGGGGCATCTTTTACCGCTTCCAGTACGGTGTTGTATACCGTATTGCCGATCTTTGCCTGTCCCTTTGCCAAAGGCGTATCCTCTGCCGCAAATGCCATCATCGGAAGCATCTGAAACATCATTGCCGCCGCCAGCAGGGCAGCCAATACCCGATTTTTACCCTTATGTTTCAAAGTCGTTCATTCCTTTCCTCATTATCATTTTCATTGACTTCTACGGTCTGATCTCAGTCCCGCCTGCGCCTCACCTCCTCTGACGCGTTTACCCCTTTGTATTCAATTTCATATTCTACCCCCCCGCATATTTTGCAAGAGTTCTACGAAAAATCGTTTCTTTGCATAAAACGCGTCCGGTTTCTTTGGTGATTTAGCAGATTTTATAGCGGTGTTGGACCCTTCTGTTCTCGATGGTCAGATTTCCTTTTGCGAAAAAAAGTCCCCCTGCCTTTTCAGGCAGAGGGACTTCTCTTCACTTACCTTCTATCCAGAAGGAAAACGTTTTTGTGTTCTGCTTACAGGGCAGCGACCGCAGCCTTCAGGGCATCCACGCGGTCGGTGTTCTCCCACTTCACGCCCAGATCCTCGCGGCCCATGTGGCCGTATGCGGCCAGCTTGCGGTAGATGGGCTTGCGCAGGTCGAGTTCGCGGATGATGGCGGCGGGGGTCAGGTCGAACACCTTTTCCACAGCCTGCTCGATCTTCTCATCGGAGACGGTGCCGGTGCCGAAGGTGTCCACCATGATGGACACAGGCTTTGCCACGCCGATGGCGTAGGCCACCTGCACTTCGCACTGCTTGGCAAGACCTGCAGCCACGATGTTCTTTGCCACCCAGCGGGTCGCATAGGCAGCGCTGCGGTCCACCTTGCTGGGGTCCTTGCCGGAGAAGGCACCGCCGCCGTGACGGGCATAGCCGCCGTAGGTGTCCACGATGATCTTGCGGCCGGTCAGGCCGGTGTCACCCTGCGGGCCGCCCACGACGAAGCGGCCGGTGGGGTTAATGTAATACTTGGTGTTCTCGTCCAGCAGCTCGGCGGGGATGGTGGCCTTGATGACCTTTTCCATCACGTCTGCACGCAGCTGTTCCATGCTGACGCTGTCGCTGTGCTGGCTGGAGATGACCACAGCATCCACACGCACGGGCTTGTTGTTCTCATCGTACTCCACAGTGACCTGGCTCTTGCCATCCGGACGCAGATAGTCCATCTCGCCGTTCTTGCGCACCTCGGTCAGGCGCTTTGCCAGCTTGTGAGCCAGGCTGATGGGCATAGGCATCAGCTCCGGGGTCTCATCGCAGGCATAGCCGAACATCATGCCCTGATCGCCTGCACCGCCCACCTGATCGTTGGTGCCCAGTGCGATGTCGGGGCTCTGGCCGTCGATGTTGGAGATGACGGCACAGGTGTCGGCATCAAAGCCGAACTTTGCGCGGGTGTAGCCGATATCTGCCACCACCTCGCGGACGACCTTCTGGAAGTCCACGTAGCAGTTGGTGGTGATCTCGCCCATGATGTGCACAAGGCCGGTGGATGCACAGGTCTCGCAGGCCACACGGGCATCGGGGTCGTGGGTCAGAATTTCGTCCAGAATGGCATCCGAGATCTGGTCGCAGATCTTGTCGGGATGTCCTTCGGTGACGGACTCAGAAGTAAACAGGTGTCTTGCCATTTGTTTTGCCTCCTAAAGTTTTTACAGCAGGGTGTGTATTTCTTGCTCCAACATTCCGTTCAAGCTTTTTTGCGCGAAAAATAAAAGCGCCCAGAGCCCGAAAGCTCTGAGCGTTGCACTCTTATCTCTCGGTTTCCCGCAGGATTTGGCACCTTGCGCTCACGCGCAGGTTGTCGGGCTTCACAGGGCCTGTCCCCTCAGCCGCTCTTGATAAGTCGGTATTCAGTTGGTACGTTCAGTATTCTATCATTGCTTCGTCAGATTGTCAAGAAGAGTATCACTCTTTTTAGACATTATTCTGAAATTGATGGAGCGTTCCCCTGCTCCGGTACGGCATGGCCGTTCCGGGCGGCGTGGAAAGCGCGCTTTTCCGCATACATCCGCTCGTCCAGTTCCGCCAGAAATTTCTCCACGCTGCCGCCCTCATACTTTGCCACACCGGTGGAGAAAGACAGCTGAAAGCTGCCCGCCGGGGCGGCGGCGTTATAGCGCTGCACCCGCTGCTCGATGGCGGCACAGATCTTATTCAGGATCTCCTCCGAGCCGTGCCGGATCAGCACCATGAACTCATCGCCGCTTATGCGGATAGCTACCGAGTTTGCCACCAGCGCCCCGGACAGGATGTGACCGATCTCCTGAATGGCGCGGTCGCCCGCACCATGACCGTAGGTGTCGTTGATCTCCTTGAAGCAGTTCACGTCCATCATGATGCCGTAAACATCCTTTTCCTGCGTGGCATGGATGCGCTCCAGACAGTAGTTCATGTACTTGCGGCCAAACAGACCGGACAGCTCGTCGATATAGCTGCGCAGACTGCGGAGCTGACTGTCCACAAACACAAAGGCGATGGCCACCGACAGCCAGCCGAAGGCCATACCGTAGAACGCACCCTGCAGCACCGTGCCCACCGCACAGGTGATCACAAAGTAGTACACCGAGAAAAACTCCACCGTAACGCCATCGCGCTTGGCCTTATGCACCTGCCACACGCTCTCGGCATAATAGCCGAACAGCAGCAGGTAAAGCAAACTGTTCAGCGGACCGCGATGGTAAACGTTGTCCGCGGAGATGGTAAAGATCCATCCTGTGCCGAAAAGGTTCGCCGCCAGCAGCGCCAGAACAGCCAGCAGCGGCGCGCCCAGGAACAGATGCCTTCTGCGCAGGCGTCCGGTGCTGCGGTAGACCCGGAAGTCCACATACAAACACCACGCAAAGCCCACGCTCACGGTAGCGCCGGTGCAGACGGTGTTCATGAGGTACAGCCAGAACCGGCTTGCCGCGCCGGGCACGCCGTCCAGCAGAAAGCTGATCGTCTCTGTCGCCTGTGCCAGCAGAGTCACCACCAGCATCTGGCAGAACAGCTCACTTCCAACACTGTTTTTACTCTCGCCGCGCACCCGCAGCAGAAACAGAAAGCATACCAGCACCGCCCCTGTGCCATTGGCCACAAGGATCTCGGGTATATTCATTGCATTTCCTCCCCTGCCCGCCTTATCCCACAAGGCAGACAGCCCCTGTTTTATACAGTATCTATCTGTATTATATACCCTGCCGCGCCCTGCTTGCAAGGCTTGGCATCAAAAAGGGCCGCTGCACAGCAATTTGTGCAGCGGCCCTTGGGAAAACCAGACGATCCAGAACAGCCTTCGCGTGCGCTCTGGTTCTGTTCTGCGGAAATATTATTTATAATTGCATTTTTTCGCAGAAAGATCAATAGCCCTTTGCCTGCTCGCCGTTCAGAATTTTGACAGCGCGGGAGGTGCCCAGACGGTCAGCACCCAGCGCAAGGAAGGTTTCCATGTCCTCCACGGTAGAAATGCCGCCGGCAGCCTTGACCTTGCAGCGGCCATGCACACCCTTGACCATCAGCTCCACATCGTGGAAGTTTGCGCCTGCGGTGGAGAAGCCGGTGCTGGTCTTGATGTAGTCCGCGCCTGCCTCGCAGACGATATCGCACATCTTTTCCTTTTCCTCGTCGGTCAGCAGGCAGGTCTCGATGATGACCTTCAGGACCTTGTCGCCCACCGCCTGCTTCACGGCGCAGATGTCCTCGCGCACGGCATCGTACTCCTTGTTCTTCAGGCGGCCGATGTTGATGACCATATCCACCTCGGCGGCACCATTCTCAATGGCAGTCTTGGCTTCAAACGCCTTGCTGGCGGTATCCATGGCACCCAGAGGGAAGCCTACCACGCAGCATACCGGGATGCGGCCCGCCATATACTCCACCGCCTGCCTGACGTAGCAGGTGTTGATGCAGACGGATGCGGTGTGGTTTGCAATGGCTTCGTCACACAGGGTCTGGATCTGGGGCCAGGTGGCCTCCGGCTTCAGCAGGGTGTGATCGACATGGGAGAGAATTTCTTCACGAGTCATGTTTGTTTCTCCTTTTTTACTTGCTGGCACGGCGCACCTTTGCCATGCCGACAGCACTCAGGGCAATTGCAGTTGCTGAGACCGTTGCACCAATGATGCCCAGCACCAGACCGGAGACCAGAAATGCAAAACCTTTCAGACCACGCTTCATAAAACCGTACCTCCTAAAGTGTTGATGATTTGTAAAACCCTCTCAGTCATCTCGCATACGCTCGATGCCAGCTCCCCCGAATGGGGGAGCTTTATGCTCGGAGGAGAAGTTTTTCTTCTCCTGCAAAAAAGCTCGCCCTTCGGGAGAGCTGTCGCCGTCAGGCGACTGAGAGGGTTCTGCTTACTTTTTCTTAAAAATGATCAGCTTGCTGAACACATAGTTCAGCACGATCACCAGTACATTGGAAAAGACCTTCACGGCAAGGCCCCACAGTGCCTGCGCATTGTAGCAGCTGGTAACGAAGATCGCCGTGGGACCGTCTGCACCGCCGATGACGGCAATAGCGGCAGAGCCATCCGTGACCCCCGCCGGTGTGCCTGCATAGGAGGCTGCCATCTGGATGGCCGTATCCGGGCCAAGCCAGTGGGCCACCACGCTCAGCACCCCCTGCATCAGCTCGTCCATCAGCGCTGCACCCTGCGCAGCCAGCAGATTGCCCAGCACCAGCATAATTGCAGTGTCCAGCAGCATTGTACCCAGACGACAGGTGACGAATGCACCAAATTCCCTCGCCATGGCCTTGCCTTGCGTTTTGCTGCGGAACACAAAGGCGCGGTTGGTGCAGTAGGCAAACAGGATGCAGATGATGTTATCCAGCACATTGCCCCAGCTGTTGGCGGCTGTATAGCCAAACAGCTTGTTGAACAGCGCATACAGCACAATGTTCAGCAGGGTGCACAGCACGCCGAAAACCAGATAGCTCAGCACTTCCCAGTGTTTCTTGAAAAAATTTATCATAGTTCGTCAAACCCTCTCCGTCCGCTCGCGCTGCTCGCGTCCACCTCTCCCGAAGGGCGAGGTTTTATTGCGGGCGCGGCGAGCCTGCCCTCTTTTGCCAAAAGCTCTCCCCTTCGGGGGAGCTGTCACCGCAGGTGACTGAGAGGGTTCTCTCCTTAACAAAAACAGCCCCGCCGCCGTTTTCCCGGCAACGGGGCTGTTGATCGCATTGTGTCAGAAGCTTTTCTTCCGAACGAAAGGCTGATTACTCAGCGTCGTCGTTCAGCAGGGCCTTCATAGACAGGCTGATGCGCTTCTTGTCGAAGTCGACATCCAGCAGCTTCACATCGACCATATCGCCGACCTTCAGTACGTCAGAGACCTTCTCAACGCGGTCATTGCTGATCTCGCTGATGTGGACCAGACCATCAACACCCGGCAGGATGCGGACGAATGCACCGAACTTGGTCAGGGAGACGACCGGAGCATGGAAGGTGCTGCCGATGGGGTAGTTGTTCTTCAGCTGCTCCCAGGGGTTGTCCTCGGCCTTCTTGTAGCCCAGAGAGACCTTGTGGTTCTCGGTGTCGATGTCCTTCACATACACTTCGATGGTGTCACCAACGGAGACGACCTCGGAGGGATGCTTGATGCGGTTCCAGCTCAGCTCGCTGATGTGGCACAGACCGTCCACACCGCCGATATCGACGAATGCACCGTAAGAAGTCAGGCTCTTGACAACGCCGGTGTAGGTCTTGCCCACCTCAACGTTTGCCCAGAACTCTTCACGCTTTGCCTTGTTCTGCTCAGCGGTCACCTTGTTGATGCTGCCGACGATCTTGCGGCCGGAGCACTCGGTGACAACCAGCTGAACGTGCTGGCCAACCAGAGCGGTGTAGTCCTCATCACGGCGCATAGTAGCCTGAGAACGAGGAACGAACACCTTGACGCCCTTGACGTTGACCACAACGCCGCCCTTGTTGAACTCGGTGACATCGCCTTCGACGACCTCGCCGGACTCAGCGGCCTTAGCGATCTCTTCCATGCCCTTGCGAGATGCGAGCTTCTTGCGGGAGAGCTGGATGACGCCATCCTGATCCATAACCTTCTCGACGATGAGGTCCAGCTCATCGCCAACCTTCACCAGGTCTTCGACCTTGGCGGAGGAATCATCGGTCAGCTCGCTCAGCTTGACAAAGCCGGTCTGCTTCGCTCCGATATCCACCTGGATCTCGTTGGCAGAGATGCTGGTCACGATTCCTTTCACAATACTGCCTGCATGAACACGCTTTTCCTCGGATGCATTCAGCATCTCCTCAAAGCTCATGCTGTCATTGATTTCTGCGCTCATACTGTTAAGTACCTCCTCAATAATAGACGATGGCGTTGAAGCCCCGGCTGTCACGCCCGCCACTTTAACATCTGCAAACCATTCCGGCCGAAGTTCGCTCGCTGTCTCGACCGTTACGGCACGCGTGTGTTTTGCGGCGACCTGTACCAGCTTTTGGGTATTGGAAGAATGATGACCGCCAATGACAACAATGATGTCGCATTTTTGGCTGAGGTCTTCCGCTTCCTGTTGCCTCGCCCACGTCGCATTACATATTGTATCAAAAATTCGGGCGTTTGTATAGGCTTTTTTGAGAAACTCCGAACTTTCTTGCCATTTTGTAACCTGAAATGTGGTCTGTGCAACTGCAAACAGGGGTTTTTGCGGGTCAGAGGGGCCTTTCCATGCCTTCAACTCGGCCAGATCGGCAAAAACGAACACCTCTCCGCGGGTGTGGCCCACGATCCCCTGCACCTCCGGATGGGTCTTGTCGCCTGCCACCAGCAGCACCGCCCCCGCCTTTTCGGCCTCGGCGGCAATGCGCTGGATCTTCTGCACGAAGGGACAGGTGGCATCATGGTAGGTGATGCCGCGCGCATCCAGCTCGTCGTACACGGTGCGCGGCACGCCGTGACTGCGGATGACCACCTCGTACCCGGCGGGCACATCGGCGATGGCATCCGCCACAAGGGCACCCTTTTTCTGCATATCCTCCACAGCCTGCGGGTTATGGATCAGCGGGCCGAGGGTGGCCACCTTGCAGCCTTCGTTCAGCAGGCCATAGGTCAGGTCCACCGCCCGCTTGACACCAAAGCAGAACCCCGCCGTTTTGGCAACTCGGATCTCCATCTTTTACGCCCCCATCTTCTCCCACGCATCCAGCAGGGCCTGCTTGTTGGCACGCAGCTTTTTGGTGTCGCGGCGGCTCTCCATGGCAAACTGCTCTGCAGGCATCGGCTCGCCGTAGATCACCCGTACTTTGCAGAACAGGTGCATTTTTCCATCCGGCGTATCGTACAGGATGCGGCAGGGCACTACGTCCACCCCGGCCCCCGCCGCAATGACGAACAGTCCGCTCTTGGGCGGCAGAAGCTTCCCGTCCTTTTCGCGGGTGCCCTCCGGGAAGATGAGCAGTGTTTCGCCGTTTCTGCACTTTTCTACGGTCTGCTCAATGGCAGCCATTTCATCCTTTGTGCCGCGCACGCACACCGCGCCGCAGCAGCGGAAGAACCATGTGAGCAGGGCGTTGATCTCGAACAGTTCCTTCTTGGCGAACACGATCATCCGCCTGCTCCACCGGGTGACCACGATGAACACCGGGTCGATGGCGGAGACATGGGTGGGCGCAAGGATGCAGCCCTTTGTCTGCACCTTTTTCAGGTTTTCGCGGCCCTCTACATGGATGCGGAAGCCGATATGCCACAAAAGCCACGCAAAGGGCACTAAGATGTAATATAATATCATTTTATCGTTTTATTCACTTTCTCCGCAATGATCTTCTTCATTGCAGCAAGGCTCTGTTCAAAATCTGTCTCTTATACACATCTGACGCTGCCGACGATCGCATAAGTGTAGA
>OWII01000976.1_pt1 | contig 13256 bp, 9 predicted proteins | sample 1732591 | NCBI WGS metagenome assembly OWII01 (sample SAMN05065732, study PRJEB22554) | human gut metagenome | biome: ENVO:2100002; feature: ENVO:00000062; material: ENVO:00002003 | host: Homo sapiens | place: USA | reverse complement strand
ACCCAAACGTGGGTCTACGGGAAACATTACCAGGTCGAAAGCCGTACATTCCTTGCGGATGTCGTTCAGGATAGCCAGAAAGTCGCCTTCCCGTTTTTTGATTTCCTGTGGCGTGGATTCGTCTGCCCAATGCCAGTTGTTCAGGTCGCCTGCGTGGAATATGTCTTTGTCTTCAACATGAACAGCCCAAGATACGCCGGAATCAGTGGAACCGAAAGCATGTACCGTGATGAGGTCGTCGCGGTAGCTTTCTCCCCGTCTCAGGTATGCCGTTACGCCTTCCGTTCCGGCACGCCGCCGACGGTAGATGTCGCGGGAGAGGATGACTTTCTTTTCCCCGTGGGGTACGGGCAGGCTCAGGATTTCCGGATTGAAATGGTCCTGATGGAAATGGCTGGCCAGAAAGTAGACGCGTTTATGCGTTGTGGACAGTGTCCGTTCCACGATACTGTTGTCGGCATCCCGCCAGAAATCAAAAATCAGGATGACCGATACTCCTTCGAGCATGAAGCCGCTGTGATAAATATAAGTTAGAATCATGATTTCCTTATTTTTCGTATCTACAAAAATAAGGAAATCATTTGATAGAGGCCAAGGGGTACGGGGATTAGTTGCGTCTTTTAGTATAAAGTATTGCCGTCCCAACGAAAAATGGCATAAGGATAAAGTTTCTCTTTTCCGTTCCGTACATCTTCTTCCGTTTGTTTTTCCCAGTGGGGCGGGGAAAAAACATTGCCGATTTCAAACGGCCCTGCGGATAATGTACATGGTTGGCCGTTTTCTTTCCAGATGCGCACTGTGGCCAACCGGTTATTGTCTGCGCATTCTTCTTGCCGGGCATCATAATAATAGGTGAGTTCATAACAGTATGCTCTTTTCTTATTGCCCCAGCTTTTGGGGGCCATTTTTTCCTTAATGACCGGGTAAGCATAGTTCCGGTAGTAGTCGGGAGCCAAAATCAGGATGACTTTCACAGCCTTGTGGTGCAGGTAATCCATACGGTCAGCCCTGTCCCATGTGGAAAGGTCGGGATTGCCATATTTGTCCAAGTATCGTTGGCATCTCTTTTCCGCTTTTCTCTGTAATTTTTCGCGTTTCTGGCGAGAAAGTGCAAACGGGTTTCGGGTTTTTATTATTCCATATAGGGTATCCGGGACGGTTTGTGCAACACTCGGTTGCGGCACGCAACAAAATGCGAGGCAAAAGGCTATGGCAGTGAGGCCTGTTTTCATGTTGTGATGGTTCTATTGTATTAATATGAATATAAATCGTTCCAGGTTTTGGGAGTTTTACGTCTTTCTATTGTATTATGGGATATGGTTGCGGGATCATATAAATCATGTCCGCCTTCTATATATATGGCAGAATAGTCATAGAGAAATAGTGGTAGCTCATGTCTGTCGCCAAATGACAGATCTCCACTTGAGAAGCCTGTATCTCTTTTCTTTTCGGGTGGGCAGTATGTCATAGGGGTATGGGTGTGGAAATATGCAATGGGAAATTTTGACTTTTCTCCAAGAGATTTAGGAACAATAATTTCCGGATTGCTTGGATTTAATGAAGAGTTAGAACCTGTTTCGCAACTTGAATTGGAATTTCCGTATTCGGTTTCCCCTTTTACAATTTCATACCCTTCGCCATCTAATAAAGAATAAATCCAAAAAGCTTCTTCACATCGAGAGTCTTTACTTGTTAGTAATAATGTTTCATACCAAACTTCTTCCATCTCTTCAGTGAGGGCTTCTTCTATGTCCGAATACCTCGGAAATTGGATTTCTATATCTTCTGTCGGGCTGTCGAAAGTATCTTGTTCTTTTACAACAACAACTTTGAAGAATCATTCTCCTGGTAATAAAAGTTCCAATCTGGCTTTGATACTACTATTCTCTATTCCTCCGAGCTTTTCCCGGGTGAATATTGCTCCTTGTGTGCATGTTAAGGTTCCATATTTGTTTGTGTATTCAGGAGGAGTTCCCAAATTTCCAATGATATAATATGTCGCATTTGCCAATTTTTTAGGATAACTAACATCTGGTTCAATGGTTTCTCCTAATGATGCAATATCTGAATGCAAATCAATATATAAAGAGTCTGTTATATTAGCTCTTTTTTTTGAGATACTTGTTAAAAAGGAGGTGTCTTGTGGTAAATCCTCTGTACATGAAAAAGTCAAGCCGATTAGACACATTATGCAAATAAGTTTTTTCATAAGAGTTTATTTAAACGGTTAATATTACGTTGCAAAAGTATTGTTCTGTTGTATATGTTCCAAAGAAAAACAGAGGAAAAACATTGCAAAAAATGAAGAAATGAATCCAAGTTCATTTTCGGAGCAAAAAATGAATTTGGATTCATTCTTATCTTTATTGATACATTTCCGGAAAGTAAAGTGAAAATTGAACGAATTTCGTTCAGGATTGGTCGATTATTGGCCCACGAATGGATGGAATAACCTTAACTTTGCATTACTTAATCTTTTAACGGATGGAAGGATTTGCGGAAGTCACAGAAGAACTTATCAATGAATATTTGTCCTTTTTCGGGAAGAACCATGTCTTTTCGGATGCGGAACGTACATTGTTGAACCGTAATTGGACGCAACTGGTGGTAAAGAAGAATGAAAGGGTTGTGACTGAGGGGCAGAAAACGCTCCTGTGGGTAGAAAAAGGCGTGCTTCGTATTGGGAAAAAGGATAGTCGGCACGAGGGGATGGACTGTGTTTGCGGCTTCGCCGTTCCACATGATTTTGTCAGTATGGATTGGTTTTTGCAGGCACCGGAAATGGTATGGAATTTATATGCGGAACAGGATTCCGTGCTTTGGAGATTAAGTGATGGGGTTGCATCGGTGTTGTCTGATAAGGTTGTTTTATGGGATAAAATAATGACCCGTTGGTATGCCCATTATGTCAAGAGGCTTTGGATGAGGAACTGTTATTTGTGCGAGGCCAATGTGGTGAAACGTTATAGGAGGATGATGGAGTGGGAAGGGAAAAGGTTACAAGCCGTATCCTTGAAGCATTTGGCTTCTTATTTGAACATGACACCGCAGACTTTAAGCCGGATAAGGAAAGGAGAGGACGGGTATAAGACATGAGGGTGTGCATCGTATAGCGGAACCGGGGATGTTCCGTAAGGTATGTTTAGAAATATATGTCGGCGGTTTGTTTCCAAACACGGACAAACCGCCGACAGTGGTATTGTGTTGAGGTTATTTAGTTGCCGGAATGACCTTCCATTCCAACACGCCGCCCGATTCACCTTTTTGAAGTTGCGCGGCGATTTTCAGTCCGGTGGTCTTGACCGGTTTGAAGTCGAGACGGTTGTAAGCGTCCTTGGTTGTGGTGTACGGCGTGGTGGCTTCCACTTCTTTCCAACTGTCACCGTCTTTATAATAGAGTTTCCACGAGGCGGGTACACGGAAGTTGCCGTCGTAATGGTCGAAGTCCAGCCAGTACACTTCTACGCCCGATACGGTGTAAGCTTGATCGAAGTCGTAGGCCAACGTTTCTTCCGTGCCGCGCTTGAGCCACCAGTAATGGTAAGGTTTGGACGTGTCCGACGAACGTTTCGGTTCCCATTGGTCGTTTACGCCCCAAGCCCAACCTTCTGTGGCAGCAGATTCGGGAGCGTCTTTTTGGAGAGGGGCTTGAATCGTCAGCGTACGTGCCCGGCTAGCGATGGTCGGCAAAGGTTCGGGACGGGCATATTCCGGCGATGTGGGAATCCATACGGCCATTTGTGCCGCGCCACGGTTGTTCCATACGGAATAAGGAATGGCTTTGAACGGTACGTCCGTCGCCTTTCCGTCACGTCCGACGGCTTGGGCCGTGCCTTCCAACGTGACGATGCCGTTAAGCATATCCGGGGCGTAAGTGGCGGAAATCGTCGTCCCGGTGGGAATGAATTTGTTGAAAATCAAACTGTCCGGCTGGTCTTTGTCTTCGATGCAGTAGACGATGGGACCCCGTTCGATGGCGGCTTTTCCCCGGTCGTCTTCCACTTCGCCACGGGCTTCCACCCGGCGTACGTCCATCGGGAAATCCAGTTGCACCGTGTCGCCTTTCTTCCATTTCCGCAAGATGACGGCGTAACCGTTTTCCACACGGAACTCCGCGTCCTTGCCGTTGACTTGTATGGTGTAGCCCTTTCCTTTTCCGGTGTAGTGATACAGGTCGGTTGGTACCGGACGGTCTTGTGCCCATCCCGGGATGCGGCATCGCAGGGCAAAGGTCTGCTTCTTTTCAGGATGTACAGTCATGCGGATTTTTCCGTCCCATGGATAATCCGTCGTCTGACGGATTTCTATTTTATTTTGGGAAGTAGAGAGATGGGTCGTACTTTGTATATATAGGTTGACGAAGACGTCCTTGCCTTGTGTGGCATACATATAATTAGGAACGGAAGCCATGAAACGGGTGACATTGCCCGGACAGCAGGCACAACCGAACCAGGCCTGCCGTTCGTGCTGCCCCATGCTTTCCAAAGGATTGTCGTAGAAGAAGCGGTCGCCGCTAAGCGACACGCCCGAAATGACCCCATTGTAGAGAGCACGTTCCAATACATCCTCGTATCGGGAGTCGCCCGTGGCAAGGAACATGCGGTGGTTCCAGTACACGTTGGCGATGGAGGCGCAAGTTTCGCAATAGGCCGTATGGTTGTTCAATTCATAATCCGGGCCGAAGCCTTCGCCTTGGGCACGGGAGCCGATACCGCCGGTGAGGTACAGTTTGCGTCCGGCCATGTTTTTCCAAATGCGCGTAAGGGCATGGAAATAAGCCGTGTCGCCAGTCAGTGCGGCCACGTCGGCCACACCGGAATACAGGTAACCGGCCCGTACGGCATGCCCCACTATTTCATTTTGTTCGAGAATGGGTTTGTGGTCCTGGCTGTATGCACTGGGGGCATGTCCGTCGGTGCATCGTCCCGTTTCTTCCACGAAATACCGGGCCGTGCGGAGGTATTCTTCTTTTCCGGTGACTTTGTATAGCTTGGCCAGAGCCATTTCCACGATGGGATGCCCTGAAGGCACATGTTTCTGCCCTTCGTCGGGACCGAATACCCGGCATACCAAATCGGCGTTTTTGATGGCCACGTCCAGCAGGGAACGTTTGCCTGTGGCGCGATAGTGGGCCACGGCAGCTTCGTAAAAATGTCCTGAATTGTAAAGTTCGTGGCTGTTGATTTTCTCCCAACGGTGTGTCCCCCACCAACCCGAAAGACGGGTACAGCGGTTGGTCACACAAGTAGTCAGGTAACCGTCGGATTCCTGTGCGGCGGCTATCAGTGCGATGACACTGTCCAGATAGGCATCCAGCCGTGCATCGTATTTTACGGCCAAAGAGTAAGATGCTCCTTCGATGATTTTATAAGGGTCGGTGTCGTCGAACGAAAAGTCGCCCCGGTGCTCGCCTTCTTTCAGTCCGCCTGCGATGGCGAAGTTGTCGAAACGGCCGTTCTTCTCACACTCCCGGAAGGCCGAGGGAATGGACACCGTGCGGTTCGTCTCGATGCGCGGCGACCAGAACGCGTCCTGGATACGTACTTGGGTGAACGGCACTTCCATGATTTGTGCCGTGTTTTGCCCGTGGATGGCAATGGAAAAAGCAGCGGTGCAGAAAGTCCATGCGGTTCGTTTCAAGAATAAGATTTTGTTTCTCATGGGTTAATAATTCTATGGTTTCATGCTGCAAAGATAATTAGTTTTGTTAACTTTGCCGTGAAATCAATATTTTTATTTTTTACCTACCATGAAGAAAAAATTGCTGACTGCTATTTTTGTATTTTCCTTGTGGGGAAATACGCAGGCACAAGATGTGCGCCACGGTTATCCTTTTTCTCCCGTACCTTTCACGTCCGTCAAGGTGACGGATTCCTTTTGGGGGCAGCGTTTGAAAGCTAGCCGTGAGGTTACTATTCCTTTAGCCTTCAGTAAATGTGAAGAATCCGGCAGATATGAGAACTTTGTCAAGGCGGCTCATCCGAGTGAAAATTATGAGGTCGGGGGATATTCCTTTGATGATACGGACGTGTATAAAACGATAGAAGGTGCAAGTTATTTGTTGCAGACCTATCCGGACAAGAAACTGGTGGCGTATATTGACAGCGTGCTGGCTATTGTGGCTGCAGCACAGGAGCCGGACGGCTATCTGTACACGAGCCGTACGATGAATCCCAAACATCCGCACGCCTGGTCGGGAAGCCGACGTTGGGAAAAAGTGGAGGACTTGAGCCACGAGTTTTATAACCTCGGCCACATGGTGGAGGGTGCCATCGCGCATTACCAAGCCACGGGGAAACGGAACTTTCTGGATATTGCCATCCGTTATGCCGACTGCGTGTGTCGTGAAATTGGTTCGGGGGAAGGGCAACTGGTACGTGTGCCCGGCCATCAGATAGCCGAAATGGCCTTGGCCAAACTCTATATCGTGACGGGCGACCAGAAGTATCTGGACGAGGCGAAGTTCTTCCTCGACCAACGCGGCCACACTTCTCGGCGCGACGCTTACAGCCAGGCGCACAAGCCCGTGGTGGAGCAGGACGAAGCCGTGGGGCATGCCGTGCGGGCCACTTACATGTATGCCGGGATGGCCGATGTGGCAGCCCTCACGGGCGATACGGCTTACATCCATGCCATCGACCGGATTTGGGACAATATCGTGGGCAAGAAGTATTACATCACCGGCGGTATCGGGGCTACAGCCAACGGCGAGGCTTTCGGTGCGAATTATGAACTGCCCAACATGTCGGCTTATTGCGAGACGTGCGCGGCCATCGGCAACGTCTACGTCAACTACCGTTTGTTTCTCCTGCACGGGGAATCCAAATATTATGATGTATTGGAACGTACCTTATATAATGGGCTGATTTCGGGCGTTTCGCTGGACGGCGGCGGTTTCTTCTATCCCAATCCCTTGGAGAGCCGGGGGCAGCATCAGCGTCAGCCTTGGTTCGGTTGTGCCTGTTGTCCGTCTAATATTTGCCGTTTCATCCCTTCCTTGCCCGGTTATGTATATGCCGTGAAGGATAAGGACGTATATGTCAACCTGTTCATGTCCAACGAAGCCAACCTTGAGGTGGACAAGAAGAGTGTCGTCTTGGAGCAGCAGACCCGTTATCCTTGGGATGGCGACGTGGCCGTGAGCGTGAAGAAGAACAAGGCCGGTGCGTTTGCCATGAAAATCCGTATACCCGGTTGGGTGCGCGGACAAGTCGTACCGAGCGATTTGTACCGTTACAGCGACGGCAAGCGTCTGGGATACAGTGTGAAAGTGAACGGCCAACCGGTGGAAAGCGAATTGCAGGACGGTTATTTCACGATAGAACGCCGGTGGAAGAAGGGCGACAAGGTGGAAGTGCATTTCGATATGGAACCTCGCGTGGTGAAAGCACATGCCAAAGTGGAGGCCGACCGCGGGCGTGTGGCTGTGGAGCGCGGCCCGTTGGTGTACTGTGCCGAGTGGCCCGACAATGATTTCGACATTATGAGTGTGCTGGTGAACCGCCGCCCGCAGTTCGAGACGGTAGAGAAACCGGACATGCTTTGCGGCCTGACGGAAATCAAGACCGGTGCGCAGGTGTTGGGATACGATTCCGAAGGCCGTCTGACGGCTTCGGATGTCGAACTGACGCTTATTCCTTATTATGCTTGGGCGCACCGGGGAGCCGGCAACATGATGGTATGGCTGCCGCAGGAGGTGAGCGCGACAAGCCCGTCCATGCCGGCTACGCTGGCCTCGGAGAGCCGTGTGGATGCTTCGCATAAGACTACGGCCTTGTCTGCCATTAACGACCGCTTGGTGCCGGTGGACGAGAACGACCGTTCCATGGCCTACTATCATTGGTGGCCGAAAAAGAACTCGACGGAGTGGATTACTTACGAATTCCCGAAACCATCCAAAGTGTCTTCCTCCACCGTGTATTGGTTCGACGACGAGCCGTGGGGAGGTTGCCGCGTGCCTCAAAGTTGGAAGCTCTACTACAAGAATGAGCAGGGCGGATGGACACCGGTGTCGGCTTCGGGTGAATACGGGACGAAAAAAGGTGTGCCCAACACGGTGGAATTCACGCCGGTGCAGACTACGGCCATGAAGCTAGAAGTCGTGTTGCCGAAAGACAATTCGGCCGGTGTTTTCGAGTGGGAAGTCGAGTGAGAAAATAACCCAATGAAGAAGACTGCTTGTCACGAAGCAGTCTTCTTCATCGGGCTTGTGTCGGTATTTATGGATTTTTGTGGATGTCTTTTCTGGGATACGTGCTGATTTTTGACTTTTTCTATTGTGTTTGTTCCTTGTCTTTTAGTCTTTTCACCTCTTTGTCAAAGTCGCTCTCCAACATGTCCATTTCTCGTTTGCGGTAAATTTCAAATTCTTTTTCAGCTTTTTCTATGGCTTGTTTATGTGAGACATTGCCTTTGCCTATCAGAACTTTACGTTTATGGGCGATAATCTGATTGTCGAGTGCCTCTATCCAATCTTTCATTGTCATAGGATTCATTTCTAATGCTTGAAATTCAGCGAAGTCCAAGAAGCCGGAAACAAGCAGGTTCAAGCGTTGCAGTTCTATTTCCGACAAGTAATTTTTGGCAATCTTTACATCATCCCGGGTTACATAGTTCCCTTTGAAGTTGGTCATTCCTACAAAAGGTTTTTTATTGTCCACACGGTTGTAGATAATTACCTGACGGTTACCCTCTTGGCGAACTAATAAGAATTTCTTATAAGTTCGATTTTCATCAAGCTCTCGGTCAGCATATATATTTCTTATATGCATGGAAATATTCTCCTGTGTGGTGCAATATATGTCTGCCAACTGATTTTGTGTCAGCCACAAATCCTCATCGGCAAAACGAACCGACACACGGGTTATTTCGTCATCGTCTTGGTAAAGTATTATTTTGTTTGCTTCTTTCATAGAATGTCCTTTTGTTGGCATACATGGCAATGTATGTGTAATGCGTGAAGATGATATTTTTATATCCGTTTCGTGAATGTCCCGGGGAGCAGGGGCATGGCTCCTTTTTGCGTACATACGTAAGCCGAAACGTCCACTGCGAGGTGGTGTGCTTCGCGGACGGTTCCGCCGGAAAGGATAGCGGCCGTGAAGGCGGCTGTGAAAGAGTCGCCTGCGCCTACGGTGTCGGCCACTTCCACTTTCGGGGTGTCTCGATAGGATGTTTCTTCCGGAGTGAATACGAAACTGCCTCGTGCGCCGCAGGTGAGAATCAAAGCCTTCAGCGCGTATCGCTTCAGCAGCGTCCTGCAGCTTTCTTCCTGGCCTGTGCCGGGCAAGGCGAACAGCCGTGTCACGATGTCGAGTTCTTCATCGTTGATTTTAAGGATGTTGCACTTTTGCAGACTGGTGGAGATAATCTCCTGTGTGTAGAAACCTTGCCGGAGGTTGATGTCGAATATCTTGTATTGTCCGTCCCCGTCCGGCATGGTGTCAAGAAACCGGTGGATGGTGGAGCGTGAGGCGGGATGCCGTTGGGCCAGCGAACCGAAACATACGGCTTGCGTCTGGCGGGCCAGTTCTGCCGTTTGCGGCGTGAAGGGAATATGGTCCCAAGCCACGTCTTCCCGGATGTTGTAGCAGGGGATGCCCTTTTCGTCCACTTCCACCTCTACGCTTCCTGTGGGGAAGTCCGTTTTCTCGATAAGTCCTTTCAGCGATTTGTCCCGTAAGTTCTCCAATAGCTCGCTCCCCGCCGTGTCCTTTCCCACGGCACTCACGACCCGGCTGTCTATTCCGAATTGCGAGATGTGGTAGGCGAAATTGGCCGGTGCGCCTCCTATCTTCTTGCCTTCGGGTAGCATGTCCCACAAGGCTTCTCCCATGCCTGTTACGATGGATTGTTTCATGATGATGCGGTTTGATGGTTTGTTTCTTGTGTATGCCGACGGCGGCCCCAGTACAGTCCGGTGGCATGACGGTACAAATATACCACTTTTTATGCAGTGGCACGGCATGGGCAAAGTGTCAAAATGTTAAATCCGGTTGTCCGAGAATCCGTTATTTCCGTCCGGGAGAGGGAGGGGGTGAAAATAACGGATTCTCGTGCGGCGGTTTTTTGTCGTTTTGTAACGAAAGAAGGTCTTGTACCGTTCTTTTGTCGGCCGTGCCGGAGGTTTGTGCGTACGGTTTTACGGTTGGGAAAGCGGCAAGCCTGTTTCGTTGTCATTCTGTTTTCTGTTTTTGGAGGTGTTTCCGTTTCAATTAGAGGTGGAAAGACGGTTTACGGCTTGTTTTTATTTCCGTTTCCAACGACTTATGAGGTGGTTGGCTTAGGACTTGCTTTCATTGTGCGCACAACGGAAAATCGCTTTCAGTCGAATGAATTTCCGTTCGGCTGAGATTGATTTGCATATATGCAAGTTTTATACAGAGATAAGAGGCATTCTTTGCATGTTTATGCGAAACATTACTCTAAATTGTGGGCTTTGAATCCCAATGAATGGTTGGAATCCGTATGGTTTACTTCCTTTTTGAAGGTTAACCGGAAGGATACGCTTTCAAAGTGTCATTTGTATAAGTTTTACGGCCACCGTTTTGCATACGCAAAGGGTGGCCGCATGGGGATGAGAGGGACGGGAAACGTCAGTCCACGATCCGTTTTTGTGTCGTCCCGTCGGAATAGCGGATGATGTGAATGCTTTTTTTGGGAGCTGCCAGTTTCCGTCCATTGAGGTCGTAATAACCGGTAATCTCCAGATTATGTTCGTTTGTTTCCATCTTTTTGATGCTTGTTTCAGATGACGTGGAAAACAATCCTATATAATGGGATAGTACTTCTCCGTTTTTCGAGTAAGTTTTGAGACTGTAGTAATAATCATGTTGTTCTGTCAAATTTGTAAATACGGTAGAGATTGAATCGGAGGTACTTCGTGATAAGATATTTCCATTGGTGTCAAAACTTTGGCTTCCGACTACGATTGTCATTGCTGCGTCCTCGTATACGGTAAGTTTATACGACGCTGTGTCCGCTTCTTTTTCCCACGTAAAGCTGACTTTTGTGCTTTCCGGGGAAGCTTGTACCAGGTTGGAGTCAAGAGTAGGGACAAATACGGCTATCAGCTTTCGGTTGCTTTCTGCAACAAATGAACATAGCCTGTCGGTAGTCAGTATGTTTCCGTTTTCAGTCCAGGCGGAAAACGTATATCCGCTATGGGCTATGGCTTCAAGTTCTACATTGTCGCCATATTGGTATTCCGTGAGCCCGAGTATTTCTCCAGCGTTCATTATGTTTTTCGTCACGTCTATCTTTATTGGAGCCTCTTCTTCTATGAAGTAAAAGTCTTTCCATCCAGTGGCTTTCTCGTAGTATTGTTTGCTTCCGTATGGTACGTGCAGGGTGCAGGCGAACAAATTTACCCCCTCGAATGTCCCGGAGTAGGCAACGGGAGGCAGGGCGCGTTTTACGTATATGTCCGTCAGCCCCTCGCAGCCGTAGAATGCTTTTTCTTTAATGCCGTTCAGGGTGCTTGGCAATGTAACTTTTCTAAGCATGGAGCAATTATAGAATGCTCCGTATGCCAATGTCTCGCTTCCGTCTGCTATCACGATTTCTTCCAATGCCTTAGGGATATAGTAGGTGTGGCTCTTTCCGTTTTCGGAGTATTGGGTGATGGGGAGGTATTCACCTTTTGTGTTGTCGCATGAACTGCCAAAGAACATGCCCAGGTTGTTTTGAGTAAATGGTATTTCCAAGTATTTGAGGGCAGGTAGGTTTGAGAATAGGCCGTTAGGTATTGTTTTTGCACTTCTGATATTGATACTGTCTAAACTTGTACATCCTGCAAGTCCGAAGTCGGCATTTCTCACGTTGGGAATCCACAGTTTGGTTAGTGAAGAGCAATTATTCAGTGCCCCCGGCCCTATACTGTCCATTCCGACAGGGATTTCCGTATTCAACCGTTTGCAACCCGAAAAAGCAGAAGGAGCAAGCGTCTTTAAGCAGGGCGGCAGATTGATGGTAATCAACTGTTCGCAGTTATAAAAAGTACCTTCTTCTATCGAAAAAACAGAGTCCGGCAATACGACGGTGCATAACTTCTTGCAGCCGCTGAAAGCGTAGGAGCCTATATTCTTGACGGCTTGTGGGATTTCAATGTTCGAGATGCCTGTGTTTCCAAAAGCGGTGCGTCCTATCGTTTGAAGGGAATCTGGCAGGGTGATGGAAGATAGTCTCTCAAAAGAGTAGAACAGTTAGGACGGGATTGTCGTGACATCCTTTCCTATGGTGACGTCGTATAGTGTGTTTTTGTTGTCTTTGGGGACATTATTGTAAAACGGAGGGTAGTATTGTGTCGAAGGCCATTCTTCGCTTTCGTTGTACCGCAAGTCTCTGCCGAGGTACAATTTATTTATTCTGCAATCGGCAAACACCCCCTCTCTGTAATATTTAAATCCGGTGGTTTTGGCATCCAGGAATAATGGTTGTTTACCGTCTTCGATGGTCAGTACGGATAGTGAACTGCAACCGGCGAATGCTTCGCCATGGATATAAGTGACGGTACTCGGGATTGTGATGGATGTCAATTTGGTACAGTTGATGAACGCATTTTCTGCAATCGTGTTAACGGTGTAGGTCGTTCCGTCGTATGTTATGTGGCTTGGGATTTTGACTTCTCGGAAATAGTAACCGTGATTGTACTCCATACTAAAATAAGTTACGGAGGCTGTATTGTAATTTAGGTTATAGGCAATTCCGCCAACGGCACAGTCATAAGCAAAAGTCTTCTGTCCTATACAGAAGATGGTTAATAATATAAGTAATATATTTTTCATATTGATGTTTGGGTTATGAAAAAGGCGTGCAACCATTCTTTAGCTTGCCTTTTGTTGGGTTACCGCCAAGTGACCTTCTGCATACAAGCAACAGAATAGCTCACGCCTTATTGGCGTGAACTCCCAGTCTGCTTGTTCTTATGCAGTGAATGTTTGGCGGTATTCAACAAAAGAAGAACAAGAGCTAAAAGCTCAATATTTTATATGTTCATGTCAAGTTATGGAATGGAACGCTTTCTCGGTTTGTTAATATGCCGCGTATTTCAGCGCGGTAGATTCTTACTCGGATTAATGAAATGCAGCCTTGTCGAGCATGCTGTCCTTTTTTTGCGTCTCATTCATTTTACTGTCTGTTTCTTCACCTCCTTTTTTGAACATTGTATTCCTATAATATGCAAAGTTAATTTTTTGCAAGAGAATAAAGCTGTCTCTTATACACATCTGACGCTGCCGACGATCGCATAAGTGTAG
>OWII01000970.1_pt1 | contig 13275 bp, 8 predicted proteins | sample 1732591 | NCBI WGS metagenome assembly OWII01 (sample SAMN05065732, study PRJEB22554) | human gut metagenome | biome: ENVO:2100002; feature: ENVO:00000062; material: ENVO:00002003 | host: Homo sapiens | place: USA | reverse complement strand
AATTCCAAAACGTACACCTGCGCATCAGCAGCACGTTCCGCAACAACATCAAGAAAAAAATGACGTTGGAACGTGTACACTCCACTACCAAGAAATCGAAAAAGGCAGTAGAGACCACCGAAGAAACAAGAAAAGCCGAACTGGAACTGTTCCTCAAGCGGAATGTATGCATCAACAAAAACGAATACATCCAATTGAGTGGGCTGACCAGGCATGCCGCCATAGACGAACTGAACAAATTCATCCTGCAAGGGTTCCTGCGCCGCCGCGGGATGGGAAGGTCAACGGTCTATGTGCGGCAAGAAAAAGACACAGCAAACGAAATTTAGGGGGCGAACATAGAGGCACAAAGACACAGAAATTAATGCTTTATCTCTTTGAAAAGAATCTCTGTACCTCTGTGTTCTCGTGTTCATCCCCCCAAAAAAATAACAAGCAATGGAAGATTCAACAGAAATCAAACCCTCCACGCAGTGGTTCGTCTTCTTCAATGACCAACTGCTATTGAAGAAAGGATATACGGAAAAAGGAGAGATAAAATACAGCGTACCCGTCAGCATAAATCCCCCCTTGGCACCGGAAAGCGGAAGCAATATACACGACGTATTCCCGCCCAACGGTAAGCAAGTGCGGGCATTTGCTACGGGACAGCCCGTCGCAGAAACCGAAGAATGGGTAATGATAGGCTTGCGGGCTTCGTACGACTACATTTCCGCAGACGAATACCTGTCCGCCGGAAAGGCATTCCAGATACTCTATTGGGACGAGCATAGCCGTTTCTGCCCCGTATGCGGCACTCCTATGGAACAGCAAACCCCTATCATGAAGAAATGCCCGAAATGTGGAAATGAAATGTACCCTCCCGTATCTACGGCAATCATCGTACTGATACGGAAAGGTAAAGAGATACTGCTGGTACATGCACGCAACTTCCGCGGCACTTTTCATGGACTGGTAGCCGGCTTCCTTGAGGCTGGCGAAACTTTGGAGCAATGCGTAGAACGGGAAGTCATGGAAGAAACCGGACTAAAGGTGAAGAACATCACTTACTTCGGCAGCCAGCCCTGGCCCTATCCCAGCGGATTAATGGTGGGCTTCATTGCCGACTATGAAAGTGGGGAAATCAAGCTGCAAGCCGACGAACTCAGTTCCGGCTCATTCTATTCCAAAGACAACCTGCCGGAAATTCCACGCAAGCTAAGCATTGCACGAAAATTGATTGACTGGTGGCTGGAAAATAATAACTAAAGAGGTAAGGAACCAAAGAGTTTTAAAAGCATTAATGACTCAAAGGGGAAAAGAAACAAAAAAACAGATTGCGGAAAACACGCACTCGCAAACGAACAACTACGAATGAAACGACTCTCATTCACATCAACCAATTGGCGTGCAACCGCAATCTGTCATACTATCTATTAACTGTCGACCTCTGTCGCATATAAGAACAGTATTCAACGGAGAATGATTTGCAGACTGGCATAAAGAATATAAAAGAAACTTAATACATTCGGAACCACCACACATTTACCATCAGAAAACACAAAAGGTGCAAGCGGCTTCTGCCACCTGCACCTTTCCTATATGTAAGAATTAAACCTTCTTAGATACCGAGTGATTTGCGTACTGCTTCCACTTTCTTTTCAGCTTCAGCATTGGCACTGCCGTAGCACTTGGGACATCCCATTTCACCCTTCACTTCAATGTAGAATTTAATCTTGGGTTCCGTTCCGGAAGGACGAACGGAAATCTTCGTGCCGTCTACTGTGAAATACTGGAGAACATTTGATGTTTCAGGCATATTCAAAGCTGTTGAGTTACCTTGAGCATCCGTAGCTTTCAGCGTCTTATAGTCCTTGACCAGCTCAACGGCAGAACCACCGATTTCTTTCGGCGGATTAGCGCGGAAATTATCCATCATGGCCTTGATTTCATCTGCACCACTCTTACCCGGTTTCACCACATTAACGGTAGTTTCTTTAGAGAAGCCGTATTCCACATAAATGTCCATTAAGATGTCATACAGTGTCTTGCCCTGATCCTTTGCCCAAGCACAAATCTCAGCCAACAGTGAGCAGGCCGAAACAGCATCTTTATCGCGAACGAAATCTTCGGCAAGGAAACCGTAGCTCTCTTCACCTCCACCGATGTATTGTTGTTTGCCTTCACGCAGACGGATCTCGCGGGCAATCCACTTGAAACCGGTGTAGCAGTCGATCATTTCAATCTTGTTCTTATCGGCAACAGCTTTGATGAGCTCGGTAGTGACAATGGTCTTTACGATGAAATCCGTAGGTTGCATCTTGCCGGTTGCGATACGGTTCTTGATGATGTAGTACAGGAAAAGCAAGCAAGTCTGGTTGCCGTTTATCAGCACCCATTCGCCTTTGTCGTCCTTGCATGCCATACCCACGCGGTCTGCATCAGGATCACTTGCCATTACGATGTCTGCATCAATCTTCTTGGCGAGTTCGATTGCCATGGAAAGGGCTTCCGCATTTTCAGGATTCGGAGAAACAACTGTCGGGAAATCTCCGCTCTTTACCATTTGTTCGGGTACACAGTGCACATTCTCAAAGCCCCACTCTTTCAAGGAAGCAGGAATGAGTACCCTACCTGCACCATGGAGCGGAGTATAGACAATGCTAAGGTCTTTCTGACGCTTAATCACTTCCGGATCAATGGAGAGGGCATGGACTTTATCCAGATACACCTTGTCTATGTCCTCACCGATAATCTGAATCAAATCTTTGTTACCTTTGAACTTGATGTCCTCAACAGTCACTTTGTTTACCTCATCAATAATGGCTGTATCGTGCGGGGCAAGCACCTGCGCACCATCATCCCAATAGGCCTTGTAACCGTTGTATTCTTTCGGGTTATGGCTTGCAGTCAGGTTGATACCGCTTTGGCAGCCCAGATGACGTATAGCAAAGGAAACCTCCGGAGTGGGACGCAAATCCTCAAAGAGATAAACCTTGATGCCGTTTGCAGAAAAAATATCAGCCGAGATCTCAGCGAACTTACGACTGTTGTTACGGCAATCGTGACCCACTACTACGGAAATTTGTTCTTTATCTTTGAAACATTTGTTCAGATAGTTAGCCAATCCTTGGGTAGCAGCGCCTACCGTATAAATATTCATACGGTTGCTGCCTGCTCCCATGATACCACGCAAGCCGCCTGTACCAAATTCCAAGTCTTTATAAAAACACTCTATCAGTTCGGTTTTATCTGGATTTTCCAACATACGTTTCACTTCTGCCTGAGTTTCGGCATCATAAGCCGGGGTAAGCCATTTTTCAGCTTTCTCAGTGACCTGTTTAATCAGTTCCTGATTTTCCATAAGACTATTTCTATTTTAAAGGTTAATACTTCAATTGTTTGTTAAGACACAAATGTAGAAGATTAAGTTCAAATATCCTAATTTTTTTTACCGTAGATTCACAAATCTGTACAGTATTTACTAAGAATATGAACGAAATATCTCATTTGCCCAAACTGTCATTGAGGCATTTTATATCTGTCGCCGGTCTGTTTGACATACTCTTCAAGAAACTCTTTCGGGTAACCCGGACGGACCACGCCTGCCGGTTGTCCGATAGAATTACGTTCAAACTTACCGTCTTTCATACGTTTAACAACACCGTCATTATATTTCACAATCATGAATTCGCCCAGACGCTTCCATGCATCGAGCGTGCTTTGGGCAGTCATATTGGTATAGTTTGTCAAGAATGTTTTCGCTTTAGCCGGATCTTTCTCCAAGAGTTTGGCAGCAGCGGTCTCAATGCCTTCCTGTGCTTCGTTGAAGGTTGTTTCGAGCTCGGTCTGTGTGGCACGCACATCGCCAATCATCAGGTCATAGCGAGGATATACCATATTGGAGACCCAATTGAAAATCCAGAAAGAGGAGTTCCATGAGAAAGTGATATAGTCTGCACCGTCCACGCGCGAATAGCATACGGGAACTTTGTCCGTACAGCAATATACGGGAGTAAATACAGTCATGTTGGCATCGTCCGTACCAAACCACAATACGCCGCCGATAGCATCGGGCAAAGTGGAACGCATTTGTGCCACGAATACAAAACCACTCTGCTGGGTAGAGATAGGGCGTTCATTGAAGTATTCCTTATCGCCTACTTTAAAGGAAAGAGGAGAAAGGCGGTAGGGAGTGTGATACGGTCCTGCACCGAAATCCCTGCTGATGTCGAGGGGAGTACCCTCGTAATGGTCGCGCATGGCATTCTTTACATCTTGTACGGAGATTTTGCGGTTGGGCTTCACAAACAACGGCATCGGGGTATCCGTATCGCCTAATATATAAGGTAGGAACTCGTTGCCGCGAGCTGTGAACATATTAAAGTAACTCCACACGCGGGCTTCGCAGTAACGACGAGCGCCAAAGTCAAGCGGTGCATAAGCATTTGCAAAACTGAAATCTTTGTTCACTCCGTCGAAATAGCCTTTCTCACGGGCAAAGGATATGACATCGGGAGAATACATGCAGTTGTTCTTGTCATTCATATCGAACTGGTGGATACGGCTTTGGTTGGCATGTGCGGAGATGCAATCATCGGGCACGCGGACAGCAACCCATACGGCGCCACGTACACCGGGTCCCTTGCCTATCATTTCCATAATCCAGATTTCATTAGGATCGGCAATCGTAAAGGATTCGCCGCTGCTGTAATAACCGTATTCCTGCACAAGATCTGTCATCACTTTGATAGCTTCGCGGGCTGTGCGCGAACGTTGCAGACCGAGATAAATAAGGCTTCCATAATCAATGATACCGGTAGTATCCACCAGTTCCGGACGCCCGCCGAAAGTCGTCTCACCGATAGTAAGCTGAAATTCGTTCATATTGCCGATAACGTTGTAGGTTTGGCGCGCTTGCTCTATCTGACCGAGATACTTGCCGGTGTCCCACTCGTGCACATCAATCAATGTGCCTTTCTTGTGCATGCCTGCGGGATAATGATACAACTCGCCAAACAATCCATAGGAGTCGGCAGAATAGGAAACAATTGTAGAACCGTCCGTAGATACATTCTTACCTACAATAAGATTGGTGCAGGCAAAAGTGTTTGCCACAACTGCCACTACCAACATGACGGAGAGAGTTAATCTTTTCATACTTTGAATTATTATTGAATTTATTATATCACAATGCTATAAAGGGATTTCAGAGGATACAGCCCCTCCTATTTCACCATACAAAATGGAACTGCCCGACAGTTTGATTGCCGCACCCGTCCGTTACGGTCATTTCCACAGTATGCCTACCGCCTTTCTTCACATGTTCGGGGTCGAGCTCGCAAACCAGATTGCCACTAATGGAATTGGGCTTGCCAAACAGTGCATACTTCCCGTCTATCGTTCCGCGGTAGCTATTGACCCCCGTCCCTTTGTCCTTAGCTCTAAAGACTATGCGGCCCGTACGTCCCCATTGCTGAGGATTAAGCGGAATGATCTCCGGCGGTACGGTATCGACTGCTACCGTATAAGTGGCCAAATCCCGGATGCGGACTTTCATAAAACCATCCTCATAAACCCCGCCTACGCTATATTTTCCGCCTTTGGCGGTAACGCCGGCCACATAATATTTCGACTTATCTTCCAAATCATCACGACGTAAGCCGATACGCATCTCGCACGCTCCATGCATGGGAATACGGGTGTCGTTCAACTGATAGGTAAAAGCCACGTCGCCACTATCGGCGCGTACGGAATAGTTCAACCACACATCATCATACAACATTCCCCGCGGCACAACCAGTTCCAGTCCGGGCTCCTGAAGATAATTGGTTTTATCCCATTTGAAGGCATATTTTTCGCGATGCTCCACCGGACGGATAGCGGTATTCTTGCCCTGTATGGTGAAACGGACTTTCGAGGTGTTACCTAAAGCATCACTCAAGGTATATACCAAACGATAGGGACGCTCTTCATTGATTTCTATCAGTCCCCGGTTGCCGTTAGACGCATGCAGCATACGCAGACGGTTGCCCGGTTCGACGAACGATTTCATATATTGCCCATGTGTCCATGAGTTGATATAACGGTTTTCTTCGTAAGCAAAGCGGTCTACCACACTGCGAAACACTTCCACGCCGTCCACTTCCAGAATAACGGTATGCACGCCATAACGGTTGCCCACCCCATCCATATGGTCATAAGCGCGGACTCCCACTCCAATCAATCCCCAGGCTGTGATAGGCTTTGCTGGACTTGCCGGAAAGGTCTGGCGCGTCTGTTTTCCGTTTACCACCCCTTTGCCCGGTTGCGGAAACAGGATGATGCCCTCGGCATGAGGAGCAGTGTTGTCTTTCACTTTTTCCATAAAAAAAGGCAGCGGATCAATATAATCCCCTGTTGCCGACTCAATCATATCCAAATGCAGATGAGGGCCGAAAGAATATCCCGTATTCCCGCTAAGGGCTATCACCTGCCCTGCCTTTACCGGATATTCTCCCGGTTCGGGAACGATCTCCACTTCCCAACTCTCCTTTTCATACTGCAATTCTTTCACTCTCCGGGCCACATCGCCTGTAAAAGCACTGAGGTGGCGGTTGATAGTGGAATAACCGTTATCATAATCCACATCGAGCACATACCCTGAGCCATGCGTCACTCGGATACGGGAGATATGCCCGTCTGCCAAAGCATGCACAGGTTTGCCTATAACACCACCGGTTTTGAAGTCCAGCCCGCCATGAAAATGGTTGGAACGTATCTCGCCGAAATTGCCTGAAAAGGTGATAGGGAAATCAAAAGGAGGAGTGAAAACAGCCGTTTGCATCTCCGGAACAGCTTCCTGCCCGGCGGTTTCCTGTGCATACCCGCTTTGCACACTGCCCACCCAAAATAAAAAAGAAAAAAGTATAGAGTGTTTTATATTCTTATAGCCCATATCTTATTTTTTAAATGCATGCAAATATAACAAGAATAGTTCTCTCCGCCTAAACAAAAAAGAATAATCCTGCCACCTTCCTCATCGAACAACCCGGCATTTTCTGTTGTAAAACACCTGGTACAGAATGACAATGAGACAGAGAAATCGCTATCTTGCAGCATGTTTAACCATTAACAGATGACATTATGATTATCGGAGTCCCCAAAGAAATCAAGAACAACGAGAACCGAGTAGGAATGACCCCTGCCGGAGTAGCCGAGTTGGTGAAGAAAGGTCATACGGTATATATGCAGGCAACAGCAGGCATAAACAGTGGGTTCTCTGACGACGATTACATCGCCGTAGGTGCGCAAATCCTGCCTGCCATTGAAGACGTCTATGCCATAGCCGACATGATTGTCAAGGTAAAGGAACCCATTGCACCGGAGTACAAACTGATTAAAAAGGGACAAGTGGTATTTACCTATTTCCACTTTGCGGCCGATAAAGTTCTGACCGAAGCCATGATTGAAAGCGGTGCCGTATGTATCGCCTACGAAACCGTAGAGAAAGAAGACCATTCATTGCCATTGCTCACCCCTATGAGCGAAGTGGCAGGGCGCATGGCTACCCAAGTGGGCGCCCGTTTTTTGGAGAAACCGCAGGGTGGAAAAGGAAAACTAATGGGTGGCGTGCCGGGGGTACGTCCTGCACGCGTACTTATTTTAGGGGGCGGCATCGTAGGCACTAATGCCGCACAAATGGCTGCCGGAATGGGAGCCGAGGTAATGATTACAGATGTGAATCTGCCACGCTTGCGCTATCTCAGCGAAGTATTGCCCAAAAACGTAAAAACACTCTATTCTTCACTTCATAATATCAAAATGGAACTGCCTACCGTAGATCTGGTGATAGGTTCTGTCCTTATTCCCGGCGATAAAGCTCCCCACCTGATTACAAGAGACATGCTGAAAATGATGAAGCCCGGAACCGTACTTGTGGATGTAGCCATTGACCAGGGTGGCTGTTTTGAAACCTCCCACCCCACTACTCACAGTGAGCCTACGTATGTCGTAGACGACATTGTGCACTATGCAGTAGCCAATATTCCCGGCGCTGTCCCGTTCACATCCACCATGGCGCTGACCAATGCCACATTGCCCTATACCGTAGCTTTAGCCTGCAAAGGTTGGAAACAGGCTTGCAAAGACGATCCGGCATTGGCGTTAGGCCTGAATGTGGTGGAAGGAAAAGTGACCTATAAAGCAGTAGCAGATGTATTTGGAATGAAATATGACGAGATAAAAGTATAAAAAAAACGGTTTTCACATCCGGAGGCCACAGAGTTTCTCATTCTTGCAAGAATAAGAAACTCTGTGGCCTCTTTCATTTCTCCCCCATTTAATAAACGCCAAATAATGTAAAACGCCGGAACTTTCTTTTCCGAGGGTCGTTGTTGTGGACAATTCGACGGGGAAGGTCCCCGCCGCCTAAACCTTTAAAAACTTACAGTTATATGGAAGATTTGAATTTCAGAAAGGGAGATGCCAAAACAGACGTATTCGGTTCAAACCGTATGTTACAACCCTCACCGGTGGAAAAAATTCCCGATGGGCCCACCACTCCCGAAATCGCTTACCAGATGGTGAAAGATGAGACCTTTGCCCAAACCCAGCCCCGCCTGAATCTGGCTACGTTCGTCACGACCTATATGGACGAATATGCAACCAAGCTAATGAACGAAGCCATCAACATCAACTACATTGACGAAACCGAGTATCCCCGCATCGCCGTAATGAACGGCAAGTGCATCAACATCGTCGCCAATCTGTGGAATTCTCCGGAAAAAGATACGTGGAAGACAGGCGCACTCGCCATCGGTTCTTCAGAAGCATGTATGCTGGGCGGTGTAGCCGCGTGGCTGCGCTGGCGCAAAAAACGTCAGGCGCAAGGCAAGCCGTTCGACAAGCCGAACTTCGTTATTTCAACCGGTTTCCAAGTGGTATGGGAGAAGTTTGCCCAGTTGTGGCAAATAGAAATGCGCGAAGTGCCTTTGACCCTCGACAAGACCACGCTCGACCCCGAAGAAGCCCTGAAGATGTGTGATGAAAACACAATCTGCATCGTGCCTATACAGGGTGTCACATGGACAGGGCTGAATGATGATGTCGAAGCCCTTGACAAAGCGCTCGACGCCTACAATGCCAAAACCGGTTACGACATTCCCATCCACGTGGATGCTGCAAGCGGCGGTTTCATCCTTCCGTTCCTGTATCCGGAAAAGAAATGGGACTTCCGTCTGAAATGGGTGCTCTCCATCAGTGTCAGCGGCCATAAGTTCGGCTTGGTGTATCCGGGTCTGGGATGGGTGGTTTGGAAAGGCAAGGAATACCTGCCCGAAGAGATGTCCTTCAGTGTAAACTATCTCGGCGCCAATATTACCCAAGTCGGATTGAACTTCTCCCGTCCTGCCGCACAAATCTTAGGGCAATACTATCAATTCATCCGTTTAGGTTTTCAAGGTTACAAAGAGGTACAATACAATTCACTCACAATAGCCAAGTACATCCATGATGAAATAGGGAAAATGGCTCCGTTTGTCAATTACTCTAATGAGGTGGTGAATCCGTTGTTCATCTGGTATCTGAAACCGGAATACGCCAAGACAGCCAAATGGACTCTCTACGACTTGCAGGACAAACTTTCACAACATGGTTGGATGGTTCCGGCATATACGCTGCCTTCCAAACTGGAGGAATATATTGTGATGCGTGTCGTTGTCCGTCAGGGATTCAGCCGCGACATGGCAGACATGCTGCTGGGCGACATAAAGAATGCCATTGCCGAACTGGAAAAGCTGGACTACCCCACCCCTACCCGCATGGCTCAGGAGAAGAATCTGCCGGTAGAAAGCAAAATATTCAATCATGGCGGAAGACGCCACAAAAAATGATAAAGCAAGAATCAGCTTATCATTCCACTGCTCTATTGTTTTAATACATTAAACAATATATCGAATAAGGCTTTAGGAGACTGAAACTCAAATCTCCTATTCCTTATTCCATATTATTATATAGATTATGGAAAAGAAAATATCAATTTCACAGATCAGGGAAGTTGCCCAAGAAGCCTATGATGAGGTGAAAAAGCAAACAGGAGGCAAGAATGCGGATTACATCCCTTATCTTGCCAACATAGATTCCGGCCTGTTCGGTCTCAGCATCTGCCTGACAAACGGACAGACCATCAATATCGGAGACACAGATTACCGATTCGGCATAGAATCCGTATCAAAAGTACATACGGCCATACTCATCCTGCGCCAGTACGGTGCACAGAAAGTATTGGACATGATCGGCGCCGATGCAACGGGCCTGCCGTTCAACTCTATCATTGCCATTTTATTGGAGAACGACCACCCCTCCACTCCATTGGTCAATGCAGGCGCTATATCCGCTTGTTCCATGGTGCGGCCGACGGGTAATTCCGACAAGAAATGGAATGTCATCGTACAGAACATCACCGAGTTGTGCGGCTCTGCTCCACAGCTCATCGACGAGCTGTACCAATCGGAGACAGCTACGAATTTCAATAACCGTTCCATTGCATGGCTATTGAAAAACTACGACCGTATCTACGATGATCCGGAATTGGCGCTCGACCTTTATACCCGCCAATGTTCGTTGGGTGTCACAGCCGGGCAACTGAGCATTGCAGCCGGAACAATCGCCAACAATGGCGTTAATCCTGTCACCGGGCAACACGTATTCGAAGCCGGACTCGCGCCTAAAATAACTTCCATGATTTCCAGTGTAGGTTTCTACGAACATTCGGGCGACTGGATGTACACTGCCGGAATCCCTGCCAAAAGCGGTGTAGGCGGTGGCGTGATGGCTGTACTTCCCGGTGTAATGGGCATTTCCGCTTTCGCTCCTCCTCTGGATGAAGCCGGAAACTCCGTCAAAGCACAAATGTCTATCAGGCTCATCATGAACAGGCTCGGCCTGGGCGTATTCAACGGTGACAATGTGACAATTACGGAATAGATATGAAAACAGCTCTATCAGAATTCATACTGCGGAAAAAAGGAATATACGGCATACTCCATGTAATCATCTTGCTGCTTTCGCTGTTCTTGGTTATCAGTATATCCGTTGACACGTTCAAAGGCATCCCTTTCTACGAGCAATCGGTGTACATGGAAGTGCAGTTATGGATTTGCGCATTGTTTCTGGCTGATTTTGTATTGGAATGGATTTTGGCAACCAACTGGAAGCACTATGTCGCCACACATTTCATCTTCCTTTTGGTTGCCATTCCCTATCAGAATATCATTGCCTACATGGGTTGGACATTTTCACCCGAGATTACTTATATGCTGCGTTTCATCCCGCTGGTGCGGGGCGGATATGCAATGGCTATCGTGGTGGGCTGGCTGACGTACAATCATGCATCGGGCTTGTTCGTGTCCTATCTGACAATGCTATTGGCTACCGTCTACTTTTCAAGTCTTGCCTTTTATGTCATGGAGCATGGAACCAATCCTTTGGTAACAGGTTATGGCGATGCTTTGTGGTGGGCGTTCATGGATGTGACAACGGTGGGTTCCAATATCATAGCGGTCACTGCCACCGGGCGGGTGTTGTCCGTTCTGTTGGCGGCATTAGGGATGATGATGTTTCCCATTTTCACAGTATATGTAACAAGTCTGGTAGAGAGGCGTAATAAGGAAAAACAGGACTATTACAAAAAGAATGATTTTTTCACCTAAAACCTTAATTTATGGCAAATATTAAACAAACAGTAAAGCTGGGCGTATTTACCCTGGCAATCATGAATGTGACGGCAGTAGTATCCCTTCGCGGACTGCCCGCCGAAGCCGTATACGGAATGAGTTCGGCTTTCTACTACTTATTTGCAGCCATAGTCTTTCTCATCCCGACGTCACTTGTCGCCGCTGAGCTGGCTGCCATGTTTCAGGACAAGCAAGGCGGTGTGTTCCGCTGGGTGGGTGAAGCCTACGGAAAGAAACTCGGCTTCCTCGCTATCTGGGTGCAGTGGATTGAAAGCACAATCTGGTATCCCACTGTGTTGACATTCGGTGCCGTATCCATTGCTTTCATCGGTATGAACGATGTGCACGACATGTCGTTGGCCAACAACAAGTACTACACGCTGGCAGTGGTGCTCGTAATCTACTGGCTGGCAACTTTCATTTCAATGAAAGGCATGGGCTGGGTAGGAAAAGTGGCAAAGGTGGGTGGCATGGTCGGTACTATCATCCCGGCGGCCCTGCTGATTATTTTGGGCATTGTCTATCTCGCTACGGGCGGCCACTCCAACATGGACTTCCATAGCAGTTTCTTCCCTGACCTGACGAATTTTGACAATGTGGTGCTTGCCGCAAGTATTTTCCTCTTCTATGCCGGAATGGAAATGGGCGGTATCCATGTGAAGGATGTAAACAATCCATCCAAGAACTATCCGAAAGCGGTATTCATCGGTGCGTTGATCACAGTCATAATCTTTGTACTGGGCACTTTTTCCCTCGGTGTCATTATTCCTGCAAAAGACATCAGCCTGACGCAGAGCCTGCTGGTGGGTTTCGACAATTATTTCCATTATATCCATGCTTCCTGGCTGTCACCTATCATAGCCGTTGCGTTGGCTTTCGGTGTGCTGGCAGGTGTATTGACATGGGTTGCCGGTCCGTCCAAAGGTATCTTTGCAGTGGGCAAGGCGGGTTATCTGCCTCCGTTCTTCCAGAAGACAAACAAGCTGGGAGTGCAAAAGAACATACTTTATGTTCAAGGTATAGCCGTAACCGTATTGAGCCTTTTGTTCGTGGTTATGCCTTCGGTGCAGAGTTTCTACCAGATTTTGTCACAGTTGACGGTTATTCTTTATCTCATCATGTACATGCTGATGTTCTCCGGAGCCATTGCCTTGCGCTACAAGATGAAGAAGCTGAACCGCCCGTTCCGCATCGGCAAAGGCGGCAACGGCCTGATGTGGTTCATCGGTGGTTTGGGATTCTGTGGTTCATTGCTTGCATTTGTGCTGAGCTTCATCCCTCCAAGTCAGATTTCCACCGGTAGCAATGCCGTATGGTTCTCCGTACTGATTATCGGTGCGCTTGTTGTGGTGATTGCCCCGTTCATTATCTACGCTGCCAAGAAGCCAAGTTGGATTGACCCGAACACAACCTTCGAGCCGTTCCACTGGGAAGAACAGCCTAATACGCAAGTTGCGGGTAAAACCGTCTCTAAAGAATAAAGAAGAAAGTTGGCACACCATAACTACACACAAGTTGATGGTGTGCCAAAACTAACATTAACTATCATTTTACTCTGTCATTAGCTTCGCTCAAAACCTCT
>OWII01000964.1_pt1 | contig 13323 bp, 8 predicted proteins | sample 1732591 | NCBI WGS metagenome assembly OWII01 (sample SAMN05065732, study PRJEB22554) | human gut metagenome | biome: ENVO:2100002; feature: ENVO:00000062; material: ENVO:00002003 | host: Homo sapiens | place: USA | reverse complement strand
ACGAGATTACTACGCGTCTCGTGGGCTCGGAGATGTGTATAAGAGACAGTGTATTGGGTGCCTATTATCAAGCACAAACCAAAATAAAAACTAATAGAAGAAAGAACATGTATAATCAACTGATGCGTTATGCAGCATTTCTGACTATACCTTTATTTCTCTCTTCTCTGGTTTTGGGATATTTATATTTTAGTGGAACAGAAACCGACGAGAAATATGCAGAGGTGGTAACCGCTACCGGTTCTGTCATACGTTATGAACTTCCGGATCATTCTGTAGTATGGTTGAATGCAGGTAGTACATTGCGTTATCCTACCACTTTCAAGAAAGACAACCGGTTGGTAGAACTGAAGGGTGAGGCATATTTCGAAGTGCAGGCAGACAAAGATCGTCCTTTCTATGTAAATACTCCGAATGGCTTGAGCGTATATGTTTATGGTACCAAATTTAATGTAGCTGCTTATGAGGATGATAATTATATAGAAACAGTATTGGAAAAGGGTAAGGTAAATGTGATAACCCCCGATCAGGAAACAATCGTATTGGCTCCTGGAGAACAGTTGCTTTACGACAAACAGAGTCAAAAGTCGAAAAAAAATAAAGTGGATGTCTATGGAAAGATAGCTTGGAAAGATGGAAAACTAATTTTCAGAAATGCTTCATTAGAAGAAATCCTGAAGCGTCTGGAACGACATTTCAATGTAGAAATTCAGTTTAACAATAGGTCTGGAAAAGAATATAAGTACCGGGCTACTTTCCGGACTGAAACTCTGTCGCAGATATTGGATTATCTGGCCAGGTCTGCCGATTTAAAATGGAAAATTGAAGAACCGCAACAACAGGCAGATGATACATTATCAAAGACTAAAATTAGAGTAGATTTATATTAGAGTAGTAACCCTTAAAATAAAAGCCCATGGAATAACACAAGAGAATAAAAGAAAGGAAGAAAGCTGCTACCAACAGCTGTCTTCCTCCGAATTTTCCAGATTCACGGTACAAGGTCTCGCAAACACTAGCCGGAATCAAACCATAGTTCATTTAGTAATAAACTTTAGTTAGCCACAAATGTATGAAAAAAAATCATTCATTTACAGCATTATGTCCTAAATATGCTTTAAATCTAAAACTTCCTTTAGTTATGAGGATTAGTCTAGCACTACTTTTCGCAGTAGTATTACAACTTTCTGCCGAAGATGGCTATGCCCAGCGAACGCGGGTTGCCATTTCAATGAATAATGTATCTGTAGAACAGGTACTGAATAAAATAGAGGAGACGTCCGACTATGTTTTCCTTTATAATGATAAAACAATTCAGAAGAATCGTATTGTTTCTGTGAGAAACAATTCAGGTAAGATCCTGGATATTCTTGATGAGGTATTTAAAGGAACCAACATTACTTATACAGTGGTTGATAAGCAGATTATCTTGTCTACCAATAAATTGAATGTAACAGAGCAAGATCCGACTATTCAGGTAAAAGGTACAGTGAAAGATACAAAAGGAGAACCTTTGATCGGAGTGAATGTGAAAGTAAAAGGAACAACTACCGGTGCTATTACAGATTTCGACGGAAACTTTCAGATTCAAGCTAAAAAGGGAGCGGTATTGGAGATCTCTTATATTGGATATGCTTCTCAAGAGGTGAAGGTTACAGATAATAAATCGCTTTCCATTGTGATGACGGAAGATGCAAAAGTCTTGAATGAGGTTGTTGTAACGGCTTTGGGCATTAAACGCGAAACCAAGTCTTTGACATACAATGTGCAGCAGATTGGCGGCGACGAAGTGGCAAAGGCGAAAGATATGAATGTGATGAGCAGTCTTGCCGGTAAGGTGGCGGGTGTGAATATCAATGCAAGTTCATCCGGTATTGGAGGCGGTGCCCGTGTGGTAATGCGTGGTACGAAGTCTATATCAGGTAATAACAACGCTCTATATGTAGTAGATGGAGTTCCTTTGGCTAATATATCAGGTGAACAACCCGACGATCAGTATACGGGTGCCGGACAATCCGGTGACGGATTGGCTAACTTCAACGCTGATGATATAGAATCAATTTCAGTACTTAGCGGATCGGCCGCCGCTGCACTATACGGTTCGGCTGCTGCCAATGGTGTGGTACTTATCACAACGAAGAAAGGAGCTGTAGATAAAACCAGATTGACTTACAGTAATAATTCAACTTTCTATTCACCATTCCGATTGCCGGAATTCCAGAATACGTATGGTTCGGAAACTGGAGAGTGGTATAGTTGGGCATCTAAATTGTCATCTCCTACCGATTATGAAGTTAAAGATTTTTTTCAGACAGGTTACAATGTAGCAAACACTGTAAGTCTGACTACAGGGACACAAAAAAATCAAACCTATGTATCTGTAGGTGCTGTGAATGCCCGGGGTATCATTCAGAATAATGACTTGGACAGATATAATTTCTCTGTTCGTAACACGACCTCTATGCTGAATGATAAACTGACGATGGATTTAAGTTTTATGTATTCTAATGTAAAGGAACAGAATATGTTGTCGCAAGGAGAGTATGCAAATCCATTGGTTCCCGTTTATTTATTTCCGCGCGGTGATGATTTCTCGAAATATCAGTATTATGAACGATATGATGTAGACCGTAACATAAAAACACAGTTCTGGCCATTGAAAGAAAATGGATTATCCATGCAGAATCCTTACTGGATTACGAACCGGAATATGTATACCAACAAGAAAGACCGTTTTCTGGCAAGCGGTTCACTAAAATATACGATAACAGATTGGTTGAATGTTTCCGGACGCGTGAAACTGGATAAGGAAACTATCAACTCGGAAAAGAAAATGTATGCTTCCACTTTGAATGTGATTGCTGAAAACTCGGATAAAGGAGCATACGTGCAATCGAATAAGAATACCAGTCAGATATATGCGGATGCCATGTTGAATATCAATAAATATTTCTATCACGACACATGGAATCTGACAGCATCTTTAGGTGCCAGTTTATTGGATTTGGATTATAAGGAACTTAATTTTGGCGGCGGATTGCTGACCATTCCTAATCTGTTTACTTCTAACAATGCGAACGTTTCCGGTAAATTAACCTATAAAAATACGAACTATCACGACCGTACCAATTCTTTATTCGGAACATTCTCATTAGGATATAAGGGCATGGTTTATGTAGATGGTTCGTTACGTAATGACTGGATATCTGCTTTGGCAGGAACAAACCATTCTTCCATATTATATCCTTCTATCGGTGCTTCAGCGATTCTGACTAATATGTTTACAATGAAATCTAACATTCTTTCTTATGCAAAGGTCCGCCTTTCATATAGTGAGGTGGGTAATGCACCGGAAAGATTCAGGGCTATCACTACTTACGCAGTGTTGGGAGGGTTGAATACCACTTCTTATTTCCCGATAAAAGACCTTAAACCGGAGAGAACTCATTCATGGGAAGGAGGATTTAATTTAGGTCTGTTTGATAATAAACTGACACTGGACGTGACAGCTTATAAGACATATACAGAGAATCAGCTCTTCAGTCCGGAAATTTCTACAACAACCGGATATTCTAAACTATATGTAAATGCAGGTAAAGTAACGAATAAAGGTATTGAGTTAGCTCTTGGCTTTAAACAGAATATAGGGCCTGTAGATTGGAAAACAACTTTACTATGGTCGCTCAACAGAAACCGCATTGACCAATTACTCCCTGAATATACAAATGAAGAGTTGGGAGTGACAGTACATCTGGACGAAATGGATGTCTATTCGTTAGGCGGTGCCAAACAGCGGCTAACAGTAGGGGGCTCTATGGGAGATGTATATGTGAATACAATGAGAACTGATGAGCATGGACATATCTGGATGAATTCAATGACGGGTACATTGGAAACAGATAAGAATAATTATGTCTATGCCGGTAATACCAATCCGAAATATACTCTTAGCTGGAGAAATGAATTTAATTGGAAAGGAATCAGTCTCGGATTTATGTTGAATGCCCGTGTAGGTGGTATCGGAGTTTCTGCCACTCAAGCTGTAATGGACTATTATGGAGTGTCTAAGACATCGGCAGAAGCGCGGGATAATGGTGGCGTGAAAGTAAACGGCCAGATGATTGATGCCCAGACATGGTATCAGACTATCGGAGCTAATGGTACAGGTTATGTAGGTTCTATGTATGTATATAGTATGACGAATGTTCGTTTGGGAGAATTGACATTGGGATATGATATTCCGATCAATAAATGGTGTAAATGGATTTCTGGATTGAATGTGTCCTTTGTAGGACGTAATTTATGGATGCTATATTGTAAGGCTCCATTTGACCCGGAATCTACTGCAAGTACAGGTACTTATAACCAGGGTATGGACTATTTCATGCAACCGAGTTTGAGATCGATGGGATTTTCTGCAAAGATTTCTTTCTAATTGGATAACCTTTAAAAAAAATAATGATGAACATACGTAAGTTTTTTAAAGTAAGGAACTACTACTTACTCCTTGGAGTAATCATGATAAATGTAGGTTGTACGAAGAATTTTCTGGAGTACAATACCAATCCTAATGAAGCAACCGACGAGATGACGGATTGGGATAATGTGAGAACTGGTTCTCTTCTTTTACAGATGGAGCAGAACGTACTGGTGGTAGCACAACCGGGACTTAATATCGGTTCGGACAGATATCAGACTGTGGAAGTGATGGGTGGAGATGGTTATGTCGGCTATTTTGGTTTTCCTGCTCCCAGTATCAATTCTGCCGGTCGTTACAATTGGGATAAAAGAAGTTGGTATGGTGATATGTTCACTACCAATTACCTGACGACTATGAATGCCTGGCGTGAAATAAGAAAAGCGATTAACAATGACGAAGATCCCCGGTTTTCTATGGCACAAATTCTGAAAGTAGCGGCAATGCATCGTGTGACAGATACCTATGGGCCTATTCCTTATTTGAATTTTGGAGTTTCAAAAGAAGTGCCTTATGATTCGCAAAAGGATGTTTATTACAGATTCTTTGAAGAATTGGATGGAGCTATCAATAACTTGGATAGTTATGCTGCATCCGGAAGTAAAGTTTTGTCATCATGGGATTGTGTGTTCAACGGTGATGTTACATCTTGGATAAAGTTTGCCAATTCACTTCGTTTGCGTCTTGCATTGCATCTTGCCTATGTGGATGAAACAAAGGCAAAAAGTGAAGCCCAACTGGCTATTGGCAATAGTTATGGATTGATGAATGTGAAGTCTGATTTAGCAGAACTTCAGCATATTACTCCGATAGCGACTTATGAAAGTCCTCTGTATATTCTGAAAGGATGGGATGATATTTGTATGGGAGCGACGCTGGATTCATACATGAATGGTTATCAGGATCCACGACTTTCTGCTTACTTCGAGGCAGGTACGGGTGGAAAATATCGGGGTATAAGAGCCGGAATGTCAAAGGACGTAAGTAAGGATAAATATATAACAGGAATCTTTGCCGAACCACAGGCAACCGCTACTTCCAATGTAGTGTGGATGCGTTCATCCGAATCATATTTCTTGTTGGCGGAATATGCTTTGCGTTGGGGAACGAATGCCGATGCTAAAAAGTATTATGAAGATGGAATAAGAATGTCATTTGATGAACATGGTGTATCAGGAGCTGACGCGTATCTGACAAGAACTGCGGCGGGTGGATATGTGCCTGCCAATTATGAGGATCCGGTGACATCATCTCATTCCATGGATGCTTTGGGGACTGTTTCTATCGCTTGGGATGAATCGGGAGATTTTAAAACAAATCTGGAACAAATCATTACTCAAAAGTACATTGCTCTTTATCCGGTGGGACAAGAGGCATGGACAGAGTTCCGCCGTACCGGTTACCCGAAAGTATTTCCGGTTGTTGTGAACGAAAGTTCCGGAGGTTCTGTAGACACAAATATACAAATCCGCAGATTACCTTATCCGGAATCGGAATATAATACGAATAGAACAGAGTTGGATAAAGGCATCACACTTTTAGGTGGCGTAGATAACCCGGGTGTCAGATTGTGGTGGGATGTGCCTAATAAATAATTGGTTACTTAAATAATGCAGAATATGAAAAGAAATTATGTATATTTTTTGTTCACCTATCTCTTGACATTTGTTGTGAGTGGTTGTGATACGGATATTGAACCGGAAGTTATACAGGCAGCTAATACTTATAATGAAGAATATTATCAGAACCTGCGTGAATATAAGAAAACAGATCATGCTATTTGTTTCGGCTGGTATGCCGGTTATACTTCAGAAGCATCTCCTTCGCAGGGGCTTCATTTCACTGGTCTGCCGGATAGTCTGGACATTGTCAGTCTGTGGTCAGGTATTCCTTCCAACAATCCGGCTTATGTAGAAACGAGTTATTATAACGAGCGTTATTTGCCGACTGCTTATGAGGAAATGAATTATATCCGTACAGTAAAGGGGACTCGCGTTGTGATGTGTACGATTTGCCGTATTGGAAGTACGGAGTTTCCTAAAACCGACGCAGGTATCGAGGCTTATGCTTTGCATCTTGCGAGATGTGTGTTGCGTAATGATCTGGATGGTTTGGACTTGGACTACGAACCGGAAGGCGACTGGTTGCAAAATGATAACTTTACAAAGTTTATAAAGGTATTGGGAAATTATTTCGGTCCTCAATCGGGTACAGGCAAATTATTAATTGTTGACTTCTATAATCAGCTGCCTCCTAAGGAAACAGAACCTTATGTCGATTATTTTGTACGACAATGTTACACCACCGGTAGTGCTCAAAGTTTGCAATCTAAATTTGACCAGCTTAGCAGCTGGTGTCCTCCTGAAAAATTCGTTGCTACGGAACAAATGGGATGGTACTGGCAGAATGGTGGAGTCGAATTTACGGAAGCCGATGGAAATAAAGTAGATTCATGGGGCAATCCAATCTATTCTGTAATAGGTATGGCACGCTGGAATCCTACACAAGGACGAAAAGGCGGATTCGGTGGATATTATTTTGAATATGAATACAATACCACTCGTCCTGCTAATCAGGCTATAGGTGATAAAGAGAAAGCCGCTATTCCTTATTATAGCCTTCGGCGTGGTATTCAGGAACAAAATCCTGCCGGAAAGCCTGTACAACAGTCTACTAAACAAGAAACGGAAGAAGAAAATGGATGAATTTTAAATTTGTATGCAAGGTATGAAAACATTGAATAATATAAAAAAGATATGGGGAGCTGCTTTGATAGGAATAGCTTCTTTTATGCTGCTGGGATGCCAGGAAGCCGCTCAAAAAGGTGACGGGTTGTTAATGACCGGAACATCTTCGGATAGATTGGTAAAGTTCGCCATTGATGGATTTCCATCTGCGTATGCTGTTTCTGTGACTTCAACTTCTCGCGTTGAATCGGATATTCAGGTGAATCTGGCTGTTGATGCAAGTCTGGTTGATACTTATAATGAGGAAATGGGAACCAATTATTATCCCATTCCGGATAAATCATATACATTTGAAAATCCGGAGGTTACTATTTCAGCAGGACAGGCAATTTCTTCTGCTGCCTCTCTTTCAATTGCCGATGATTCGGAATTTGTTCCGGGACGTGTTTATTTGATACCGGTTACCATAAAAAGTGCGACGGGAGATTTGGATATTATAGAAGCAGGGCGTACTATTTTCCTGAAAGTATCTCGAACATTGCGTTTCCATGCTCCGTATGTAGGACAGGCTTCTATGGCTTATCAATTTTTGCTTCCGGATCCTATTCCTTCTTTGCCTACTTATACATGGGAAGTGAAGATTTACGCCACTAAATTCCGTTCTTCCGGAGCTTCCGGTACTACCCGTGTTTGCTCATTTGGAGGTAGTGAAGCATCTGTAGAAGGGGGAGCGATTGATGATGGAGGCTTTAAATGTGACCAGAACCTGCTTCGTTTTGGTGAAGGAACGGATGAACCGAACCAGTTGCATGTAACAACTAAACAGGGTAAAATGTCATCGAATACTCGCTTTGCTTTAAATACCTGGTATGCTGTTGCCTTGGTAAATGACGGCAGTACGTTGACATTGTATATCAATGGAGAGAAAGATAACTCAATGACAGTTGCTCCGTATGAATATGCGCTTTATGGAGTACAGATCGGTATGCCTTCAAAAGGTTATCAATCTTCACAATTGTTTTATGGTCGTTTGAGTGAGATGCGTCTTTGGACTCGTCCTTTGTCTGCTCGTGAAATTAAAGCAAATGTATGTGGGGTAGACCCTTCTACCAATGGGCTTGTGTCTTATTGGAGAATGAATGAAGGAGAAGGAACTACTTTCTATGATTTATCTCCGTCAAAGCGTGATATCAGTTATAAGAATGGAATCACGATTGACTGGACTTATGATGATACGAATAAATGTCTTGAATAAGGTAATAATAAATGAATAGACTGTATGATAATGAAAAACAATATAAATAGATTAACTCTCCTTTTGCTTGTTTTATTGGGAGGAGTAGGATTCACATCTTGTTCGGATGATGACAATGATTTTATTGAATTGCCGACAATAGAGATGCCACAGTCGGAGGCAGGACCTGTTTCTATTGATTATAGGGAGATACTGGATGCAGGAAGCTATGTCTATGATTATACTATCAAACTGGATAAACCTGCTGCTACTACTTTATTGTGTGACATTGCCGTGGACGAAAGTATGGTAGAGGCTTATAACGCTGCAAATAACACGTCTTATAAGATGATGCCCGCTTTTGTCTATGAGTTGCAAGCTAAAAATGCGATAGTGAAGGCAGGACAGCAAGAATCCAATTCCTTATCAGTTAAGTTTTCATCATTGTTCGGTTTGGTGGAAGGTGAAGAATATTTGCTTCCTATTGTTGCAACAATAGATGAAACGTGTGTAGGACAATTTGTAACGGACACTCGTTCTGTTTCTTATTTTACGATTAGCATTGATGGGGAATTGGATTATATACCGGGATTGAATATGAGTTCTTATTCAACGGATATGTATCGTACGTTAAGTTTCGCAAATGATGAAGTAGTTACGATTGAAGATAATACACATACGTTTGAAATGCTTGTATATCCATATAATTGGCACAGTGGAACTAATTATATAGGTACATGGCGTGGTAAGGATACCAACAATAATAATGAGGTTTTTAGTGGTTGTGAACTACGTGTAACTGGTGCAACGGGAGCGTCTAATATTGGTAATCGTCAATGTGACTTGACATTGGCTAATCAAAATATAACGTTGCCGGCTAATCAATGGGTTAGGTTGACTATTACTTGTGACGGAACGAAAACGGGCCAGAATACTGAGGTTGCTTATCGTTTATATATTAACGGTGAGGAAGTTGCTTCTGCAAAACCTACTAAACGTTGGGGACCATCCTCTTCTCAAAGATTCAAGGTGGGATATACGTTGACTGGTATTCAGTTTGGTAATACAAGTTCAAGTATGTATTTTGATGGTCTGATTTCTGATATTCGTATGTGGAAGAAGTGTCTGACAGCGGAAGAAGTAAAAGCTAACTTGCGTACAATAGCTTCTCCATCTTCTTCGGACTTATATGGCTATTGGAAATTGGATGAAGGAGAAGGAAATACATTGAAGGACAGTTCGGGCAATGGGCGTGATTTAACTTTCCCGGCTTCGGCAAATATCATTTGGAATGCAGAATTCAATGATTTGCCTCAAGATAATTAAAATGTGATTTTATATTGGGAGTTATTGTGTTTTTACGTAGCTCCCAATATTAACTTAAAGAAATGATGATGAAACGTTTTATGTCAGCTTTGATCGTTTTACTGTGCTCTATTGTTGGCGTATGTGCGCAACAACAGGGAAGAGCTGTATTGCGTTTTGATACTACTACTTGGAATTTTGGTAATATTCAGGAAGTAGGAGGCAAAGTGAGTCATACTTTTCATTTTACTAATATGCATACTTCTCCGGTTGTGATTGAAGAAGTGATTTCAACTTGTGGGTGTGCCATTTCTGTTTATAGTAAACAACCTGTAAAACCAGGGCATACAGGCACTATTACCGTAACTTTCGATCCTAAAGGGCGAACAAACTTTTTCTCTAAGAGTATAAGGGTTGTTTCTAATTCAGGGCAAAGTGTCAATACTCTTTGGGTAAAAGGCACGATAAATACAATGAATCGTATAGAGGATGAATATCCTTATTCTTTATCATCAGATATTCTGGCAGACCGAATGACTCTATCTTATGATCTGTTACAGCATAATGGGAGGCCAAAACAATTGGAAATTAGAATCTATAACCGATCGGATAAAATGGTCAGGTTGTCATACTCGCTGTTGGATAAGAGTGGATGTTTGTCGATATCTATGCCATCATCTCTTCAAGGTCGATCTTGTGCGACTATAAAAATAACAGCTTCTCCTTTAAAAGGCTTTTACGGTACATTTAAAGATAAGATTATTATTAGTGCCAATTCCGTACACAGTTCTCCTATACAAATCTTTGGTACAGTGATTGATGATATGAGAAAAGTAAGCACGGCAACTGCTCCCCGGATGAAGTGTTCACAGTCTTATTTTAATTTGGGGAATATCTCATTAAAAAAGCGTATTCAGAGAAAAGTTAAAGTTACTAATGAAGGGGCGAATCCTCTTATTATCCGCAAAATAGAATGTCCGGAATTTGTTTCTACTAATATCCGGGGTGAAAAGGTTTTGAAGCAAAATGAGTGTTTGGAGGTTCTGTTTGAATTAAATGTATCATCTTCAAACCATCTATTGGATGCAAAGGTCAAGTTGATAACAAATGATACTCATCAGCCTGTACATACAGTTATATTTGAGGGAGAAATGGGTAAGTAGGGTTGAATATCTCTATTTGAAAGATTAGAAGAAATACACTATAAATTAATTGAGTCATTTTACTGTATATAACATTATGATAAAACGATTGTATATTTTGGTGATGGTACAGATGGTATGTACTTTGGGGTTTACTCAATCCTCTCCCTCGTTACCTGCTTACAAAGATCCCAGTTTGTCAATAGATATAAGACTTTCAGATTTACTTTCCCGCATGACTTTAGAAGAAAAGGTCGGTCAGTTACTTTGTCCTTTAGGTTGGGAAATGTATGAAATCCATGGCAGTGAGGTTCATCCTTCCGGAAAGTTCAAGCAATTGATTAAAGAAAGAAATGCCGGAATGCTTTGGGCAACTTATCGTGCTGATCCCTGGACAAAGAAAACATTGGCTAATGGCTTAAATCCAGAATTGGCAGCGAAAGCCGGAAATGCATTGCAAAAGTATGTGATGGAGAATACCCGTCTGGGAATTCCGATGTTTTTAGCGGAAGAAGCCCCTCATGGGCACATGGCAATTGGTGCTACAGTTTTTCCTACGGGTATCGGAATGGCGGCTACCTGGTCACCGGAATTAGTAAAAGAAGTTGGTCAAGTTATCGCTAAAGAAATTCGTTCCCAAGGTGGGCATATTAGTTACGGTCCCGTACTTGATCTGACCCGTGATCCCCGTTGGTCCCGCGTGGAAGAAACATTTGGTGAGGATCCTGTGTTGAGTGGCATTTTAGGGGCGTCTATGGTTGACGGTTTAGGTGGAGGTAATCTATCACAAAAATACGCTACCATAGCTACCTTGAAACATTTTCTGGCATACGCTGTGCCGGAGGGTGGACAGAATGGTAATTATGCTTCAGTCGGTATTCGTGATTTGCATCAGAATTTTCTTCCTCCTTTTCGTAAGGCAATAGATTCAGGGGCATTGTCTGTAATGACTTCATACAATTCGATAGATGGGACACCTTGTACGTCGAACCATTATTTGCTGACTCAACTCTTGCGTAATGAATGGAAGTTTTGTGGCTTTGTAGTTTCCGATTTATATAGTATTGAAGGGATTCACGAAAGCCACTTTGTTGCTCTAACTAAAGAGAATGCAGCCATACAATCTGTAACGGCTGGCGTTGATGTTGACTTGGGTGGGGATGCTTATACCAACCTTTGTCATGCGGTTCAATCCGGACAAATGGATAAGGCTGTGATTGATACGGCTGTCTGCCGGGTGTTACGGATGAAGTTTGAGATGGGCTTGTTTGAGCATCCTTATGTGGATCCGAAAATTGCTGCTAAAACAGTACGCCGTAAAGAACATATCGAACTGGCACGTAAAATCGCACAGTCTTCCATAACACTTCTCAAAAATGAGAATTCAATTCTTCCTTTAAGCAAGACGATAAATAAGGTGGCGGTAATTGGCCCTAATGCTGACAATCGATATAATATGTTAGGGGACTATACAGCTCCTCAGGAAGATAGTAATGTGAAAACAGTTCTTGATGGAATTCTAACAAAATTATCTCCTTTTCGTGTGGAATATGTACGAGGCTGTGCTATTCGTGATACTACAGTGAATGAGATAGAACAGGCAATTAAAGCTGCCCGTCGCTCCGAAGTTGTAATTGTGGTTGTGGGTGGTTCCAGTGCCCGTGATTTTAAAACGAGCTATAAAGAAACAGGTGCGGCTGTAGCTGAAGAGGGTAGTGTAAGTGATATGGAGTGTGGAGAAGGATTTGACCGTGCCAGTTTATCCTTACTTGGTAGACAACAAGAACTATTGGAATCTTTGCAAAAGACAGGTAAGCCTTTGATTGTCGTTTATATTGAAGGTCGTCCTTTAGAAAAGAATTGGGCTTCGGAATATGCGGATGCGCTACTGACTGCTTACTATCCGGGGCAGGAGGGTGGAAATGCTATAGCGGATGTTCTTTTTGGAGATTATAATCCTTCCGGACGTTTGCCAATCTCCGTTCCGCGTTCTGTAGGTCAGATTCCGGTTTATTATAATAAGAAAGCTCCTCGAAATCATGATTATGTGGAAATGTCATCTTTTCCGTTATATAGCTTTGGTTATGGGATGAGTTATACCACTTTTGAATATTCTGATTTGCAGGTAGTGCAGAAATCTGCTCGTTGTTTTGAAGTCTCATTTAAAGTAAAGAATACAGGGAAGTATGATGGTGAGGAAGTATCACAACTTTATATGAGAGATGAATATGCATCAGTTGTTCAGCCGATGAAACAGTTGAAACATTTTGAACGTTTCCATTTGAAAAAAGGAGAAGAAAAAAAAGTTACTTTTGTTTTGACAGAGGAGGACTTTTTCTTGGTTAACTATACTTTGAAGAAAGTAGTAGAGTCTGGAAATTTCCATCTTATGATTGGTGCCGCTTCTAATGATATTAGGTTGCAGAATGTTATTTTAGTGGAGTAATTTTTATCTGTCTCTTATACACATCTGACGCT
>OWII01000963.1_pt1 | contig 13342 bp, 15 predicted proteins | sample 1732591 | NCBI WGS metagenome assembly OWII01 (sample SAMN05065732, study PRJEB22554) | human gut metagenome | biome: ENVO:2100002; feature: ENVO:00000062; material: ENVO:00002003 | host: Homo sapiens | place: USA | reverse complement strand
TCTACACTTATGCGATCGTCGGCAGCGTCAGATGTGTATAAGAGACAGGTGTGTAAACACAGGTGTAAAGAACAACTATTTAATAAATCTTCTTAGAATACTTGTTCTCTAAATTTAGGGTGGATGGGGGAGGGTTGTCGGCTTGAACGACAACCAATCCGGCTGTTTATTGGGAGTGCAATAGAACTTAATGATTTAGTTTGTTGCTAAAATCTTTTAGCCAAGAACATTCTTCGCATTTTTTGCCTTGTTCAAACCTTGACCAGCATGGGCAATTCGTTTTGAAAGCTTCAATGGCTTTTTCTTTCATAAGATTTGATCCGGCTACAAAGGAACATGGATCGTTCTCCTTTTTTGCTCCATAAATAGATCGGAGCACTTCCAACGTGTCGGCATCTACGATGGCAATACGCTTGTAATATTGCTCACAAGCAGCTTTGAAACCGCCGCACCAGGCGGTTCTTTTTTCGTATAAGGCAACAATGTTCTTTTCTGCTTTATCCAGGTCAGTGACAGGATAGGCATTGCCGATACGGATCTGATCCTCCGTATCGTGTTGTAGTACTCTGATATAAATGAGATCTTCCATACTTTTTATACTTTTTATATTTGGTGATAGATGCTTGTGAAAATACCGCTCAAACAAGACCGGTCTTTCAAAACAAGTTGTTCCTGCTTTTCAACCTCTTTAAGTGATGAAGAACTTCCAGTTATATAATAGTCGTTCATCCTTTTTATCCATATATCCGGGTTGTCGATTATCCGCAATAGATGTTTGTTAAATAAGTCTTTGATTCCTAATAGATCAATATCCGGTGTTAGATACGGGTTGTTCAATAAATGGGTGATCGAGTGATTAAAAGATACTTCGTATGAAGTATTGTTCCATTGATAGGCTGCTATCATATTTCTGATAACCGCATCAATATTCTGTACTAATACAAAACTCCTTTTCATTGTCTTATCAATTTTAAGATTATACATTGTTTAATATCGCTTGCCGTCCACCCAATAATAAAATTCCCTTTGGGAACTGTTGGGGAACAACATTGGCATTCAGAAGGTCAGTCACAGTTACAGATCCAATTATTTTATTAAATACTAGCACCCTCTGAAAGGGAGGTCTGGAGATTTATGAAAATAATTTGAGCAGTAAATGAGAATGATATACCTTCGACAATGTTTTGCCGGACAGTTTCCTTATGAAATTTTCAATTTCAAATAAAATATGAAAAGCCTTTGTTCACTCTTAAAGGGATTGGACGAATGAAAAATCGGAGGTTATTGGAGATACGTCATAAAGAAGAGGAGCTAAAGACTTGTGTGCCTTTAGCTCCTTATATATTGATCTTTTGTATACTGGAAATCTATTTTTCAGACATTCTCGCCATTCTTCCTTTCCGGGATAATTGATTCGAGTATGAAGGCATATATCTGTCTTTTATCTTTGGGAATTGTAGTCCGGTAAGAATATATATTCCAAACGTGTAGGGGTTCGTTCTATCAAAATGACTTCCGTACTGTTCAGGTCGCAGAAACTAAATCCTCCATCACCCGGCTTCAATACCAACCGTTCGTTTAGATCTGTGGATGAGTTTGTTTTCCAATCGTATTTTTTAAGTAAACCTTCGGACAGTATAACTGTTCGTTTGGATTTGTTGTAAAAAACTATTATGTTTTTGAAATGTCGGATTTGAAGTTGATCTCCATTGTCCATAAAGAAGCATTCCTTTCCCGGTTCTATTACTGTAGTATGTAATAAACGGCATATCAATTTATCAACGTCCGTATAAGGATTTCTTTCATAAATAGGAACATCTTCATGTAAAAAGCTTTCTGCTCTTAATCTTTTCGCATTGATAATACCGGCTCTTAGACGTTCCTCGACAAGGGGGAAAGTTGATTGCGATGTTTTTGTTTCTTTCCAGTATTTTTTAGATCTGGCATAGCCATTGATACACAAATCTCCTTTACAAGATTTTTCCGATTCGTTATCAGCCATACAATGATATAAGACTTTCTTGCCATCAATACGTTCACCGCATTCGGTTGCATTGAAAGAATGATATATGTATTCAAAATGCAAAAGTAAATAATACTCAAAACTACGGCTGGAAAAAGCGATATGAATAACTTTTCCGTCAATCATTTTTTCCGCTTCTTCAAAAGCTTCCACTTTTGCCGGATGCTCATCCTTATCAAAAACTGCCCATGCCTCGTCAACTCCTTCTGTCAGTTTCTTTCGCGCAAGCAGGACCCAGCTAAGTGGAGGTTGTCCATTGACTTCCGAAGTATGTGGTTGGGGGCTGCCTTTTGTCTTTTTCTTTTTGTTTTTATACCAGCCACGATCAGTAACTGAAGTCTTCTCTTCAGGAATGTCTGGTTGGGGTATGGTTCTTACGTCCCAATTCCCGGTATCATAACTCCCGTCAATCAGTTTGTCACATAGGGAAGTGAAAAAGAGAGGTTCGGTCTTTTCTCCTTCACAAATAATACGGATTACGTATTTACTTTGTCTGGTATCTTCACTTTGACGTGCCATCGGTCGCAAATAGTTTTTCCAAAGACTTTAAAGTTGGGACTGCTCCGAACTTATTATTCATGTACCATTTGCCGAATGGCGTATCTTCCCTTACGTCCTCGAAATCCGACAAAGAGAATAATTCGGATATGCCAAACTCATTTTTTTCTACAAACCATACCTGGTCACGACGGATACTGTTCTGATCCAATAAATTCACGTCATGTGTGGTAAAGATTAATTGCGCGTTATTTTGGTTAATTCGTGAATTCTTGAAGATCTCAACAATAAGCTGTGTTATGTATGTATGCAAGCCGGAATCAATCTCATCTACTAATAAAGGACTACCGCTATCCAGCGATTGCAGGATATAACATCCAAGCAGGAAAAGTGCACGGGTACCAAACGATTCTTCCGTGAACGGCAGATCCGATTTTCCAACAAACTCCCCGTTATTAAATCTGCGATGCTGACTCTTTATTTCATAGGATTTGTCCGAATGCCTTTTCTCTAACTGGAAATCCTTTACTCCCGTATCGGCGAATGCAAGCAACTCAGCCAACTTTTGTTTGTCTTTGGGGTGCTTGGCAATCCATTCCATCATATTATCATAGATACCTAATTTTATGTCCTCGTGATATCCGTTGGATACGACCAGATCTGATAAGTATTTTGCAGCTTCGGTAATGTTAGCCGCCGGAGTATCAATAATGAACTTAGAGAGGAGCAATTGGTTGGGGAAAACGATAAATGGCTTTATACCGGTTACTTTTGATCCAAACTTCACCGTATGGGTTGAAGCTGTTTTAGGACGTACCCGTTCAAAAAGACCCGTTACTTTGCCATTCGGGAAATAAGTCAGATTTTCAGATAATACTTCTTTGTGATTGAACTTTAAAGAATAGTTGTATCTTAATTCGTTGGCTATGAATTCGATAAAGAATTCAATAGGAGCGTCGATCGTTTGATCGTCGAATTTAAAAGGATCGTATAAAGGAATATTTTCTCCCATTCGATTATCGAGATTCTGGACCCAACGTTTAAGGCCATACAGGAACTTAATAACGTTGGTTTTCCCTGAAGCGTTTGCTCCAAAGAAAACAGATACTTTTAGTGCCTGTTTTGTACCTTCGCCTTGCGTTTCGATATCACAAAGATTCATTAATTTCGCTTTGGACTTGCCTGGCTGGGTAGTGAATATACAATCGTTCTTAAATGAGCGATAGTTGCTAAATTTTAAGTTTAAAATCATTTTCCTGAATGTTTTATGCAAAAAAACGGATTTAAAATGAACAAAACAAATATAAGTAGCACTATTTTTCGTTCCTAATCAATTCCTGTAATTTCAAAAAATGACAATGTTAATGTTCTTTTTGTGAGAGGCAATCTTTCTAAAAAGCTTAAAATGCAATTTAATCCCTGTTTCTTGCATGAAATTTGCAAGAAACAGGGATTAAGTGGGGATTTTATTTTGTCTCTATATTCGTTGTAGCTCTTTTTAAAAAAATCAGTAATTTCCATTTTGGAAAATACTGAATGGCATAATAATAGTAAGTTCATGAGAATAAGGTAAATTTCAAGAAGCAGCTGTATGTTTGATGCGGAAAGAATGGTTCATAAAGTAATAGTTAATAAAATAAAATAGGGATAAAAGGAAAGTATTTGAGGAAATCTGACAAAGCAATTACATATGATTTGCCCCTGTCCTTAAAAGGTCTGATGCGCTTTGTCGTAACAAGGTAGGCGGAAGCCTTTGGACGGGTGGCTTTTATTTGTTTGTATGGAATTATGAATTGTTTGAATCTAACCAGTTAATAAATATTGTTTGTTTTGTTTGTGTGTTGGACACTTCCATACCTGTCGTGAGATAGTATGTGTTCGATAGTGTTAGGTGGAACAGGCGTGTTTCACCTTTTTTCGTTACCGGAATTATTCATGCATTTCCTATTGTCAGCTCTCTTTTTACAGCCTTCCGGTCGTGCGCGTATAATCCCTATGACGCAAACAGATGCAATCAAACGCATAGCACACCAAGCGCTTTGATAATCAGTATATAACTATCATAACAATTGTATTTTCGCCTGAAATTATTACCAACGAATAAAAATACAAATGTTATGGATGATGAAAAATTAGAAGAAACTAATGTGCTGGAAAGCACCCAAACTGTAAACCTTCGTCCTGGTACTGGGAAATTGGACACGGAGCAACTATCGCCGGAAGAACTCCCGCCAGGGGAAGAAAATCGGGAGCAACCCGAAGAGCGCTCTTATACGGAAGAAGAACTCGATGGATTGTTCGACCAAACCGACTTGGACGACAGAAGCGATGAAATGTCTGATATTCTTCTTGTTCTCGATCAGGAAAGAAATGAGGTAAGAGCCGTAAAGGGCATTGATGAGAACGGTAATCTTGAAACTGTTCCTGCTACCGAGGAACATAATAATGATTTTCTTAAACTGGATCGAGGCGGAGATGTGCTTTCCAATTTTCTGTCGAATTTCATGAGCCAGGCCAAAGATCCTACACGAGTCAAGTTCTTCAAAGTGCCGGACAAGATATCCGGCCTTATCAGTAAACTCTTCCAGAGACATAAAGACGATCTTGAACATGCCATTACTAAAGTGATGAAAAAGCATGAAATAACTCCAGAACAAATCAAAGAAATATTAGAGAAAATGGAACAGGAAAAGAAAAACCCTGAGGTGAAGAATGAACAGGTTGAAGCTCCTGTCACTTCAGCAACGAAGCAGGCCGAACAGAGCCCTGCAAATAATGGCTCTACGGAGCAGGCCGTAAATCCGCAAGTAAATCCGCAAACTACGGCACAAGAAACCAATGGGCAATTACAGCCGGAAGCGAAACAATATCGTTTTGACCCGGATAAAATCGACTGGGACTCGGCCAAAGCTTTTGGCTTGACAAAAGAGAAGCTGGTTAATGCCAATGTGCTCGATACGTTGTTACAATGATATAAATCTCCGGGACTACACTACGTATCGATTCATTTGGGGGGTACTGTGCTGAATACCGATGCTAGACTAAGCCTTCGTGAACGTAAGGACGGTTCGCTCTATATGTCGATCGAGGGGGTGAAACGGGAGCCGGAATTTAATTTCCCATTTATGGGACATAAATTCACTGACGAGGATGCGAAAAACCTGTCACAGACAAAGAATATGGGGCGTATTGTCGATCTTGTTCATCCGATTTCAGGCGAAATTGTACCTTCCGTAATCAGTGTGGATCATTTGACACGCGGTTTTGTTACTTGTCCTGCCAACAAGATAAGAATACCGGATGAAATAGGTAATAAGGTCTTGACTAAAGAGGAGAAGACAGAACTAAGTCTGGGCAGGGCTGTCTATTTAGAGGGGATGATATCCAAGAAAGGAGAACCTTTTGATTGTCCGGTACAGTTTAACGCAGAAAAACGTTATGTGGAATATTTATTCGAAGATCGTGGAAAACTGGCTATCGATGCGCATAAGGAATTACATAAAAATGATATACCACATGTGTTCCGAGGCAAAGAAATAACCGGGGAGCAACATAGTAAGCTTGAACAGGGTGGGACAGTCTACCTGTCGGGAATCGTGGCGAAAAGCGGTATTTCTTACGATGGCTACCTTGCCTGGGATATGGAGAAGGGAAAGCCTAATTTTGTAATGGCCAATAAGTACGATGAAGCTCTGAAGGCGGGAAAGATACTTGCCTATGACGGGGAGCCTATTACCCCGGCACCTGTTGCACATGAAAAGGTCGTGACATCTGCGGAAGAATTACCTGATAAGTATAAGGGGCATATTTATACTCCACAGGAGAAAAAGACGCTATTTGAAGGGGGAACGATTTATTTGCCGGATCTGGTTAGTAAGAATACCAACAAACCTTATCAGGGATATCAGGTCTGGAATTTTAAGGAAAACAAACCGGACTTTATGTTCCCTTCCGAATACCATAAGAAATTGGCACTGGGGGAAGTTGAACAAATTGCCACTCCACATCAGAAGAAACAAGTACAAAAACAGGCGGATGAAAGTGCGGATAAGAATAAGATACCGGGAAACTATCTCAATCATAAGTTGTCGGAAGGTGCTCAAAATGAGTTAGCTGCCGGCGGTACAATTAAAATTTCCGGTAAAACGGATAAAAAAGGACAGCCTTATGTGGGATATATTACATGGAAGCCGGAAGCAGGATTTGTGCATATGTTCGAGAGCGAATATAGAACAGCGCTGGATCAGGGAAAAGTCAAACCAGCTTCGGATTTCCAAACACAGGTTGCCGTAAATTCAGAAGGCAAGACGAATGAAGCTACCAAACATGTAAACAAACCTCTTAAAACCGGCCAGGTTTCCCCTACGGAATCACAGGCGGAGCAGGAGAAGAAAAAGAAGAATAAGCGATCGAACGATACTAACAATGAAAACAAACCGGCTCCTAAAAAGAAAAGAGGCCCTAAAATGTAATTGATATGAACGTGAAAAAGTTGCTACACAAAGTCGTAGATTTCTTTTATTTCCCGGAATCTTTATCTTTTTTCCTCGTAATGACGGATGAGAATAAAGTACTTGATTATTGCTGGGTACTGGGTGGTTTGGCCCGAAAAAGTAATGAGGTGGATTATGCGTTTGAACAGTATGTGCGTTACCATCTGAAACATACACGTTCAGATTTGTATATTCCTCCTTATAGAATTCTTAGGTATGATTTTCCTGATGTATCACAACTGCCGCTCTTACCGGAAGATCCTTCGGATGAGTTCACGAACAAGATCTTCTTACCCTGGATAATGGAGGGGGAATTACGACCTGTGAAAGACCTGGACTTTCGGGGATTGCATTTTGCCATTGAGTTCGGAGTATATTCATTGGATGCGGTATGCAGCACTACCGGGATAGAAAGAACGGAAAGCCATCGCCGTATAAAGAAACGCTATATCGTCAACCGGATACTGCAAGCTGATCTGGATGAACATAGAAGCTATGGCTTCTACCTGAAGATGCTAGCTCTGCAAGATGAGAGACACCGGTCGAACAGAGCGGTCACATGCGGTTGATTTTGATTAATTATTTAATAAGAAAAGAATGAAAACAGAAAATTTTGATAAAGTCGTGATTGCTGAAAAACCCAGTGTCGCCCGTGAGATAGCGATGGTACTGGGAGCAAGTAATAAAGAAGACGGTTATCTTCATGGTAACGGTTATGCTGTCACGTGGGCATTCGGTCATTTGGTAGGACTGGCCTTTCCGGAGGAATATGGTATTGCGGGGTTCCGCAAAGAGAATTTACCGATACTGCCGGAACGGTTCAAATTGATACCAAGGCAGATTAAATCGGGTAAGGAGTATAAATCCGATCCGGGAGTGCTCAAACAGATTAAAATCATTAAAGGGCTATTCGAAAAGTGTAACAGGATCATCGTCGCCACTGATGCCGGAAGGGAAGGACAGTTGATTTTCGGTTATCTGTATTCTTTTATCGGTTGTGACAAGCCCTGTGAGAGGCTGTGGATAAGTTCGCTTACCGAACGGGCTATCAAGGAAGGTTTCCAGAAGTTGCAACCGGGAGATAAGTATGATAACCTGTATCTCTCCGCACGTGCCCGTTCGGAGGCTGACTGGCTGATCGGAATTAATGCTTCACAGGCTCTGACCATATCCGCCGGGAGCGGAGTGTTCTCACTGGGAAGGGTACAGACTCCCACGCTGGCTATGATCTGCTGCCGGATGCTGGAGAACAAGAATTTCGTTCCTGAGAAATATTGGCAACTGAGGCTCGCAACACATAAAGGTGAGATATCATTCTCTGCTCAGTCGGTAGAAAGATTCTGCGATAAGGCAAAAGCGGATCTCGCCGGTCAAAGGGTGATGCAGTCGGGTAAAGTGAGCGTAACCGAATTGGTACGAAAGTCCGTGAATCAAGAACCTTCTTTACTCTACGATCTGACTGCGCTGCAAAAGGAGGCAAATACAAAATTGAACTTCTCTGCCGATAAGACGCTTACTCTCGCGCAAAGCCTGTATGAGAAAAAAGTACTGAGCTATCCAAGGACCGGGAGCCGTTATATTTCGGAAGATGTATTCGAAGAGATGCCGGAACGTATAGCGTTACTGGCGCGATATCCTAGATTCGCTGCCTATGCAGGGGCAATGGACACTTCATCTTTGAATCACCGTCCCGTTAATGGCGCAAAAGTGACCGATCATCATGCACTAATCGTTACGGAAATTCTACCAGGTGAACTTTCCAACGATGAATGTGCTATATATGAATTGGTAGCGGGACGTATGTTGGAAGCTTTTTCTGAGAAATGTATCAAAGAGGTCACTTCAGCCAAATTGGACAGTGGGGGTATCATGTTTTTGGTGAAAGGGTCCATTATAAAATTCTCCGGATGGAGATCCGTATTTAACTCAAAGGAGGAAGGAGAGGAGAATACGGTTCTGCCGGAACTGGAAGAGGGGGAAGTCTTAGCTGTAAGTAGCTGCGAAAATGTGGAGAAGCAAACCAAGCCCAAACCGTTACATACGGAAAGTTCCCTCTTATCAGCTATGGAAGCCGCCGGTAAGGAATTGGAAAATGAGGAGGAGCGAGCTGTAATGAAAGATGTCGGGATCGGTACGCCCGCTACCCGTGCCGCTATTATAGAGACGTTATTTTCGCGCGGTTATATTATCCGTGAAAAGAAAAGCCTGGTACCGACCGAAAAAGGACTGGCAGTATTTGATATTGTAAAAGATAAAAAGATAACCGATATACAAATGACCGGAAGTTGGGAAAATGCACTTGCCAAAATCGAGAGCGGCGAGATGGACGCGCTTACATTCCATAGAGGAATTGAGGCGTATACGGCCCAGATAACGGCAGAACTACTGAACAGCCAATTATCTATTGCCTCCGGAGAGAATATTCCTTGCCCGAAATGTAGGAAAGGAAGGATATTATTCTATAATAAAGTCGCCAAATGCAGTGATCCGGATTGCGGGTTGACGATTTTCAGAGAAAGAAGTGGTAAGCAACTAACGGATAAACAAATTACTGCGTTGGTAACGAAAGGAAAAACGGAAATGATTAAAGGATTCAAGAATGTAAAAGGGAAGCCTTTTGATGCGGCATTGGGTTTTGATGAGCAGTTCAAGGTGGCTTTTGTCTTTCCGGAAAATAAGAAGAAAAGTAAGTGATTTTTTACGATATCCGGTGCCTTTTTTTGCCGGAAGCCCCTAATTGTTTATATTTGCTGATAAAATCAGTATTAGTATTAACTTGATAGAAAAGAAAATGAAAGAATTATTGGAAAGTATTGAGACAGCTATGGAGGCATTCAAAAAAGACGCTACTGCCCAGGTTGAAAGTGGAAATAAAGCTGCAGGAACCCGTGCACGCAAAGTATCTTTGGAAATTGAAAAGGCGATGAAGCAATTCCGTAAGGTGTCTCTGGAAGAGTCAAAAAAATAAATTTTGCAGAAGCGATAAAGAAGGGTATTCGCTATTTATGCGGATACCCTTTGTCGTATGGGAAATAAATATATCATGAACACACAATTAATAGAGTCTTTATTGGAAACATCTTTGGAGCAATTCATTTTGGCAGGCGAAGAAGGTAATCTCCCTTTGGCGGAAAAATCCGGATTGAAACTCGTTTTTCCTTTAATATCGAATGATGGTGTAAGGGATCGAAGGAGAATAAGTGAACAGGAGATACGGTTCTTGTTTATACGTGCCATCGACAATGCAAAGGACTTTGACGGTTACTATGCGGTAGAAGTACCCACGGTTAGGAAATATCGTTTCAAGGATATCCAGCCTATTGTGACCGGAGAAAACAGGATGGATGGTTATTGCTCCGCCAGTATTGACGTGTGCCTTTATAACTCAAAATTAGAACGGACCAATCTGATAGAATTCAAAGCTCATAATGCCCCATTAAAGCACGTGAAAAAAGATATTCTAAAGTTAATTAAAGAGAATGGCGATAACTATTTCGTTCATGTTTTTAAAAATATTGATAGGGGAACGCTGCCCGTCGTCATTGATAAATACAAGGACTCTATCAAAGATGTCTGGCCATCTGATAAATGTAAGAACAACTGCAGCCGCCTGACATTTTATATTTGCGTAAAATCTCACTCTTTGATATTTAAGAAATCCATCGATTTGAACCCGGATTCGGAATGTGCACAGGTCGTTCGGGAATTGGACGGAATATTCGAGCGATGTGATGGTGATATTACAATCGAAGGCTGGGAAAAAATAAAAGTAATACCGGAGGAATAAAAAGTAAGCGGATGGAACAGTCACAAAAGAACGGTGATATACTGATATTGAAAATAAAGAGGATTCGCTCAGATGAAAAAACATTGGTATTACAACCATAATAATCATAATTTATGAAACTCATTGATAAAATAATTCGTATGCTCTGCAATAAGAAAAAAGCAAAGGTGCATGGAGCTGTTGAAAGCAAAGTTAATGCACAATCAAAAAGTGGTGAGAAAAAACAATTAGGAGAGGATGAAAAAAAACAATCAGAGAATGTTTTGAATATTGCTATTAATCCATTGATAACAACTAAAGATGTCAGAGATCAGTTATGGAATTGCCGTGATTTTGAATTGTCACATTTGTGGCAACGGTCTATTTTTTTGACTACATTGCTGGTGTTGTGTCTGACAGCCTATGGAGTCGTTGTTATGGAGTTGGTAGATAAGGTTTCTACCTCTCCGGTTCAAGACAGTGCATTTGTCTTGAACAATATTGCTATGATAATCTGCTTAATGGGATTTGTATTTTCCTGTTTATGGGTTATGATGAGCAAGGGTTCCAAAGCATGGTATGAAATGTACGAGAGAGCAATCAACGCTTTTGAAGCAAATTCTGACTATGTAGAGAAACTACTTTTAGATAGTGGAAAACAAATAAAGAAAGATGCTTATTCTCATAAAGCTATTGGAGGATTTAGGTTTGATAATCTTCAAGGATTTAGTAACCGAGATGCCAGAAAAGATATATGTAGTTGTCTTTTTAGTTGTAAAGGCGGAGCTTATTCTCCCTCCAAAATAAATATAGCTATCGGACAAATTGCATTAGTTCTGTGGGGAGTTGCTTTAGTTTCCCATTTTGTTTTAGCGCGGAATGAATTCCATGTCAATGAAGACTTGATAAAAAAGGATGTATCAACTGGTCTTTTGATGATATTTATAGTCATTGCTGTTTATATTTTCTTTTTGCCAAAATGGTCTTGGGTTAGAAGTGAGCGATTGAATAAAATTAAACTTGAACCAGATAAACCTGAAAAATGAAACTTTTGTTATGTGTAACGTGTTCTAATGAAAACATCAAGAGGGTGTCCGAAAAGGGTACCCTCCATTTTTTATGTAAAAGTCCGAACTTTCCCAAGCTGGACTTTTTAATTTGCTCTAAAGTGTTTGTCTTAGAGTATGTTAATCGATAGTGCAATTATACAATTTAAGGAGTATTCTCAAGGCATGGATTCCTTATTTCCTTCCCGTCTTGATGAAAATTTTTCTTCGGATGCTCCGGTCCGGCTTGTTAACCAGATTGTTGATGAGCTTGACATCAGTCCGTTGTTATCTACTTATAAAGGCAGTGGTTGTCCTGCTTATTATCCCCGCATGCTTTTGAAAGTGTTGTTTTTCGCCTACCTGAACAATGTGTACTCTTGCCGTAAGATAGCAAGTCTGCTTCAGGAGAACATCCTTTACATGTGGCTCTCGGGCAAATCCACTCCCGACTTCCGTACCATCAATGATTTCCGTAGCAAGCGTTTGAAGAGTTACATTCACAGTTTGTTCACCCAGATTGTACTGATGCTTGTGGAATTGGGATATATCAGTTTGGAAAAACAATATATCGGAGATGCTTCCGATTCATGAAAGAGGTTTGTGCGGATGCCGGATATGGAAGTGAGGAAAATTATGAGTTTATGGAACGCTTCGGCATAAGCGCTTATGTGAATTATAATTATTTTCATGTGGAACAAACAAAAAAATGGAAACGTGACATCTCCAAACAAGATAACCTGTATTATAACGAACTGGAAGATTACTTTGTATGCCCGATGGACTGCATATGGAACTTGCCTACAGAACAAAGGCTGTCAATAATAATGGGTATGAAAGTGAAATAAGTGCTTACCGCGCTAAGAACTGTTAGGGATATCCCTTACGAAATAAATGTCACAAAGGGAAAGGAAACAGGGAGATTAGGGTGAACCATAAATTAAGGCGGTACAAGCAACTGGCACGTGAGAAACTCACTTCACCAAAAGGGCTTGAACATAGGAGCAAAAGACCGGTGGAGGTGGAAGGGGCTTCGGGCAAATAAAATGGAATAAAGGGTACAAGATGTTCAGGCATAAAGGCTTGGATAAGATTGTCATGGACTTCGGAATATTTAACATCGGAAAAATGATCAGCAAGCAGAAAAAGGCTAAGAAAGGGAGGAATGGAAGGAATTATAAGACTGATAAAGGGAGAAAATGGAGTTTTTGAGGGATATTTTTATAAGTTGTTGTATAAATCACAAAAAAGAGACAAAAAAGAAAAAAGTTAGAGGGTACCCCGAAATGGGACACCCCTCTTAATGCTTTAATTTCTAGATGTTCATCTTTCAAAAAGATTATCAAAAATAGAATTTCTAATACTACTTTGATACTTCAATAACATAGTTGAAGGTAAGATATGATCAAAAATCATTTTAGAGAAAAATCCTTGTCCTAAAAATAACTCCTTCCCGTCTATTTCGGGGGCGTAAAATAAACTGTGTCATGCGGCGTTTTTTTCCAAGCTCATCGGT
>OWII01000962.1_pt1 | contig 13350 bp, 9 predicted proteins | sample 1732591 | NCBI WGS metagenome assembly OWII01 (sample SAMN05065732, study PRJEB22554) | human gut metagenome | biome: ENVO:2100002; feature: ENVO:00000062; material: ENVO:00002003 | host: Homo sapiens | place: USA | reverse complement strand
TGCGCTGGTAGGAGTTGTCGATCGACGAGATGAAGTCGATCATCTCGGCGCGCGTCGTCGAGCGGTTCAGGTAGAGGAACGGGTTGCTCGGATTCTGCTCGATGGCCGCTGAGAAGGTATTTACAGCATTGGTATACTGCTTGATGAGCGACTGCGTGACACCCCGTTCGAAGAGCACCGTCCACGATGCCCGATCCGACTTGAGCTCCTCGACGTATTGCTTGTCGAGCATCACCAGCGTGTCGGCCGGGATATTGCTTTCGCGCCACGAAAGGGTGAGGTATTCGTTGTCCACCCGTTTCCTGAAGTCCTCGACGCGCTGTACGTGGTAGCGTTCCACGGTTGGCACGGTGTCGGGACGCATCAGCGTGAACTTGAACAGCGGCAGCAGGCGCATCTCCTCGTGGCCGCCGTTGTGGCCCGTGATGCGGTCGAAGCTGCCGCCCGAGAATTTGCTGTCGAACGACAACAGGCGATCGAAACGCTGCGTCGTGTCGGCATAGATCGAGTAGGTGCTGTCGCTCAGGCGGGAGCGGTACTCCGCAATCTTCTTCTGGGCCGTGTCGCGGTCTTTCTTCGCGCCCTGCGGGTCGCGCAGCAGTTCGCGCAGACGGCCGCGGTAAATATAGGCGTTGGCGAAATCGGGGTAGAGCTTGATGGCCGAGGAGTAGTCGTCTATCGCCTTCTCCAGTTCGCCCAGCTGGGCATAGACCCCTGCGCGGTTGTAGTAGACCAGCACGTTGTTGGGCGAATAGAGCGCCACCTTGTCGTAGTCGTCCAGCGCACGGTTGTAGTCGCCTATCTGCGTGCGCAGCATGGCACGGTTGAAGTAGGTCAGCGAATTGGTCGAATCTAGCTGGATCACCTTGTCGAAATCCGCGAGGGCCAGCATCGGACGGTTGGTGTCCGAGTAGACCAGTGCGCGGTTGAAATACGAAAGCAGGTAGGCCGAATCGCATTCGATGGCCTTGTTGAAATCGGCTTCGGCTTCCGCAAAGCGTTTCTGCTCCATGTAGAGTCCGCCGCGGCGGTTGTATCCGCCGGGGTTCTCGCGGTTCGTGCGGATGGCGGTGTTGAAATTGTCGTAGGCGCGTACCGTATCCTTCAGGTGCAGGTAGCTCAGGCCCCGGCAGATGAAGGCGTCGGCGACTTTGTTCTCCTGGCGGATGAACTTGTCGAAATCGTCGATGGCCTCCTTGAACTGCTGGTTCAGCAGCCGTGTCACGCCGCGGCTGTAATAGGGGCCCGGCAGATCCGGGCGCAGGTCGATCGCCTCGCGGAAGTCCTGCAGGGCGTCATCGTAATTACCCAGCCGCGAACGCGTGATCGCGCGGTAGGTATAGGCTTGTGTGTATACGGGGTTGAGCCGGATGGCGGTCGAGAAATCGGCCTCGGCGCCCAGCAGGTCGTCGAGGTTGTATTTGGCGATGCCGCGCAGGAAATAGCCTTCGAAGGCATCCTCGTCGAACCGCAGCAGGGTGTTGAGCGTCCGGATGGCCTCCTGGTAGTCGTTGTTCATCATGCACGAACGTCCCACCCAGAAGAAATATTCCCGGTTGTACTGCGCATACGATTCCTTCCCGCACATCAGTGCGATGCCCAGTGCGATCCCGAGGATGTATTTTTTCAATTTCCGACTCACTTGTCCCATTAACGTCCTTTTCGGGCGGTTTATTATTCCGGTTTATTCCAATTCGTACCCGAAACGGCGCAGTTGGCGTTCGTTGTTGCGCCAGTCGTCATTCACTTTGACGAACAGTTGCAGGAAAACCTTTTTGCCGAGGAACTGCTCCATGTCCTCGCGCGCGGCCTGCCCGACCCGTTTGAGTTTCTCGCCCTTATGCCCGATCAGGATGCCTTTCTGCGAGTCGCGGGCGACATAGATCGTTGCGGCGATGCGGTCGATCGCCGGCTCCTCCTTGTAGCTTTCGATCTCGATTTCGCAGCAGTAGGGGATCTCCTTGTCGTAGAACCTGAGGATTTTCTCGCGGATGATTTCCGAGGCGAAAAACCGCAGCGTCTTGTCCGTCAGTGTATCCTTCGGATAGAAGGCCGGGCCTTCGGGCAGCAGGTCGAGGATGGTCTTGAACAACCCTTCGATGTTGAAATTCTCCTTGGCCGATGCCGGTACGATGCGTGCCTCGGGCAACTCCCCCTGCCATTTGTCGACCAGTGCCTCGAGTGCCTCGGGCGTCGTGAGGTCGATCTTGTTGATGACCACGATGGCCGGAACGCCGCTCTGGCGGATGCGGTCGATGATTTCGGCCGAGCGTTCCCCCCGCTCCACGGTGTCGGTGACATAGAGTATGACGTCGGCGTCGGCCACGGCGCCCGTCACGAATTTCATCATCGACTCCTGTAATTTGTAGCTGGGTTTCAGAATGCCCGGCGTATCGGAATAGACGATCTGGAAATCCTCGCTCGAGACGATCCCCATGATCCGGTGGCGCGTGGTCTGCGCCTTCGACGTGATGATCGACAACTTTTCGCCGACCAATGCGTTCATGAGTGTCGATTTGCCGACGTTGGGGTTTCCGATGATATTTACAAAGCCCGATTTGTGCATTTTCCTTTTGGGATATGATCCGGACAAAGGTAGCGATAAAAAAAGACCCCTGCAAACGCCCGGTCGATTAATTTACCCGCCGATACGGTCGTTTGACCGGTGTGCGGTGCTTTTTACGATTTTTCCCGTATATTTGCCGGGACACGATATAACGGAAAATTATGAACAGGACGAAAATCCTCTTTTTCTGCGCCGGTGCCGTGCTGGCCGCGTTGCTGGTATGGTGGCTGTCGGCCGGGGAGCGCACCCCGGCCGGGGAGTCCGGCAAGCGGAGCCCCCTCGATGTGATTATGACCCGGACGAGCATCCGGGCCTACCGGGATTGCCCGGTCGGTGCCGATACGGTCGAACTGCTGCTGCGGGCTGCGATGGCCGCGCCCTCGGCCGTGAACCGTCAGCCGTGGGCTTTCGTTGTCGTGGACGACCGGGAGCTGTTACGCGAACTCGCCGGGGCGCTGCCCTTTGCGAAGATGGCCGCCCGGGCACCCCTGGCCGTGGTCGTCTGCGGCGACTTGTCGCGCAATCCGGGGGCTTCCGGCGACTGGTGGGTGATGGATGCCTCGGCGGCCTCGGAAAACCTGCTCCTTGCGGCCCATGCCCTGGGGTTGGGAGCCGTATGGACTGGGGTTTATCCCCGCGGCGAACGGGTAGAGGCCGTGCGGCGCGTGCTGGGGCTTCCCTCCGATGTCGTTCCGCTCAACCTGATTCCGGTGGGCTATCCTGCGGACAATCCTGAGCCCAAGCAGAAGTGGAACCCGGCGAACGTCCGGCATAACGGCTGGACGGAGTAAACCGCCCGCGCAGCCTATTGTGCCTTGATCCATTCGTACACCGGGTCGATGCCTTTCGTGAAATCCGTAAAACTCATTTCGATCCTGACGTCGGGGGTGATCGTGTCTGCCTCTTCGTCCGTACGCCGGAAATATTTGGTCGAATAGGCGACTGTCAGCTTCGATCCCGGGAGTTGGAAATTCCGTACCTCGCCGAAGTGGTTGGGTTTGCCGGCGGTCTGTTCGCCGACTACGACCGCATCGGTCAGGTGCTTGAAATCCATCGTATTCAGGATGGCCGAGGAGAATGTGCTTCGCCCGATGACGACATAGGTTTTTATGCCGGGGTGCTGTTCCAGGAACCGGGCCAGCCTTTCGATGAATGCCGTCCCCTGTGCCGAGTTCCCTCCGCCGTTGTTCCTCATGTCGAAAATGATCTTCCCGACGGGGTTGCCCTGCAATATGCCGAACGCCTTTTGGCCGAATTCCGTGAACGACGGCAGCGACGCGGCTTTCTCGCGGCTCTTGAACTCCGCCTCGCTTTCACGCCCCCAGCAGGAGTTGTAGAGGATATAGTATATTTTTTCCTCGGGGAAATAGCGATCCGTGAAAAGCACGTTCCTTTCCGCGATCGCAAAGGGCAGGGAATCGGGCTGGAAGGCGGCCCGACCCGCCCGCTGCGGATCGGACGGTTTGAGCGTATAGGTCTTGTCTCCGTCCAGCGTGAGTTCCGCCTGCCCGTTGTGTGCGAACCCGAAATATTCCAGGAGCTGTAACGACGGGAACAATTGGGGAATCATGGATTTTACCATTGCTTCGTTGTCGACCGTGAACAGGGTGCTCAGGCTGTCGATTACGGTTTCGACCGGTGCCTTGCCGACCGCTGTGAGCCGGTGCCCCAGCAACTCTTTGTTTTCCTCGGCCGTCTGTATGACGTACAGCCCGTCGGAAACCCAGAGCAGCCCGAGCGGCAGTATCTGCTGCCGGTTCATCAGCTGGTTGAAATATAGCATGGTGTGCGAATCGCCCAGCCTGGCGATCAGCTGCTGGGTTTTGAGCGCCGTAGCAAAATCTCCGGCCTCCCCGGCCGAAGCCTTGATCGCGCCGATTGCGGTCTCGAACTGCGCTTTGTCGTATTTCGCAAAGAGGTTGCAATGTTTCGCGGGCAGTTCGCTGGCCAGGTAATCCAGGTCGGCGGCCCAGTCGATGCCGCTCCCGCCCTGGGAGAAGGCGGCCGGGATCGAAGCGATCCCCAGCAACAGCAGGAGTAATTTTTTCATGTGGTTTTCCGGGTTGGGTTTCCCGGTACAATTTAGCGATTATTTTTCAATTCCATGCTGTAAACCGCTCTTAAATCTTCAGCCCCCCCCCGGCCTTGGCCCCTCTTTGAAACGGAAAATCCCTGCGGGTTGCTGCTCGCAGGGATTTTCTTACAAACGGATGGATTGTGCCGTGTTACTCGACTTTGAAGCCTGCAACGTCCTCCATGCTGTTGGGGAAGATCTGATAGCCCCCCCTTGTATATCTCCATGATACCACTCAGATCCGCCTTCTTTATTGCGATAGCTTCGTTGGCGAATACGGCGTGATTGGTCGTACGTGCCACCATCGGCAGTTCGGCGTCGTCGGTGAAGTTGACCGAAGTGGTCTTCTTATTCACGACCCAGGTCGTCGAATTTGCCGCCGGGGTGAGGTTCTTTACCGTCACATACTGGCCAACGTAATCTCCTGCCTGCGAAACGGTGATCTGGGGGACTTTCATCGTTACCTTCTCCTGAGTGGGGAAGATCGTCGCCATCCTCAACTGCGGCAGGTCATTGTTGATGTCGTACTTGGCGTATTTAAGGCTGACGATCACTTTCGTGCCCACAGGCAGGTCTTTCTCGGTGTAGTCGCTGCCCTTGATGATGATGCCCGTGTTGGCCTCGCCGGTGTTGTCCACCAGCGAAATGAGCTGGTAGAAGTTTCCTCCTTCGTTGTTGGCCGCCACATAGCCCTTCACGGCGATCAGTTCGCCCAGCGCATCGCCCGCATTCATCGTGGCGAGTTTGGCGTTGAGTTCTTTCACCGTGATGGCCTGGCTCTCGTCGGGCATGGTCTCCTGTTCTGCGAATTCGATCGACGTGGTCAGCGTATTGAGGTATTTGGTATCCGTCCCCGAAACACCGACGGTGTAGCCCGTGATGATGACTTTGCGGTCGACGAAATTTTCGATGTTCAGGTCGCTGTTGGGGTAGGCGATCGAGCCGACTACATTCGTACCCTCCACGGCGACATTATAGTGCCACTGATAAATCTGGTCGCGGTACGAGCTGAGGTTGCCTTCGTATTTTACATACTGGATCGTCGGGTTGTTGACATAGGCGTCGAACTGCGCTGCCCCGAAATCCGTCGGGGTGGGCTGCGTATAGCTTCCCGAGCCGTTCTTGGTGAGTTCCGACGTTTCGCCGAACTGCTTCATGCCTCCGTATTCCGACGTTGCGCCTTCGACGGTGACTTTGTCGCCGACGGTCATGCCGTGGTTCTTCTTGAATACGAGGATCGTACCCGTGGCGTCCTTTACGAGGAAGCCCTTCGAGTGGGTGCCGATCACCTGTCCTTCGACCTTGTAAACTTCGTCGATGGGAGCCGCCAGCACCTCGGCTATCGTCGAAAGCGGTGTCTCCTCTTCCTTACCGAACTCGATTGCCTGCCCGCCGTTGCCCGGGGTCAGCAATACGTCGTCGATACGGTTCACGCTGCTCATCTTGGCTTCGAACTTGATGTAGAGCGTGCCGGTGCCTGCCGGCAGGGTGAAGTCTGCTGTTGCGAGGCGCCACTCACCCGGTTCGTCCGCTACGCTGCCGAAATCGTAGTCGAGCGCCTGCGACCAAAGCTGCCCGTCGGCCGAAAGGCGTACCACAAAGTCAGACTTGATGAACGTGTTGGTGGCGCCCTGTGCGTAGCGCTGCGCGCCGAACGAGAGGCGAAGGTTCTGCGACGTTACCGCGATCTTCTGGATCGTGAAATAGTTGGGCGCCGTGCTGAAGAAGATGTTGTTCTTGCCCGAACCGTCGTAGAGCGAAAGCGAACCTTTCGACGACTGGTTCGTACGTACGGACATGCTGCTGTAGTCGTAGGTCACAGCGGCGATACCCGAACCCTTGTGGTTGATCCAGCCCTCGAACTGGTCGAGGTACGGCCATCCCGAACTCGTGTCGAAAGACTGCGAGGAAAGTTCTTTGTCGAAGGTGCTGTAGAAGATCGCCCCGTCGGGAACTTCCTCTTCGAATTCGCCCTCGTCCCTGACCTCCACGGGGATGGTATACATATAGGTCTTGTACGAGCCGAAGAGCCAGCCGGTGATGGTCACGTTGTGGCTGTTGTACTTCTCCTTGAAATCGTCGCTCATGTAATCCAGGCTGCCCTGTACCGAAGTGCCGTCGATCTCGACGTTGACGTAGCTGCCCGATACGAGTACAGTACCCTTGTAGGTCACGTATTTCACCTCGGGGTTTTTCATGTAGGCTTCGATTTCCGTTGCCGAGAATGCCGCAGGCTGCGGCTGGGTGATATCCTGATGGCCGGTCTTGGTGAAACTGCAGCCCTTTCCGAACTGCAGCAGACCGTTGCGCGACTCGGTTTTGCCCGACACGGTGACCACGTCGCCGACGGCCAGGTCGTGGGCTTCGCCCTTGAATGCGTAGATGCGTGCACCGTCCTGCTGGAAGAGTACTCCCTGCTCGTTGGCGGCGATGACGCTCACGCCCTCGACTTCGAATGCCGAGCCGGCGCCGGCTTCGAGCACTTCGGCCAGCGTAGCCTTGTTGCCCTGTACCGTGAAACGAGCTTCGGCAAGCTGGATGTCATCACCGTTGCAGGGCAGGATTTGCAGTGTGCCGTTGTAGATGCCCGCGATACCTGCGATGGAACCGCTCTTGTCGGTCGGGATGGCATCCTGTGCATAGGATGCGGTTTGCAGGGTGCGGATTTTGTAGGACTTTCCGTCCTTGGTCTCCATGGAAACATTGCCCTTGTTCGAGTCGCTGTTCCAGGTGCCCGATTCCGACGCTTCGGGCTGCGTGTTTTCGATCTTTACGTATTGCGATTCGTATTCCGCGATTTTGTCTGCGGTGACGGCGATCGGGGCCAGCGGTTCGGTCTGCCCTACGAGCATGGGCTCGTTGTGGGTCGAAACCTGCAGCAGACCGCTGAAGAGTTGTGCCGATGCGTCGCTGAGCGATACTTCGACGATGTCGCCGCGCTCGAAGGTGTTGTTAGACTGGCTGATCGAGAGCGCGAGGCCGGCACCGGCATCCTGCGTATCGTCGGCAAGGATTACGATGAAGGGCTGCTGATTTCCCCCCCCCTTGTCCGAGACTACGATACCGCACAGCGTCATGGCTCTGATCGCGTCCGTCAGTTCTTTTCCATCGGCAGTGGGGTTGGTTGCCATGATGAGCCTGCGGAGTTCCGCAACATTCGTATTCGTTTCACCTTCCTTGATCTGCCTTACGGAGCACGTGCCCGTGTCGGTGGCGCCCATGTAACCGGTGGCCGTTACGGTGATGGTACCCGTACGCGAAGTGGCGTTCGCGGGGACGGTTACGGCTACTGTTGCCGAACCTTTGCCGCTGGTTTGCGACAGCTCGATCCATGCGTCGGCTTTGATCTGCCAGTTGAGCTTTCCGTTAAGCTCGATTTCGAGGTTTTTCGTCTGGGTTTCCGTGCAATCGAACGTCAACGATTGGGTAACCTCGATTTCAGGGATCAGCTTGTCGTCCTTCGTGTCGTCGTCCGAACAGGCTGCCAGTGTTACTCCCAGCGCGAGGGTGAGCGCCGCGCAGAGTAATCTTTTCCAAAATGATAATTGCATCATGTGGGTGTGATTAAATTAGAAAAAGTGAGATTTGAAGTATTGCGTGTACTAAGGTAATAATTTTTAACTGTTTTGCTATGAAAAAGTGATGAAAAATTCGTATCGGGCCCTAAAAACTACCGCATAAAAAATCCCCCATTCCGAATGAGGGATTGTGGTTTACTTGCAATCTGTTGGTTATCGGCGTCTTCCGGGCATGTTCGGGATCTTCATGTTGCCGCCGGCTACGGCCTTCATCATCTTGCGGGTATCCTCGAACTGCTTCATCAGGCGGTTCACGTCGGCCATCGTCGTACCGCTGCCCTTGGCGATGCGTTCGCGGCGGCGTGCGTTGATGATTTCGGGATGCTCGCGCTCGGCCGGGGTCATCGACGAGACGATCGCCTCGGTTTGCTTGAACACGTCGTCCGGGATGTCCACGTTCTTGAGCATCTTGCCTACGCCGGGAAGCATTCCCGCGAGGTCTTTCAGGTTGCCCATCTTTTTGATCTGCTGGATCTGCCCGATGAAATCGTTGAAGTTGAACTGGTTCTTGACCAGTTTTTTCTTCAGGCGGCGTGCCTCCTCTTCGTCGAACTGCTCCTGCGCACGCTCCACCAGCGATACGACGTCGCCCATGCCGAGGATACGGTCGGCCATACGTTCGGGGTGGAACACCTGCAGGGCGTCCATCTTCTCGCCGCTCGAAATGAATTTCAGCGGTTTGCTGACCACCGAGCGGATCGAGATCGCGGCGCCGCCGCGGGTGTCGCCGTCGAGCTTGGTGAGTACCACGCCGTCGAAGTCGAGCCGGTCGTTGAACTCCTTGGCCGTGTTCACGGCGTCCTGGCCCGTCATGGCGTCCACTACGAAGAGTATCTCCGAAGGCTTCACGGCCGCCTTGATGGCCGTGATCTCCTGCATCATCGCCTCGTCCACGGCCAGACGGCCCGCCGTATCGACGATTACGACGTTGAACGAGTTTTGGCGGGCGTATTTGATGGCGTTCTCGGCGATCTGCACCGGGTTTTTGTTCCCCTCCTCGGTGTAGACTTCCACGCCGACCTGCCCGCCGAGCACCTTCAGCTGGTCGATGGCCGCGGGACGGTATACGTCGCCTGCCACCAGCAGTACCTGGCGGCCTTTCTTGCTTTTGATGAATGCCGCGAGCTTGCCCGAGAAGGTGGTCTTACCCGAGCCTTGCAGACCCGCGATCAGGATCACGGCCGGGTTGCCCTCCAGCCTGATGTCTGTGGCCGTGCCGCCCATCAGTTCGGCCAGCTCGTCGCGTACGATCTTGGTCATCATCTGCCCGGGCTTCACCGCCTTGAGCACGTCTTGTCCCAGCGCCTTCTGCTTCACCTGGTCGGTGAACGATTTTGCGACCTTGTAGTTGACGTCGGCGTCGATCAGTGCACGGCGGATCTCCTTGAGCGTTTCCGCTACGTTGATCTCGGTGATGCGCCCCTCGCCCTTGAGGATTTTGAATGACCGTTCGAGTTTATCCGTTAAATTTTCAAACATGGCTCAGCGAAATTTTGCCCACAAAGATAACGAATAATTCACAAAGAGCAAGGGTTGCGGCTATTTTCAGGGCATCTGGTTGCCCACCCTGCATTTTTCCGCATAAATGTTTGGAAGGCGGCCTTATTCTGTTACCTTTGCGGGCAGAAGCAACCTGTAAATTATGAAGAAACCAGTTTTTGCGGCACTCCTCGCGCTTCTGTATTGCGTCAGCGGGGCAGCCCAGAATACGAACGAGTGGCATACCCCCAAGGGGCTGCCCTCCGGCAACGAGATCGGAGTGCGATACGGCGCACAACTTTTCATGGGGGACGGCCGTGGCCCGGAATTCGAGGCGATCAGCATCGACTACGCCCGGTACAACTATTATAATATAGGTTTCCGCACGGGGCTGAACCTGTTTTTCGACGACGAAGTCTGCGACTACTATTCGATCCCGATGCAATTCACCTGGCGCACGGAACGTATCCGGGGGCTGGTTTTCCCGGGCGACGGCGAGGCCGGGTCGTGGGTCGCCGCGGCATTGCTTTCGATCATTCCCAAGCAATTCGAAGCGCATACGGGTTTTACGCCGGGCATGATGCTGGGCCCGCTCAGCCGCGAGCCCTCCTCCGGGAATTTCCTCGTCAAGCACCGTTTCAGCTGTACCTATGACCTCGGGGTGCGGCTTATCATCCCCATCTGGCGGTTCAACCTCTACGGCGATTTCACCTACCATTGTTACCTGACCGACAATTTCGGGTTCGCCTTCGGGGATTACCGCCCGGGGCGTTCCTACATGGAGCTGGGCGTTGGCCTGTCGTTCAATTTCTGAGCCTATTTGCTGCCGGGATTCCCGAAATTCATGCTGTCCGAAATAAAACAGCGTGCGTCATTCCGTACTTTTCCAACAAAGTGTGTATTTTTGCATGGGCATATTTGATAGCAAGCAACGACTGAGATAAGTTTGACGTACACATAGGCCGGGCGGCCTGTCCGAATCGGAACCGCATTATTACAAAATCCAAGTTATGAGGAACCTCTTTTGCCATTCGAATCCTGTTCCGCGTATCGGGACGACGATCGCCGCGGCACTCTTGTCCCTGGCCGCACTCACGGCCTGCGGAGAGGCCGGAGCCCTCGAACCGCTTGACCGGTGGCGCGACGGCGAGCGGGAGATCCGCACGACGGCCCCGGCCGTAACGGCGGGCCGTACGCTCCTGGCAGCAGGCGACTACGGCAACTTCCGCCTTACGGGGGAAGCCCTCACGCAGCCCGGTGCCCAGGCGGCGCTGCTCTTCCACACCGACGGCGAGTCGGGCTACGAGGTGGTTTTCCGCAACGGCGCCATCGACGGGACACGCAAGAGCGGTTCGCTCGCCTCCGTGCGCAACCTCTACCGTTCGCTGGCCGACGACGGCGAGTGGTTCGGCTTCGAGGTCACTGTGCGCGGCCGTAACATCGTCGTCCGCATCGACACCACCGAAGTGGTCTGCTATACCGAACCCGAACATCCCTACCGCACCCAGGCGCACGCCCGGCAATTGTTAGGACACGGCGCGATCGCGCTGCGCGGCGTGCAGGGCGAAGTTGCGTTCCGCAACCTTGCAATCGAGCGCCTCGGCGCGCAGGCCCGCAACGAGGCCGACACACTGCCGCCCGTGGACGAACGCACCGACGGCGTGATCCGCTTCCAGCAGCGTGATTTCCCCGTCATCGACTACCACGTACACCTGAAGGGCGGCCTGACCAAGGAGCGGGCGCACGCCATGTCGATGAACTACGGCATCAATTACGGCGTGGCGCCCAACGCCGGGGAAGGCGGTGTGGGCCGGATGCTGGCCGACGACGGGGAGGTCTATGCCTATTTCGACGAAGTGGAGCGGATGCCCTTCCTGTGCGGCGTGCAGGGCGAGGGCCGCAAGTGGACGGCGACCTTCTCGCAGGAGGCCCTCGGCGTATTCGACTACCTGTTTACGGACGCCATGACCATCATAGACCACAAAGGGCGCAACTCGCGTATCTACCGGCCCGAGGAGGTGCACTACGACGGCGTGACGAAAGAACAGTACATGGATCATCTGGTCGACCAGACGGTGAAGATACTCACCAACGAGCCGGCCGACATCTACGCCAACCCGACCTACCTGCCCGACGACATGCAGGCCGATTACGACAGGTATTGGACTGACGCGCGCGTCGACCGCGTACTGGATGTGCTGGAACGCTACGGCATCGCCCTGGAGATCAACGCCCGCTATCGTATCCCGAGCTTCGGCATCATCCGCCGGGCCAAGCAGCGCGGAATAAAGTTCACGTTCGGCACCAACAACGTCGACGCCGACTTCGGACGTCTGGAGTACTCGCTCGAGGCGGTGGAGAAGTGCGGACTCACGGCCGACGACATCTGGTTTCCCGCGATGAGCGTACGCCGCGGACGCCCCGTCGTCCTTTACAACAAATTCGAGTAACGGATCGTAGTTTATCCCGGTTTGCCTACCGCAGCAGCCCGGCTTCGTAGTAAATTACGATCTGCTCGATCATCTTGTCTTCGTTGTCCTTGTCGTACTGCGATTTGAGATTCTGCCCGAAAATCCGCGACACGCCCTGCCAGAACCCCGCCACGAATCCGCCCCGGAACTCCTTGAGCACCTCGTAGGCCGTGTATTCGGTTTCGCGGTCGATCAACTTTAGCAACACCTTGCCCTGCGTGCGGGTCATGTGTTTCAGCACGGGCGTATACTCGTCCTTGATCTGGTGGTATACCTGCCTGATGTACTCCTTCTGCGCCTTTTTGGTCGGCAGGCGGCATAATTCCTCTTCCATGTCGGCCATCCTGGCTTTCGCGATCTTGGCGATGGGGTAGACCTTCTTCACGGCGTCGACCAGCTTGCGGTAACGGCGCAGGTCGACGGGGCGGCTGAACACGTAGACCGGCAGGATATGTACCAACGGTACCGAGTCTCCTTTTTCCACCGTCCATTCCTGGTGCCAGAAACCGTGGCCTCCCTGCGCACGTACCCCGGGGGACACGGCGGTCAGCATTACCAGAATCAGGAGCCACTTTTTCATCTCGGTGAAAATCGTTATCTTTGCGAACGGCGGACTTTCGCGGGGCAGGCCGTGCCTTGTGCATTGCCCGCGGGTTTGCCTTTGAGCCCGGTTTGCATTATCTTTGCCGCGGACAAATCCGGCGGCGGGTCGGAGCTCTCCTCCGTACGCAGCCTGCACGGCCACTGCAAATGTAATTATTTATCGGATAAACGTATTACGCAAAATGGATATTATATTGGAAAAAGGATTGTCGGCGCAGAGCCGGACGACGGTTACGGCCGCAAATACCGCCGCGACGATGGGGTCGGGCGACCTCGGGGTTTTTGCCACGCCTTCGATGGTGGCGCTTATGGAGCATGCCGCTATGACGGCCGTTGCTGCGGCTCTGCCAGAAGGCTCTTCGACCGTAGGGGCGGAGATGAACGTCACGCACATCAAGCCTTCGGGGTTGGGTGCCGAAATCACCGCCACGGCCGTGTTGACCGGTGTCGAGGGGCGCAAGCTGACCTTCAACGTCGGCGCCCGCGATGCCGAAGGGATGATCGGAGAGGGCGTGCACGTCCGTTACTGTCTCTTATACACATCTCCGAGACCACGAGACGCGTAGTAATCTCGTATGC
>OWII01000956.1_pt1 | contig 13440 bp, 5 predicted proteins | sample 1732591 | NCBI WGS metagenome assembly OWII01 (sample SAMN05065732, study PRJEB22554) | human gut metagenome | biome: ENVO:2100002; feature: ENVO:00000062; material: ENVO:00002003 | host: Homo sapiens | place: USA | reverse complement strand
AGATTACTACGCGTCTCGTGGGCTCGGAGATGTGTATAAGAGACAGCAGCCAGAGGGCTACGATACCTCCGATAAGTGACAGCGGGACGGTGGAGAATACCATCAATGTATAAGTAATGTTCTTGAAAGCGAAAAACAAGATCAGCAGAATCAGCATCAGTGCTACCGGAATGACGATCATCAGCGTATTGATGGCGTTTTGCAGGTTCTCAAACTGACCGCCGTATTCGAAGTAGTAGCCCGGTTGCAGTTTGATGTTCTTGTCCAGTGTCTTCTGGATGTTGGCTACTACTTGCTGAATGTCCGCGTCGCGTACGTTCACACCAATCACGATGCGGCGTTTGGTAGCGTCGCGGTTGATCTGCAACGGACCGCTGACAAGTTCGATGCTTGCCACCTCGCCGACCGGAATCTGAATGCCTTCGGAAGTACGCACAAAGAGCTTGTCCAGATTTAAGTCTGCCACTTTCTCCTGATCCAGACGTACGACAAGGTCGAACTTCCGTTCGTTTTCGAAAACCACACCGCTGGCTTCCCCGGCATAGGCTGTCCGGATAATCGTGTTGAGTTCTTCGATATTAATGCCGTAACGGGCTATCTTGCCGCGGTTGTATTTGACAACCAGCTGAGGCAATCCCATCGTCTGCTCTACGATGACGTCTGCTGCCCCCGGCACTTTCTCTACATACGTGGCGGCTTCCTTTGCCCTCTGATAAAGTTCGTGCGTGTCTTCGCCGTATAACTTGACTGCAATATCGGCTTTCGCACCTGTCATCAGCTCGTTGAACCGGAGCTGTATCGGCTGCGAGAAGTTAAACTCGGCACGTTCCGAGAGGGGTTCGAGCGCTTCTTTCATCTTCTCTACCATTTCCGCTCGGCTCGTTGCGCTGGTCCATTCCTTGAAAGGTTTCATGATGATCATCACGTCGGCGTCTTCCACTGCCATCGGGTCGGTGGGGACTTCTGCCGTACCGATCTTCGCCACTACGTGCTTGATTTCGGGAAACTGATCCATCAATGTCTTTTCCGCTTCTTCGGAGAGTTTGATACTTTCCGAAAGTGAACTTCCGGCGGGTAAGGTCATCTGCATGGCGAAGTCGCCTTCGTCCAGTGTCGGGATGAACTCGGCACCCAGACGGGTGAAGAGAAAGAGGGAGCCGATCAGTGCGGCAAAAGCAATGACTACGGTGCGTGCTTTGTGATGCAGGCAGGCATGCAGGCAACGCTGGTAGAGTTTGTTCAGCTGCTCGAAGAATCGGTCGGCAAGTGTCGGCTTCACTACGATGGTATGTTTCAGGAAGAGCGACGCCATCATAGGGACGTATGTCAGCGACAGGATCAAGGCGCCGATGATGCAGAACACCAGTGTTTTGGCCATTGGAGTGAAGTATTTTCCTTCGATTCCGTTCAGAGTCAGTATCGGGAAGAACACGATGAGAATAATCAGTACGGCGAATGTAGCCGAGCGGACTACACCGGAAGCGCCTTTTTCCACCTCTTCGTCCATCTCTTTGCGGGTCAGTGTCCGTCCGCGGAACTGCTTGCTGTAGATGTGTGCCAGGATACCTTCCAGTATGACGATGGAACCATCTACCACAATACCGAAGTCGATGGCGCCGAGGCTCATCAGATTGGCGGTCACGTTGAAAAGACGCATCATGATGAATGCGAAAAGCATAGCCAGCGGGATGACCGAAGCTACAATCAGCCCGGCACGGACGTTGCCCAGAAAGATAATAAGTACGAGGAAGACGATGATGGCTCCTTCAATAAGGTTGTTGACGACGGTGGAGATGTTCCGGTTGACCAGTTCCGAACGGTTCAGATACGGTTCGATGCTGATGCCTTCGGGCAATAAGTGCTGTATCTTTTCCACCCGCTTTTCCAGTTCCTGCGTCACTACATTGGCGTTGGCGCCTTTCAGCATCATGGCAATTCCGCCTACGCATTCGCCCTTTCCGTCCATCGTCATCGCACCGAAACGTTTGGGGGCGCCGAAGCGGACAGTGCCTACGTCACTGATGTGTACGGGAATCCCGTTCCGGTTGGCTACCACGATCTGCTCGATGTCTTTGATGCGGGTGATCATCCCTTCCGAACGGATGTAATAGGCATTCTTTGCTTTCTCGATGTAGCTTCCGCCCGTGTTCTGGTTGTTGCTGCTCAGTGCTTCGAACACTTCGCCGATGGTGATGTTCAGTGAAAACAGGGCGTCGGGGTCTACCGCCACTTCGTATTGTTTCAGATAACCTCCGAAACTATTTATTTCCACGATGCCCGGTATGCCCGATAACTGGCGTTTCACCATCCAGTCCTGAATGGTACGGAGTTCCATAGCGTCATATTTCTCTTCGTATCCCGGAGCTACTTTCAATATGTATTGGTAGATTTCGCCCAGTCCGGTGGTGATCGGCATCATTTCCGGTGTTCCCAGTTCGGGGGAGATTTCGCCGGATACGGTTTGTATCTGCTCGTTGATCAGCTGGCGGGCATCGAGTGTGGGCACGTCTTCCTTGAAGACGACCGTTACCACTGATAGCCCGAAGCGACTGACGGAACGGATATCTTCTACATTCATGATGTTGCTCATCGCTATTTCGATGGGCATGGTGATGAGCTGCTCCACTTCCTGCGGCGCAAGCGTAGGAGATACGGTTACAATCTGCACCTGATTGTTGGTTATGTCCGGCACGGCGTCAATGGGGAGCGTCAGCATGGCATAGATTCCCCCGATAAACAGGAAGAGGGTGGTTAACCCTACGAATAGTTTTTTCCTGATCGAAAAACGTACGATAGCTTTAAACATGATTTTACAGTGTTATTGTTTCATGTTACAAAGTTACGGACTATCCTTATCCGTGATTATCGGGAAAGGATGAAGCGGAAAGATTGACAGGTGAAATGACGAAATCAAGGTCTGAACGTGAAGGGCTGTTGTCTGTCAAATCAAGGAGTTTGAACGTCCTTTGGCTATTCACCACAACGTTTTATGCAGCGTTTTTATTGTCACTTGTCACTTTTGCGACTTAATACGTTGCAAATTAGAATGGTAAGGGTGATAATAAGAGGTGACAATAGGGTGATAATAGGCGGAACTTAGTTTTTTATTGTCACCGCAAAGAGTTGAAGCCGGGCGCTACGTCAGGTGAGACGAACCATTGAGCATTACTAAATCGAATGAAAAATGAATCAAACAGCAGTATCTCCATTTGGGGGACTAAAAAGTCGATTCTATCTCGAATCGACTATCATTTGACTCAAAACATGTTTGGACATGAACATAAACTCTATAACATTATCGATAGAACTCTATGTGGTTAGATCTCAATTGTGTAGTGTACTGAATAAGTTGACACTTCAAAAATCGAAAATAAAGATGAAATATTCGAAAAAGAAGTACAACTATTACAGTGATGATGAACGAATGTCTTATATTCGTGAGTATTTATCAAGTCCCGAGAGCAAATCTGAGTTTTGTAAGCGTCACGGCTTTTGTGCCAAGCTTCTTACTTATTGGCTTAACAAGTATCAAATAGAAGACAAAGATATGGGTAGATCCTCTAAACCAGTAAATAGCGATGCTATTGATTCTAGTATTTCTGAGCTCCAGAAAGAACTATCGCTATTGCGTGCTGAGAACCGTAAACTTCATCGGGCTCTTGCTGATGAGAGTTTACGTCACGAGGCGTGCGAAGAACTCATCAATCTTGCTGAATCCACGTATCATATCAAGGTACGAAAAAACTCCGATGCCAAGTAATCGACACCTTGTCACAGAGGTACTCATCCCGACGCAAACGTGGTTGTATAAAGTTCCTCTGTGATTACTTCGGCATAACCCGACAAGGTTATTACAAGCATGTGAACCGACATTTGGAGGTTGATATCCTTACCACAAGCATCGTGTTGTACTGCAAAGAACTGTTGGAACTCATGCCCAAAGCTGGTATGCGCGAGTTATACGCCTGCTGCGTGAGTAAGTTTGGACCAAAGATGGTTATCGGTCGTGATCGTTGTTATGACATTTTTCGCTCCAATGGTTTGTGTCAACGTACAAGTCGCAAGCGTCCTAAAACAACGAATTCGAACCATAATTACTATATCTACCCCGATCTGTTGAATGTTGCACCCAAATTTGTCGCTACAAGATTGGGCGCTATGGTAGTGGCGGATATAACCTACGTAAACACCGGTCAGGGCTGGGCTTACCTCTCGTTGCTTACCGATGCGTCAAGTCGTGCCATCGTGGGATATGCGCTTTACAAAACTCTTGAGACGGAGGGGCCCTTGAAAGCTTTGGAGATGGCAATATCATTCTATGAGAAGTATCACATAGACATGAGCACTCTTATTCATCATTCCGACCGGGGTGTCCAATATTGCTCAAATAAATATGTAGAGAGGCTTAAAGAGCATCAAATCAACATCAGTATGACGCAGTGTGGTGATCCTTTACATAATGCATTGGCTGAAAGAATGAACAACACCATTAAAAACGGTTGGCTATTCGACTGTGATGATGAGAGCTTCGAGCAAGTAAGCAAGCGCATTGAAGATGCTGTATATGTATATAATCATGTGCGGCCTCATCAAGGGATAAACATGAGGACACCTATGGAAGTGGTCAGCGAAACGGGAGGATTAACAGCATAATACCCGCTCGTCGGGACGGGTGGTCCCGCCCCTTGCCGCTAGGGCGATCCCCGACCGAAGAGTTTTTGGTTGTTGGCAACATTACATTTTCCTGAAGAAGGCTTGCGTAAATAAAGGAAGATGCATAAATTTGCAAGCACCAACAAAAGACAACTAACATAGGAATAAGAATAACAAAAGTAAACCTATTTAGATATTAAAGTATATTGAGTAAACTAATTCAGTTATAACAAACGAAGTTGTCAACTAAAACCAGTACACATCATTCTGGGGCTTGAAACCAGAGTTTCACCAGCTTGAAACTAAAGTTTCTTCAGTTTGAAACTAAAGTTTCCTTTGCTTGAAACTAGAGTTTCATCCGCTTGGAACCGTTGGTTCCAGCATATGGAAACGAATGGACACCTACGCATGACCTGTCGGCAAAGTCCGGTAGATATAGCAGCACTGTGACGGCAAAAATTGCCATCACAGTGCTGTCACTAGTTGCTGTCACTGCTTTACTTATTCATTATAAGAGAGTTATGCTCTACTTTGTGACGGTGACAGCAAAACACATATTTATTTTTCTATAGAGGGTTATTGGAGTTTCTTCCCCCAATATGTCTTTTGATTACCCTGGGCCGCATACACAATCGTATGTGTCCGCGGACTGGCTTCCCAGTCGACTTCACGTTGCAGATAGAGTACTACTCCGGCGCTTGTCGTGATGGTTTGAGTCGCTGCATCAAATGTCCATGTAGCATTTTTCCAGCTGCCGGAAGTTATCTTATGCGTACCGAGATCATAAGTCATCGTTTCGGACGTTCGTTGGGTGCCCGTACTGGTGGTCAATGCCAGATGTTCCCAGTCTCCGGCTATTTCATTTTCCGTGATAGGCGCTTGCGGAACGGCTCCGTAACGTTCGGGCATAACGAGAGGCCAGCCGTTGGCATCCCAGCGGATGCTGCGTACATGTCCCATCATGATGGCGTTGGAGTATTCATTGCCGCCTACGTTCACAGGGAAACGTCCTTGTGAAGTATAGAACCAGTTGCCGGCTCCGTCATCGAAGATGCCGCAATGGGAAATTCCTACCCAGCCGTAGCTGTTGTCGAACCGGTAAGGAGCAGTCAGTATCGGATATAGTTGCGCGCTTCCCATAGCGGAATTTCCGTGTATGTCTACATAAGGGCCGTCGATGTTTTTAGAACGGCAGACACGTGTATTATATTCTACCGACAGTGAACCGTAAGCCAGGAACAGATAGTAATAACCGTCACGATAGATCACTTCGGGACCTTCGGATGCCTGCCAGCGGCTGGTGCCACGTGTGGCGATTATCTTTCCATAACCCGAATTGTCTTCCCCTGTGATGTCCCAGGGATTTCCCAAAGCATTCAGCGGCTTACCGTCTTCCGGATTTACCTGTAGGGCAGCGATACCGCTGTGCCATGAACCATAGATCAGCCAGTGTTCGCCATTTTCCGTTATTATATAAGTAGGGTCGATCGCATTGATTTTAAAATACCCTTCCCAGTCATTGATGCTGCTGCGCCCATAATCCGTCTTTCCCTTATCGCTGGCAGAGCAGACAACGAATCCTTTGTCTTCCCATATATTACTTGCCGGATCGGAAGTTTCCATCAGTCCGATAAATGCGCGTTCGGTCCATGAACCGTCAAAGTTGCCGTTGTTCTCAATTTCCGGTTTTCCGGTTTGGATGTAGTTCGTGATTACGATGGAATAATACATACGGTATTTTCCGCTCGATACCTTGCGTGCAACGGGTGCCCAGTATCCGTAAGACGGATTGTCGATCGGTTCCAGTCCCATCTCCTGACGGTAGGCATTCAGCTTTTCTTTGATCCATGTCGGGGGCGTTTCACTCATGGTTGCTCCCAGGTACTCCCAGTTGACGAGGTCTTTGGAACGCCGTGCGTGGAAGTGTCCGTTTCCGCTGTGCGCGTTGCCGTAAGAAGCGTCTGTCTGATACATATAGTAATATCCGTCATCGGCTTTCATTACCGTAGGGTCGTGTACGTTGGCAAGGTTCCAGTCATAACGGTTGCTCCAGGCTGAGAAACTTGTGTAGTCGTCTACATACGTGGGTGCTTCGTACGCTGCCAGTTCATCGCTCAGTGTCTCGGCGGGAGTCGTGAAAGAAGTTTCCTCCGAGTATCTGGGCTCTTCGTTGTAAAGGGTGACAAAGGCTCTTACGTAGTACCTTGTCTGTGGAGTCAGGCCGGTCAGGGTCGTACTGATTTCCGATCCTCTGACTTCGGAGGTCGTGTCATAAATGTCCGGATGGGATGCCGTGCCGTAACAGAATCCCCGTTTGACGATATTCACTCCTTCCGTTCCGCTGATATTGGCGGATAAGGTTGCTTTGTTATACCCCACATTCGTATATGCCGGCGTTGTGATGCTTAAAGCTCCTGATGCGGAGTTTTCATCGTCGTCGCTGCACGCTGCCAGAGCGAGCGTGCAACAGAGTAGAAGATAGATGGTCTTTAAGTATTTCATATCTCAGTCTTTCTTTTTTAGATTGTTTTGATGTTTATTCGTTAGAAGCGCTTCCGGTGTCCCATCCCGGATTCTGTCCCAGATTGGGTGCCCGTTTCACTTCGTTGGCAGGTATCGGGAAGTAGTAACTCTTGGGATTGACAAACGTGCGTGAATTGACCGTTTCTGCCAGTCCGAAGGTATAGGAGGGAGTATCTGCGCTGCCGGTGACCTTCACTCCATAAAGATTCAGCAACTGGTTGTAACGGGGCTTTCCGGTTTCTCCCGTAGGGGTTACATTGTCATATAATTTCCAGCGGCGTACATCGAAGAAACGATGATCTTCGAAAGCCAGTTCGATGCGTCTCTCGTTGCGGATACGTTCGCGGAGTTCACTTTGCGACATATCTGCGTAGGCCGGCATACCGGCACGGGCTCGTACCTCATTGATGTAACTGTATGCCTTGGCAGGACCTTCCGCTTCATTATAGGCTTCGGCGGCATTCAGCAGAATTTCGCCATAACGGAAAATCATCCATGCGTGAGGATAGGTGGCCGGTTCTTTGCAGGAAATGTTATTCACGAACTTTTTCAGATAGTATCCGGTGTAGGTGCCTCCCATGGCTGAGGTGTAATCCACTCCTTTGTCCGCATCCGAGTTGTAGCGTACGTCGATGGCACGTCTTTCTTCTTTGTCGGCACGTCCCCACATCATTCCCTGATAGAAGATGGTTTGTGCCAGACGCGGGTCACGGTCTTTATACGGATTGGCGGCATCGTAGGTACTGCCGTTCTCATCGATCCGTTTGCCGTTGTTCATTTCGTAAGCGTCCACCAGATTCTGTGTCGGGTTGGTACGTCCGTTTCCGGAGAAGGAACCGGTAAAGCCTACCGGCAGGAATACTTTTTCTACCTGATTGGTATTCCATACGGAGCGTGCAAGGATAATTTCATTGTTGTATACCGGATTGTTCGTGAAACATTCGTAATAGTCATTCTCCGGATTTCCCGTATTGTACAGTCGGTAAGGGGAACTTTGCTTGTTATTCTGAGTGATGAAATCGGCTGCTGCCTGTGCCGCATTCGCCCAGTATGCGGTGTTGCCGTCCGGATTGTTCAGCTTGGAAGCACGGTAGAGCAGGGCTCTTGCCTTTAAAGCATAAGCGGCGGCTCCGTTGACACGTCCCCAGTTGGATGCTTCATCGCTGTAGCGGAAAGGGAGCTGGTTTTTGATCTGGTCGCATTGGTCGGCTACCCATTCAAGTGCTTCGGCAGCGGGAGTACGGAACATGTTCATTGCCGAAGGATCGGACAAGTCGAAGATGATCGGTTCGCCGGATTCATCTTCCGCAATGACAGGGGCAGCGCCGAACCAGCAGATTAAGTCGAAATGGAAGATAGCGCGAAGCAGTCTGGCTTCTGCACAGTAACGGTCGTAAAGGCGGTTGTCATCGCCGTCTTTCTCCGTATTTCCTACTACGGATGCCTTGGCGTTCTTCAGAAACATATTACATTTCCGAATCCCGTATAAGTCGGTGTTCCAGAAGCCCAGCAGGGGATGGTCGCCGGCGGTGTATCCGTCGCTGCCGATCTTTGTATAATAATGAAGTCCCCAGCAGGTCACTGCATTATCCGTCATACAGTCACGTGAAGCACCTGTGAACTGGTCGTCCGACAGTGGCGCCAGTCCGTCCGGCAGATTCGTGTAGATGTTGGCGAGGAACTCGCGTGTCAGGTTCTGGTTATTGAACACTTTCTTTTCAGACAAGGAGGCATCGTACTCTTTGTCGAGGTAGTCGCTGCACGAACTGCCTGCGAGTGCGAGGACCAGAGTAGCTATATAAGTTGATATTCTTTTCATAATTCTTTGCTGTTTTATTGAATGATTAGAATCCGATATTCACACCGAACGTAAATGAACGTGTCTTGGGATATGCCCAGATATAGTTGGTCGGGTTTTCCGGATCAAAGCCTTTAGGCAGATGGCTCCAGTTGCACAGGTTGTAGCCGCTGAAGTAAAGACGGCATTTCGTCATATTGACTTTAGAAATCAATCGTGCAGGAAGCGAGTAGCCGACTTCCACATTGCGCAATGAAAGGAAGTCTCCGTTGACTACCCAGATGGTAGACTCATTGTATGGATAGTTCCGGTCGAGGTCACTGAAGGAAGTAGACAAACGCGGATATTTGGCGTTGATATTGCGCGGGTCTGTCGGATCATCGGTATAATATCCCCATGTATTGGTGATTTCGTGAGTGGAAGTACCTCCCCAGCCGAAACCATAGTCCATATTCTCACGGCAGGGCACGGTACGGTTCAGATAGGCAGTCAGTACGGCACGTGCATCGAACCCTTTCCAACTGAAACCTAAACGGATGGTCGGGATTAATTCCGGAATATTCGTGTATCCGGTCGGTACTTTGTCGTAGCTGTCTATTTTACGGTCGCCGTTCGTATCCTGGAATACGGCATTGCCGAGCTTGTATTTACCGGCAGCGTTCCACGGATATTTCTGAGGATTGGCAACGGCATCTTCATACGACTCCGGAATCAGGTCGGGATTACTGGCCCATTGTTTCCAGATCAGGAGCTGGCTTTGGTCGATACGGTTGCCGGTTCTTGCCTGATAAGCGTAATCGGGAGTCAGTTCATCCATTTCGGTGATTTTGTTGGTGTTGAAAGTCAGCATACCGTCGATATAGTATTCGAAATCACCGATCCGGTTGCTATGTCCTAAAGTGATCTCAAAACCTTTCGTTTCGGCCTTGCCGTAAGAGTCTTGCGGAGCGTTTACACCGAATAAGCTGGGCACGGTGGAACGGGATACCAGAATATTGGAACGCCATTCCTTGAAGAAGTCCACAGAACCGTAGATTTTCTTGTTCCACAAGTCGAAGTCAACGCCGAAGTTTGCCATATCCGAGATTTCCCATTTGATATTCTTGTTGCCGGCTGTCGATTCATATACACCTTCCGTGTAAGATTGGGAAGTACCGAAATTATATCCGCCTCCTTCGGTGAATGTACCTTGGTACGGGTAGCGGCTGACGCCTGTCACAGCTTGTCCCGCCCGTCCGTAAGAAGCACGGAGTTTCAGGAGATTCACGAACGAGTTCTTCAGCCATGATTCTTCGGAAAGTACCCATCCCACGGAACCGCCGGGGAATGTTCCGAAGCGTTCGCCGTCGGCATAATTATCACTGCCCATGCGGGAGATATTACCGGAAAGGATATACCGGTTGTTATATACATAGGTAGCCTGTGCATTATAAGAGAGGTAGCGGTTGGATGATTCCTGTCCGCGTACTACATTCTGATAAGTACGGATAAAAGCCTGGGCATTGACGGCATGTTTGCCGAATGTATGTTCGTATGCCAGTCCGCCGTTCATATTGAGATTATAGTAATAGTCACGTGGAGAAGTGGTGGCATTGGGCAATGCTTTGTACGTTCTCATGCGTTGGTATGTATATTCCGACGGGTCGTTGACATCAGCCATATAGTTATAGTAGTAGACATTGACATCGGCTTGCTGCACCTTCTGGAATGTTTCGTAAGAGTCGAAACTGAACGTCATCTTGGCTTTCAGTCCGGGAACGAGGGCATCCAGGTTTCCGGTAGCCGTTACGGTTGTATAGAGGTTACGGCGGCGGTTCTGTTCCACACCACGTCCGGCGATTTGTGCGGCACCGTTTTTACTGTCGCTGCTGGTCGGCATAAAGAATTCACCGTTTGGGCAGAATACGGGATACACCGGAAGATTTTCGCCGGCTCCCCAGGTAAAGAGGTTCCATACGTCAATGCCCGGTTGGGAGATATTGTCGATACGTCCGCCCAAGTCCATCGATACATTCAGAAACTTGTTTACATCGATGTCGATGTTCGAACGCAGGTTGTAACGGTTCAATACTTCCTGTGTGCTGTATCCTTCGTTCCATTCCGTCCATTTGGTGTCGAACAAACCTTCCTGGCGGAGATAAGAGAAGGAGACATAGTAGCGTGCACGTGCATTACCACCGCTGACAGACAGGTTGGTACGGTATTGCGGAGCTGCATCCCGCAGCATGGTGTCGTGCCAGTTCGTATTGAAGTATTTGTATTTGGCCATTCCTTCCAACTGCTCACCGTTGCAGACACGACGGTAGTATTCCAGGTCTTCATCGGAATATTCGGGACTTAATCCGTCCAGGTATCGTGCCTGATTACGGCTCAGCGCATAGTTATAAGAATTCTGGCTTTCGGGAATTCCGGCAATAGTCTGGAAGCCGACTTCTTGTGTGAAGTTGATTTTAGTCTTACCGGCTTCTCCGCGTTTGGTCGTTACGAGTACTGCGCCGTTGGCTCCACGCATTCCATAGATAGCGGTGGCGGCGGCATCCTTCAATATCGTAATCGATTCAATAGGGTAGGCATCGAGGAATGAGAGGTCACGTTCCACATTGTCAACGATGATCAGCGGACTGCGTGCACTGGCATTCATGGTACGGATGCCACGGATATACATAGCCGTTTCACTCCATCCCGGTTCGGATTGCGCCTCATATGTCTCTACACCGGTGACAGTGGAGGTAAACGCATTCTGCAAAACGGTTACCGGATGTTTTTCCAGTTCTTCTCCGGTGACGATGGAGGTGGACTCTGTCACAAATTTCTTGGGTTTGCGGTTGAAAGGAAGCGGAGTCGTATGAGCATATTCATCCAGGTCGGCATCCATGACAATCTTGAAATTCTCCTCAAAGTCGGCAATAGCTGTTGTCGGCAGATAACCTACGCTGCTTACATAAAGCTCGTCGGCAGGTTTTACATTCTTCAAAGTGAAGAAACCGTCCTTGTCCGAGAGTGCGATGCGGCTTGCTTCCACTACGTTGACCACCGCACCTGCGATAGGTTCACCCTCTGCATTTACGATTCGTCCTTTCAGGACTTTAGCATCTTGCGCCCATCCGTTGCCCAGCATGAAAACTGCGGCTACGGTGAGCAGGATTCTTTTGAATCCTGTCTGTATGTTATTTAATTTCATCGGTTGCATATTCGTTCAGTTAATTGTTCCAACCCGGGTTGTTTTCGATATTCGTTTTCCATACTTCTCCTTCCGGTATCGGGTAGAGATACATTTTCTCTGTAAATACCCGGTTCTGGGCAACTTTACGTGTATAGACAAACTTTCCGTTTTCCTTGGTAATCTCCATTCCGTAGATAGGACGTGCCAATGCTTTTTCCGCTACATTCCAGCGACGTATATCCCAGGCGCGATGATCTTCAAAAGCGAGTTCGACGGTACGTTCCTTGCGGATGAAGTTGCGGCGGTCGGCAATGGTCTGAAGATCGCTGCGGTCTGTGAGTTTGGCAGTCATCCCTACACGGTCGCGGAGAGGCTGGATGGCATTCAGTACGTCGGCACGTGACCCGCCGGCTTCATTCAAGGCTTCTGCGTAGTTCAATAAGATTTCTGCATAGCGGATGATAATCCAGTTACGGTAGTTGCTGCCGGTATGGTTGTTGTTCAGGATCACTTCCGGAATATACTTGCGGGTATAGTATCCGGTCGGTGTTGCATTGGCATTTCCTTGCGGGTTATCCCGTTGTCCTTTGAGTACATTAATGATGCCATTACCCCAGTTCACACCGTTGTAGAGCACGGTAGCCGCCAGACGCGGGTCACGGTTGCTGTAAGGATCATTGCTCTTGTATCCGCTGGCATTGTTGATGGCTGGAGTGGCTGTTCCATTATAAACAGGGGCGCCGGTTTCATCATAACTGCTGAAAGGAGACTGTCCGTTTGCCATATCGTACATATCCACTAAATTCTGTGACGGGCACAAACCTCCGTTGCCGCCTTCGCCTACAGGCGTATCGTTATAGATCGCTCCCCATCCTACAGCCACATCATTACGCCAGAAGATCGTTTCATTATTTTTCTCGTCATGTGCGTTCTTCAAGATGGCGTTGGTATAGCAGGTTTTCGGATCGGTATCGGTCGTGTAGAGTCCGTAGAGCGTTCCGTAATCTGTCATGAAGCTTTGTGCTGCATCGGCGGCTTGCTGCCAGCTGATACCCGATTCACTTCTGAAACGGTCGCTTGCCATGTAGAGCATGACACGTGAATACAGTGCACGTGCCATTGGCTGGCTGATACGTCCGGGGTTGCCCGATTCGGCAGAAGTGGCTTTATCCATCAATCCTTCTTCGCAATCTTTCAGTTCTTTCAGAATGAAGTCAACTACATATTCTTTCAGGGAAGGACGGGTGGTATAGTTGCTCAGCAAGTCTCCGTCCGGATCGAGTACATCTGTAACCAAGGGGAC
>OWII01000933.1_pt1 | contig 13719 bp, 11 predicted proteins | sample 1732591 | NCBI WGS metagenome assembly OWII01 (sample SAMN05065732, study PRJEB22554) | human gut metagenome | biome: ENVO:2100002; feature: ENVO:00000062; material: ENVO:00002003 | host: Homo sapiens | place: USA | reverse complement strand
CAAGCTCTTTACTGCAATTGAGATTGCCATTGAGATTGCTTGCGGATTTTAGGATATATATAAAAGCGTTCCCTCTTGATGAAGTCACGAAAGCTATAGCGAGCCTTATAGTGATCATCAAGATATATCCTGTACTCATGTATCATGGCATATCCCAAGATAATACCTAATATGAGTACAAACACCCCGATGATGATCAGGGCTAATTCTATCCTTGGTATAGATTCTAACATTTCTTTCATGGCACAAAAATAGTGTTTTTCTGATAAAAAAGGAGGCGCATTCCCCTGTCAATGTGTCTACTTCCTATGTTTTAGGTGTCTACTTCGTAGGAAGTAGACACCCATTTTAACGATTTATTCCCTTTTATTATGCGTTTTTCTGGTATTTATTGAAAAATGGTTAATCCTGTTTTTCATCATCTGGGGCTGCATTTGCAACTTGTTCTTCTCGCCATTCGGTAGGCGTACAACCTTCCTTTGACTTGAATATCCTGTACAGATAGGTACGGGCAGAGAAGCCACACTCGGCAGAAATAATGTCATTACTATAGTCTGGAAATTCAAACATCATCTTCTTTGCCGCATTGAAACGTATATCACCAAGCCATATTCTGAATGTAGTTTTCAGATACTGGTCGAAGAATACAGATAACTCATCCTTGGAGATACAAAGTGTGCGAGAAAGCGTCAACATGTTTACATTACAATCCTTATAGCCCAAATCCATACACCATTGGTCAGGACTGTTTTGGATAAAGTTTCTGCGCTCCTCAGACAATTGATGTAAAGTTTTTTTCTCTCTGCTTCGTTGATTTTCCTCTTCTTTATCCAATAGCTCTTCTGTTGGAATATAACTGCTGCCGAGAGCGATAAACGTAAGGTTGAAGAACAGCAAGGCAAGCAATACGGCTGGACCTACTATATATAATAAGGTAGTAGAAAAGATGGCAACTGGCATAGCGAGAACTGCGAGCCATAGAATGATTACACTTGCACGCGAATATTTCACGTAAGGCAACAAATCAGTTGCCGCCATTGTCTCCAACATATTTTTACGCCTAATCATCTCCTGAATAATCATGTATATGCAATAGAAAACACTTACGCAAAACAGAGTCAGCATCAGATAAAGCCCTCCTCTGATATACAGGCTATGATGGAGATTGATACCCACGCAAAAGACCACAATGATGGCAGCATAAATACCACTGCACATCAGTATCATCTTTCTGAGGTTAGCACGGGTGGTTTCTATGTTGTAGATTCCTATGGAGATAAGCGAGAAGCAGGGGGTATAGAGGAGGATGTTGATGACCGCCCCCAGATTATCGTGCATAGCACGGAACCCGAAAGTCATCTGCAGCACATATTGTATCGCCAGTCCTATCAGGGCAGCAACGATCATCCATCGAGAACGCTCATACCGCTTGTTCTCCCATCTTACATGCAGATGAGAGAGTGCTACGATGAAGGCATTGATGAGCATGAATATAAAACATGCAAACTGAAGTAGAAATAATGAATCCATACGCTTCTTATCTTTTGTTTACTTTCTTGTATTTTTGATTACTTGCTGTAGGATTATCTGGATTAGTCATCTGCAAATATCCTGCTGCAACAAGGGAGGTGATGTATTTGGCTATATTTTTTGTATGATAGACAACACCGGCTCTTTCCAAAATTTCCCTACTTGTTCTTGGCACGCTACAGAAGTTTACTATATCCTTCTGTTTATTCGTCAATGGCACTCTTTTAGTGTCATGGTTAGTGTCATGGTAACTATGTATAGTGTCATGGTCTTCGGCAAAAGTGTCATGGTCGGTGGCTAAGTCAGTGTCAGAGTGTCTAAGTCCAGTGTCATGGTCTTCGACTTGGGTACTTTTTTCATGGACTTCGTTACCGACTTGGTTACTTTCTCCTCTCCAAACCGTGATGACAAATTCCTGTGCCTTGTTATTATTCATAAATGTGACATTGATGTCTTCATCCAGAGCACGAGTGATGCCGCTACCTACACCAGTGTATGGCAGCAAGTATATAGCATTGTTAAAAAGGAACATATTGCGAGGCATGGAAGTTCCTGCCTTGATATCCTCAATAGTAAGTCCATTAGGCAATGCACCAGGACTGTGAATCTCAACACGATTGTCGAAAATGAAAATGCGAACAGGGGCTTTCATGTTCAACGAGCGATGTACAAGGCTGTTTACTGTGAACTCAACCAAACTGGTATAAGGTATTTCCAACTTACCCATGCTGTTGAATTCATCTCCCACCTGCACATTATGCAGATTACGAGTGAAGAAATCCATGATAGTGTCATATTGATGAAGCAGATTCCCCTCCATATCTGCATCATTCACCTTGTCACGGAACACCTTGCTGCCAACACTGTTGCCAGCAAAACAGATACACTTGGCTGTCATCATTGGCATCCAGCGCTGGGTGTATTTGCCAAACAGAAGCATGGCAGCAACGGTCAGTGTGCCATCGGGACGGATAAATCGCAGATTGCGAAGTATCTTCTCACAGTCATGTCCCTTAGCTATGGCAGAGCAAATCATATCAAGTGATGCTTCATTAAAAGCGTCACCTGTCAAGCCTTTCTTCTCCAAAACTCTTTCAAAACGGTTGCCAAGAAACTGCTTGATGGTCGTTGCATCAAGGTCGTTGACAGTTGCATCCCTAACACCAGCCTCGTCTGGAGCAAAACTACCGCAGTCGGTCATCATTTCTGCAAGTTCAGCATTATCGAACACTTTACGCTTGTCGGCACCATTCTTCACCCATACGATTCCCTTATTATCATGATAAGGCTTATTGAGTCCTTCCTTCACAGTAGCAACAACCAAGTTGCCATCCTCGACATCAACAGTATCTATCTTTATCAGAATGGATGGCACTACGTTTTCTGAAGCAATGTCACTCAACAAGTTGGTTGTTTCTTGTACCTCAGAATACGACAAGGCATTGGTTCCTCCGGTCTTATCCTTTATACCAACTACCAACTTGCCACCATGTGAATTACTGAACGCCACTAACTCACAGGCAATATCATATTTGTCGAGAATGCGTTCCTTGAACTGCACCCCCGACACCTCGCCAGCCTTTATCTGTTTCAATATATCGTTCATCATTCTTTGATACATTCTTTGTTCAACAAATCGTTTACATCCACTTTCAGCAAATCAGAAATCCGTATTAAGGTTTCCAAGTCTGGTTGGCAAGTGTTGGTGCACCATTTAGAAATGGTTGCTTGGTCTTTACCCAACATTTCTGCCAACCACTTGTTTGAGTGCCTGGTTACTGCCAACATTATCTTCAATCTGTTTACATATTTCTTTGCCATACATTATTATAAAATAGGTGAATACGCTTGCAAAAGTACGAAAATAATTTCAGAGAAAGGCACAAAACCCTCAAAATCTTTGCAAAACAAGCAAATAATTGGGTTTTTCTCAATATTATTCCTTTCATTGATAATCATAAAATACGAGCGAAAAAGGTTGTTTTGGAACTTTTTGAATTACTACTAACAGAGAGAGATGACATAAATATCATTTCATTGACCTGAACAATCAAAAGACAAAATCGGAAATTTATCGTTGTTTTCAGTGTTAATTTATGTTTTCTTTTGTTTTCATTTTGGGGTTTCTTGTTTTTGTTGTTCCTAATTTGTTTCTTTCGTCATTTCGTCATCCTAATTAGTATTGATTATCAGCACATTACGGACAATCAGTAAGATTTTAAGAAGTCCATCATGATGATTGTGGGCGCCTGTATCTTCCTTGTGGCCGCGGCACAGGCACTTCCGTTGTTCTTTGGTATCTCCGCTTGACAGCGCATGGGAACCGGAACGGACAACAGCCGCTACACGGGATACCCACTGTTCAAGGGGCTTCAACGGCCTCTTGAACTGATGGGGCTTCAAGGCAGATATATCTATTGGGCAGCGGGAGCTATCGGTGGGGCCATTCTCGGCTTCATCTTGATCTACTGCCTGATAGGATTCCTTGCCGGGCTGCTCACTTTGGTGGCATCCCTCGCCGTAGGTGCAGGATTTATCCTGCTAAAACAGCGCAAAGGGCTGCACAGCAAGAAGAACGATAAGGGAGTATTCATCTATGCTTATTCAAAAAGGAAATGATAATGACCGGAGTTTATAAAAAAGGTAAAACCGTTTGGTTGCTTATTTCAAGTGTTCTGCTATTCGTTTCTTGCGGAGAACGGCAGGCAACAAAATCCGTTACGGTGGAAGCGCAACAGACAGCCGGTAAAATCCGGCAAAACTGGACAACCGCTTGCCGTCCGTTGGCAATCACTTTAGAGGGAATGGAAGCCAAGCTGCCGGATATCGGTGTGTACCTGCACCTTGCGGATGCCACAGACACGGAACGGAACGCCTTTCACGGTGTACCGTTTGTTTACGAGAATGGGCGTTATGTGGCGAAGAGACATCATACTGTGACCGCTGACACGCTCGCTGTCGTGTATGCCTGCTTCCCTTATCATAGAGGACTGGCCGCAGATGATAGTCTTGTGCTGGCGGCCCCTTTCGGGGAGAACCTGTACGGCGTGGAGACTGCCCGACATATCGGCAAGGAGATTTCCGTGGAAATGGATTGGCGCAGTTCGATGGTGCAGCTCGGTATCGGCTGCGAGAGTGACCGGCTGCAAGAACGGCTGGACGGACTTGCGCTTATGGGTGAAAACCTTTGCGAACGGGCCACCTATCAGCCTTACTTGGGCAAATGGCAACCTGTGAGCAAAGGTGGCACGCTGAACGCCACGGATGCAGACTGTCTGCTGAACAATGGCCGGAGACATGACTTCTATCTGGTGCCTACCGATACGGAAGGTGCAGTGACGGTTGTCGCCACTATTGACGGACACCCATACACTGTGCGGACAACATTGCCGCCCATGCAGGCAGGAAGCCTTGTGAGGCTGAACCTGCGCAAAAGCAAGGAGGGGCTGGCGGTGAGTGGCAGTTGGGTGGAAACCCGGCGCAAACTCCGCTACCGACCTATGCAACGTGTGGATTCCGTGGAAGTAGGCCACTATCTGCAAAGGGACGGCGGGATATGCACCGAGCGTGACAGCAATTCCATTGCCGTGGTGGTGGAAACAGACGGAAGACAGGGCAAAGCGGTGGCGTTGCGCGACTGCGAGGGCCGGTATTGCCATTCCAGAAAGGCTTTAACTGTCGGAAAGAGCTTTCAGACCATTGACGGTAAACGCAAAGAGGGAGTCATCAATCCCCGACAAACGGATGAAATCAGTGACGAGAACAGACTCATCTTTACTGCGGAAATACCCTATGGCGAGCAATGCGCTTTCGGTTTTACAGACGGTGCCGGCCTTACCCAAAGGCTGATTGACAAGTATCGCCAAACGGAGTATGTCCACGGAAAAAACGGAGGTCTGTTCGCCCGGAAAGAGATGCTTTCCGAAGTGGAACGGCATCCGGGAAGCTATGTACCGTCACTTGCAGAGCTGGCACAGTTCTATTATCGCCGACAACTCGGAGAAGTGACCGACTGTGAACTGATGCAGGGAGAATACCTGACCGTCAGCGAAAGTTCAGACAAGACCTTTTACCTGATTGACATGGAGAACGGCATTGTGACCGGCACCTTGTCGAAACAATACGCAGGCTTACGACTGCGGTTATTCTATCTATTTTGATTCACCTAAAAAACAACACAAATGAACAACCTGGTAATATACAACGAAGCGGAAATCAATTCAGTGGAAATCTGTGTGCTTCCACCTTTATTCAAAGTAAAAGTAGCTATGGACTCCGACACCGATGCCACTGTGACGATTACAGACATTGGCGGTAGAGAGGATTTTGCATCCGTGTGCATTGGAACGAACCGGAAGGAGTTCACCGATGTAGAGTTTACCGACAGGGAAAGGCTCTATATTGGTAGGGAAGTGGCACGCTGTATTGCGGCGGACATCGCCCTGTTTGTAGGACATGGCATCGTACCTTACGAATGTTGCAATGAACATCCTACGTTTGACCTGTTCAAGTTTTCGGATAAATGGGAGAATGATTTAGCCTTCGGTATCCGAAAGATTTATTACGCCCGACGTGACGGAAGCCCCAAACAATAACGCCCATGACTATTTATATTCTATTGATTCTTTCGGCTATCGGTACGGGTATGGCCATATCGGTATACACTTTTGGCACAGGAGGAAAGCGCAAGCGTATCTTCCAGGACATCTACTTCTCCGTGGAAGACAACAAGGGTGTCGGCGTGGTCTATACCAAAAACGGGGAGTATGCGGCTATCCTGCGCATGGAGAATCCGGTGGATAAATACTCTGCCGACATAGACGGATACTATGAATACACCCGACTGTTCACCGCCATTGTCCAGACACTTGGTGAAGGATACGCGCTGCACAAGCAGGACATATTCGTACGCAAGCCGTTCCGTGAGGAGAATGGAGGCAAGCGTGAATATCTGTCAGAATCCTATTTTCGCTACTTTGATGGCAGGGAATATACAGACAGCCTGACTTACCTGACCGTGACACAGGAAGCACAAAAGAGCCGCCTCTTCTCTTTCGACAACAAGAGGTGGCGTGACTTTCTGGTGAAAATCCGCAAAGTACAAGACCAATTGAAGGATACCGGCGTACGTGCCGAGTTTCTGACAAAGGAAGCCGCCTGCGAGTATATCGACCGCTATTTTGCCATGGACTTTACCCACAAGACACTCTCAATGAACAACTTCAAAGTGGATGAGGAATGTGTGTGCATGGGTGACCAGAAATGTAAAATATTCTCACTCGTGGATGTAGACAGCATCAACCTGCCCGGCTTGGTACGTCCCTTTGCCAATATCGAGGTAAACAACACGCGGATGCCTGTTGATTTAATGGCAGCCATTGACCAAATCCCCGAAGCGAGGACGGTCATTTACAACCAGATGATTTTTATTCCTAACCAAAAGAGGGAGCTTGCACTACTGGAAAAGAAGAAAAACCGCCACGCCAGTATTCCCAATCCGGGCAACCAAATGGCCGTAGAGGACATCAAGCAAGTGCAGGAAGTCATGGCCAGGGAGGGAAAGCAACTGGTATATACGCATTACAACCTTGTAGTGTGCTGCAACAATGATACCGATTTGCAGAAGCCGACCAATCATCTGGAGAATACATTCGGGCGCATGGGAATCCATATTTCCAAGAGGGCTTACAACCAACTGGAGCTGTTTGTCAATTCGTTCCCAGGCAACTGCTACGGCATGAGTGCGGAGTATGACCGCTTCCTGACGTTGGGTGATGCCGCCACATGCCTGATGTATAAAGAAAAGATACAGCACAGCGAGGAAACTCCGCTAAAAATATACTATACGGACAGGCAGGGCGTGCCGGTGGCCATAGACATCACAGGAAAAGAGGGAAAGAACAAGCTGACAGACAACTCCAACTTCTTCTGCTTGGGACCTTCGGGAAGCGGGAAGTCGTTCCACATGAATAGTGTAGTGCGCCAACTGCACGAACAAGGAACCGATGTGGTGATGGTAGATACGGGTAATTCATACGAGGGGTTGTGTGAGTACCTCGGTGGGAAATATATCAGTTACACCGAAGAAAAGCCCATTACGATGAACCCTTTCAACATCACGCAAGCGGAACTGAACATTGAGAAGATAGACTTCCTGAAGAACCTGATACTGCTGATATGGAAAGGCTCGGAGACGCAGATACCCGAACTGGAGTTCCGTGTCGTGGAGCAGTTGGTGACGGAGTATTACGATTTCTATTTCAACGGTGTGCAGCCCTATCCTTCCTCACAGAAGGAGACACTGAGAAAAAACCTCTCCACCATGGAGAAGCGGCGCGGCACGGAGCTGACGCAGATACACGACAAGGTGGAGAAACTCATCAAGGGACTGGAGGAACGGCGCATGGCATTGAGCGTGAAGACCCTCTCCTTCGACTCATTCTATGAGTTCGCCTGTGAGCGTCTCGACCAGATCTGCATCGAGAACAACATCACCACCATCGACTGCGACAACTTCGCCTATATGCTCCAAAACTTCTACCGTGGCGGCAAGTACGACAAGATTCTCAACGAGAACGTGGATAGCACCTTGTTCGACGAGACCTTCATCGTCTTCGAGGTGGATGCCATCAAGGAGAACAAGCAGCTCTTCCCCATCGTGACGCTCATCATCATGGACGTGTTCCTGCAGAAGATGCGCCTGAAGAAGAACCGCAAGTGCCTTGTCATCGAGGAGGCATGGAAAGCCATCGCCTCGCCGCTGATGGCCGAGTACATCAAGTACCTATACAAGACAGCCCGAAAGTTCTGGGCGAGCGTGGGCGTAGTGACACAGGAGATACAGGACATCATCGGCAGTCCCATCGTGAAGGAAGCCATCATCAACAACTCCGACGTGGTGATGCTGCTCGACCAAAGCAAATTTCGTGAGCGATTCGACGAGATCAAGGCGATATTAGGATTGACGGATGTGGATTGCAAGAAGATATTCACTGTCAACCGCTTGGATAACAAGGAGGGAAGAAGTTTCTTCCGTGAGGTGTTTATCCGACGTGGATCGACGAGCGGAGTGTATGGTGTGGAGGAGCCGCACGAGTGCTATATGACCTACACCACCGAGCGAGCTGAGAAGGAGGCATTGAAACTCTATAAGCATGAACTGAAGTGCAGACATCAGGAGGCTATCGAGCGGTATTGCAGAGATTGGGATGCCAGTGGCATCGGGAAGTCGTTGGCATTTGCGCAGAAGGTCAATGAGGCGGGGCATGTGCTCAATTTGACGGACGATGGAGCCACTCGCCGCTGACACGGCGAGCACGGGGGCTGATTGATGGAAACGGAAATCCCGGAATAGACGTAAAGCCCAGATGCCCGAAAGCAAAACTTTCGGGAACGGTGGCTGGGTAGTATTTACGATTAGTAGTAAATACGATTAGTAGTGAATACTACCAATAGTAAATACTACAAGTAGTAAAGTAGTGGAATAGTAGAAACTGAAAGTAGTAAAAACGTAAAGTAGTGAAGCAATGAGACGTTTATACCTTATTATAATATATATGTGTCTTACACTTGTCGTGGGAAGGGTTCATGCGCAGTATTACAGCGTGAACTACGACAAGCAGATCGTTGCCGCCATGGCTGCCGCATTCGGTGCTGGAGCTATGGCAGAGAGCTATTATAACGAGCAGATGGGCGAAATCTTGAAGCACTACAATGCCGCAGAGGTTGCCACTGCCGGCATCTTCGCTGCCAAGTTCTTGGAGCGCAAGGCATTCACCGACCTCGGCATTTGGAGCAGTAGCACGGAGAACTACTATTACCGCCGCATCCACAATATGGTGGCGAACAAGATTATGCCCAAGATATGGACGGTGGCAGGAATGATGCTGAAAAGTCCGCAGACCGCCCTCTACTGGGGCAGTTACCTGATGAAGATATGCGCCGACACAAAGTCGCTGTGTATGCAGTTTGAGAGTGTCGTGACCAACAGTAGCTTGACCTTTGCCGACATTCAGTTCTTGGAAATCAACCAAGAGATAGCCGCCATCCTCAAACTCTCGGAGATAGGCAATGTAGATTGGCAGCAGCTGTTGGATGACATCGCCAGTGTGCCCGGCAACTTCACCGTGGAGAACCTCACCGCCGACATCGAGACGCTTTACAATATGGGAGCATCGTTGGCGACGGCAGGTATCAACGGGGCATCAGGCGCACTCTTGCAGCAGAGTGCCTTCAACGACCTTTTCAATGGCAAGGTGAGTAAAATCATCGACATCTATGACAACTACCATGACCTCTATGAACAGGCAGAGAACGGCATCGGCAGCACACTCCTTAGTCTGGTGGGTGGCGAGGACAACGTGGCAGCCCTCTTCGACCTCTCCAACTACAACATCACCTCGTGGATGACAGACTATCTGAGCGAGACGCAGGGCAACTACTATACACAGCGTTGGTACATTGCCCGACGAGACCAAGGCAGCGTAAGCCTCTGTGACTACTATCCGCCGACCGATGACAACAGTATTCTGAACGGTGACCATTGGTATCGTATCAACACCTCCGACCCCAACTTCTACCCTAACAGCACGCAGCGAGAGCAGATACTGGCCAACTCGGAGAACCATGCCGGATGGAGCCGCAGCCGTGTGCAGCAGCTCAACGCCCAGAGCGACGGCTTCACCTATACGATGAACTATTGGATGTCGTCGTACATCATCAGCCGTGGCGGCAAGCAGACCAAGAAGGCCTACGCCTACGAGATACACGTTACCAAGAGCTGGAACAACGTGGAAGAGGTGTATGAGGATGTCTTCGACTCCTACAGCATGGACTTGAATACCTTCAAGCGTCAGTTGCAGGCACGTCTCTCGGAGTATAACGACAACGAGGAGGGCTATGTCTATTACATCGGCAGTGACGCACGCCGTTACTATCAAGCCACCGATGCCGCCAAACTGAAGGGCGTGGAGAGCGTGACCATCAGCGTCACCTGTTCGGACGGTGTCACCCTCGGACAGGGCAGCACGCAGTACAAGTGCCGTGAGTGCGGCGGTTCGCTCAATGCCCACAGCAAGGAATGCGCCATGAGGACAAGCGTATCAGAAAATAATCTCGACCTATCGGAACTGGACGAGAAGGAACGTGAGGCGAATAGCAAGATAGCCCTGTTGGAGGCGCAGATAAGCCAGTTGGAGACAGAGAACAGGAACCTGCTCACGCAGATAGCCAATGCCTCTGTGGAGGAAGCCCCTGCCTTGCGGCAGCAACATAATGTCAACAAGACGAAGATAGACAACCTGAAGAAGGAATTGGCGACATGGCAGCAGCAGTTGGCAGACATACAGAATGCCAAGAGCGAGGCGGCTAACGACAATGCCACCTCCACCGATGACTACTACCGCATCCCTGCCATCATGCAGGATGTGAAGTCAGCCTACAATCTCACGTGGCAAGGTGCCGGTTCGTGGAACGGCTACACCTACGTCCGAACTGCCACCATGCCCAACATCAACGGCATTATCACCTTCAAGGCGACACTGTCCATTGCAAGGAAGCCCAAGTACTTCCTTGGCATCAAGATACACCGTGCGATACTGCAAATATCGTGGGAGCTGACCTCGGAATACACCGACACACAGGTGGTGGATGTGCTGACCCTTGACCCGAATGCCTCTGACGAGGAGAAGACGAGGCAGGTGAACAGCCGTATCTCGGAGATAGCCCAGGAGTTCCCGTCGTGCAGCATCACCACAGAATATGCCAAGAGCGAGGCAACCCAGACCGCCGACAATGACGATGTAATACACCTGCTCTGGTCGAGCGACCGTCTGGAGATAGCCCGTGAAGTAGATAGCCGTATCACCAAGATTTACGCCGACTTGGTATCATTAGAAAAAATGATGCACTACAAGCGCAGCATCATTGACGTGCTGAAGGACATTCTTCCTTCAATCGACGCAGACCAAGGTCGCAGAAGGACACTCATTGAAGAGTGCTACGAGCGATGGAGAGAGAATGCAGACCCTAACAGAGGGAATGGTGAAGATAACGAGAACGAAAACTGAGGGAGGAACGGAGAATGAGACATACCATCATCATAGCTCTCCTGCTGATTACCCTCTTCCCCAATACAGCCTTGGCGCAATGGGGATTCGATGCGGTATCGGTGGAAGCATACATCAACGACCACAAGAAGCAGCGCAGCCTCTTGCTGGCACGCAGCACTTTGGAGTACAGCAATCAACTGCTGCATGAATACAGCAGTGAAGAGGTGGGCAAATACAAGGAACTGAATGTGGATTTGGACAAATACACCCGGGCCTTCGACATCATCGATGTGATGTACCAGTCGTTGCGCACGGTGCTGAACGTGAAGAGCACCTACCAGACGGTGAGCGACCGCATCAGTGACTACAAGAACCTGTTGGAGGACTTCAATGATAAGGTCATCAAGCGGAAACACATCGAACTGGCTGACACGATGCTCATCAGCATCAACAAGAAAGCCATCGACAACATATACAACGAAGGAAGCCAACTCTACCATAGCGTCAACGACCTCGTGTTGTATGCCACAGGAGCGGCAGCCTGTTCAACTTCCGACCTGCTGATGGTGTTGGACAATATCAACAATTCGTTGGACCTGATAGAAAAACATCTGAACCAAGCCTACTTCCAGACATGGCGGTATGTGCAGCTGCGCATGGGCTATTGGAAGGAGAAGGTGTATCGGACGAGGACGAAGGAAGAGATACTGGAAGATGCCTTCAGCCGATGGAAAGTGGCAGGAAAACTTGACTATTGACGGATTGTAAACAAAAGAAGAACGGACATGAAGAAGACAATGATACTCATCATGGCGGTAGCAACCACCATCAAAGCCACAGCCCAGAGCGTGACCTACAACCACGACTCCTCCAAGCAGAACCAGATAACGGTGATGGAGACAGGTGGCGGTTCTCTCACCCCTGAGTTCTATTATTGGCTGTTACATAACAACTATAAGAAGACAGCGGCAGAGAAGAACAAGTTAGGTTTCCGCACTCTTGCCGGCATCAACCTCTACAACCAAGTAGATGATGCGGAGAAGATAGACTCTGCCCTCACCAAGCGTGCTGAGGTGGAAGCCTTGAACGTAGCCGACCGACAGATAGACCTCGCCTGGCTTGCCGAAAGCAGCAAGATCAACGGTCAGTTGGACAAGATGAAGGCGAACATAGACCATATCATCCCTACAGGAGGCACCATCAACGACAAGCGTCGGTGGGAGGAACTGTACAATATGTACCAGTGTGCCGTGAAAGCCACCAAGGATGCCTATATGCCCAATGCACAGAGAAAGCGGCAGTATCTTAGCATCTATGCCGACCTGACGACACAGAACGAGACACTACTGAAATACCTTGTGCAGCTCAACACCCAAAGCCAGACTACCGCCCTCTTGGCAGCCACCAACGACCGTGTAGTACATAAAGGCAGCATCATCAGCGATGCCAAGAGCCGTTGGCAGGAAAACATGAAGGGCGTGAGGAGCTCGACAGGCACTGACGGCGATGATGCCAACAGCGGTGAGGGTGAAGAAAGTGTGAACAGATAGAAATAAGGGAAGAGAAGAAATAATCACAAAACAGCATAGAGATATGAACGATATTCAGATTTTCAACAACGAGGAATTTGGAGCAGTCCGAACCACAGGAACACCAGAGCAACCCTTGTTCTGTTTGGCTGATGTGGCAAGAGTTCTTGGACTAAAAACCAGCAAGTTGGTACAACGACTTTCGGATGATGTACTTTCAAAGTACCCCATCTCGGATAGTCTTGGAAGAGAACAGGTTACAAACTTTATCAATGAAGACGGACTGTATGATGTCATCCTTGACAGTCGCAAACCCGAAGCCAAACGTTTCCGCAAGTGGGTGACATCGGAGGTGCTCCCCTCTATCCGCAAGCATGGTGCCTATATGACACAGCAGACCATCGAGAAGGCATTGGCAGAGCCAGACTTCCTGATACGGTTAGCAGTCAATCTGAAGGAAGAACGACAAAAGCGTCTGCTTGTCGAACAGGAGTGTGAACACCAAAGGACACGCATCGTTGAGTTGGGATCCAAGGTGGATGACCTGCAACAGGAGGTGACGGAGATGAAGGACAAGGTGAGTTACCTTGACATCATCCTTGCCACGAAGA
>OWII01000932.1_pt1 | contig 13735 bp, 8 predicted proteins | sample 1732591 | NCBI WGS metagenome assembly OWII01 (sample SAMN05065732, study PRJEB22554) | human gut metagenome | biome: ENVO:2100002; feature: ENVO:00000062; material: ENVO:00002003 | host: Homo sapiens | place: USA | reverse complement strand
GATCTACACTTATGCGATCGTCGGCAGCGTCAGATGTGTATAAGAGACAGCCATCGCATGTGCCTGTTGCCAATAAATATTATACGAGCCTCCACTCACATCTTTCGGTGATTTCCAGAAAGTTCCTTTTTCTTTATTCATAAACTGCTCAATAAGAACATAGGTACAACTATCAGCAGTAGCCGACCAATCAATAACAGGATCCGTCTTCACTACTTCTTTTACTTTTAATTTTTCCCATTCCGCTTCTGCACTACAGCCAAAACAAATAAAAGAAATGCATAGCACGAGAAATATATTTTTTTTCATCTTTGCTTAATATTATGTTTCAATCATATCTATTACTCATCACCATGTCTCAACGCGCAAATCATAAAGCGGATCCTGACGTAGAACCAATTTTTCTACTACATGATAATATTTGCCCGCTTTCTCATAAGTATACTCCAAATCAAATTGAGGAGCGCGTTTAGTGACATCAGCAACATATTCATAGTCTCCTTCTATTTTATAACTTCCTGAAGCATTGCTGATAGCCGCCTTTCCATCCACACCAGTTACTGACACATTCTTGTCCGCATCCATTGAGAGCGTTACACTACCAACCCCCTCTTTTTCATTACCAACACCAGGACAAACCACAATGCGCGGAGCCTTGCTATTAAAAGCAACGGTACTACAGTTGATGATATCATACGTATCACCATAACTTACCGGTTGTCCTATGGCAATCCCTGAAGCATCCACCTCTGTCACCTTTCCCATCCGATAATAAGTTCCGGCGTAAGTGCTAATGTATTTAATAACAGCAACAGTTGTTTCAGCTCCCTCGCGTAAAGCTCCCAAAGAGTTTTCTGTCATACGAAATGGCAATACATAGTGCGCTTCCAGACAAAGCGGATCGTTATAAAATGCCTCCGTAAAATCTATACGGACATCAGCAACCGGAAGATTAGACTTACGTACACGAAAATATTCCTGGTCAGATAATGTATAGTAATTACTTGGAAGCAATACTTTGCCAGTCTCTTCTACCAATGACGGATCAATCTCAAATTTTGCCCAATCCGACATATCCACTTCACGTTTACCACCGATAGATACGCCTATATATATAGGCATATCTCTATCAGCAATCACTGTACGCAAGGGGTTAGCCACAGCAAAACCCATATTGGGAGTTTCATAATCGTTAGTATACTCATCATAACATGAGGTAAAGCTAACCAGCACAACGAACGATACGAATAAAAACTTTACTAATTTCATGTGTTTATTTTCTTTTAATTAGATTATTACCAACCTTTATTATTTTTCAGATTCGGATTCTTCTGTAATTCATCATACGGCAAAGGAAGATAGTAATAGCGGATATCATTGAGCGGCCGTTCCTCCACCAATTTTACTTCAAAATTTTCGCTACTATCCTCTTTACGAGTAACCTCCATACCTAAAATTGATTCATTTAGTGGCAGCAACCAACGACGTAAGTCCCAGAAACGTTGGTTCTCGAAAGCAAACTCGATCCGGCGTTCATTCTGAATCAGTTTCCGAAAACTCTCCGGTGTACCAGCCATTTCATCAAGATAGGTCGTATTCGTAATCCCTCCCGATTTCTCACGAATCACACGAATGACATCATACGCAGACATGGAGCATCCGGGGCCTGCTACCTTCGGCCCCCACACTTCATTGGAAGCCTCAGCAAAGTTCAACCAAACCTCTCCTTTACGCAACATCGGATAATAATGACGTGAATCTTGCTCTTCCAACGGTTTCAGGAAATTAGCCACATCCGCATTGATAAACTTTGCCAGATAATACCCCGAACGACTGGCTTTCACATCCAGATAACCGGAATCTTTACCTCCAGGTGTTACGTCAATATAAGATGCATTAGCTCCAAACTGACGTCCTTGGTAATACAGATTCACTAAAAAACGGTTATCGCGTTCGCAATCATAAGGATTATCCTTATCGTATAAAGAACGAGGATCATCTATCGGGAAACCATTTTTAGCAGGAAATGAAGCAGCCAGATTTTGGGATGGAATAGTTTGTGCATTCCCATAATAGTAAGGAGGATAATGCCTTGTTTCAATATCATGACTGCGACCTACGAATGTTCTAAAAAGAAATTCTGCAGATTGTGCATCACCGCCGTCATACAATTCATTGGGTATCAACGCAGCATAAGTAGCCATCCCTTGCATCTGGAGCACCTCATACGCATAGAGTGCTGCACGTTCCCATTTTGCTTTATAGGCAACCTGATCGATAATCGTATAATCCCCCATACCATTCAATTTTACGACGCGGTCAGATTGATAAGCCGGACTCGCCGCATACAGCAATACACGCGCTTTCAATGCAGCAGCAGCCAATCCGGACGCTCTACCAAAAGATATATCACCCAAGATAGCATCCCCTCCCGAATAGGTTAATGGTAACAGAGACATAGCTGTTTCACAGTCATCGCATATCTGCTTTACACAATCCTCATAAGTATCACGCTTAAAATTTTCAGGATGGGCAGATTCTTCCGGAGTAATATACCGGGTCACAATCGGATATCCCAGCACTTCTCCATCATCGGTTTTTCCTCCATACATTTGTAATAACTGAAAACTACACCATGCCCGCAGAAAAAGTGCCTCACCTTGAAGGCGACGCTTGGTTCTTTTGTCGTTATTTGCATTTGCTACATCATAACTCACGTTGTCTGTCAGCCCTTTATCCAAGAACAAATGAATCCGTTGAAGCTGATCATAGCAACTGCTCCAATTGCCAAGAGGATTAGTAGAACGACTAAATGCCCCCTGACTGGCACGATACACCTTAGAGTCATAATTCCGGGTCAGTGCATTATCTGTAGCAGCATCCAGGAAATTGCCGTCCCAAGCATCGGGCGCAATCATGACATCCTGATAAACAGATAACAAAACACCTTGCGCCATATCCGCATCTCTCCATGTATCACTTTCCGACCATTCGTTTGTCAGCTTAGTGTCAAGGTCGGCACAAGCACTGATGATGCCACCCAACAGCATCATACTAAATATATATTTCAATACTTTCATAATTGCGTCAACTTTAGAAGTTAATAGATACTCCACCTGTAATCGTGCGGTACACAGGATAATTGCTGATACCGGCAAGCATCTGTTCCGGATCAAGTTCCTTAATACCCGACAATACAAACAAATTAGCTCCCCTCACAAAGAATTTATAATTCTTGCCTATGCCTTTTTTCGAATTATTATTCAAGGTATAGCTCAATTCAACATTCTTGAGACGGAAAAATGAACCGTTCTTCGTCCAAAACGTAGAGTTGCGATAATTATTCACTCCCGAAGTGGTAGTCAGACGAGGCTGTGTACCAGTAGGATTATTTACCGGATGATAACGCTCCTTGGCAAGTACGGAATAACCGTCAAGTCCTTTGTTCCAGTAATAAGTACTAGTCAACATTTGAGTGACTCCGGTTGTTGCCGTACCCAATATATAGAGTCCGAATCCCTTGTAGTTTAAAGTTACATCCACTCCCAACGTAGTCTTCGGGAAACTCTGTCCGATACATGTCTGGTCATTATTATCCACCATTCCGTCATTATTCAAGTCAGCATAAGCAATATCTCCTACCTGATAGTTCCCAAAACTCTGAAAGGGATGCCCGACAATAGCCACATCTTTTCCGAATAAACCTTGTGACTGCCAGCCAAAAATGGCACTAGTAGGTTGTCCAATACTCTTTCGATAGTCTTCAATATTATTTAGTTCATTCGTTTTACGAAGTTTATTTTTAGTAAAAGTAATATTAAATCCAAGATTGTACGTGAAATCTTCACCTACTTTGTCATTCCAGTTTACACAGGCATCAATACCTTGATTCAATACCTCACCTATGTTTTCAGAAGGAATGAAGTTTCCTCCTATCGTTGCATATTTAGCAGAGTTGATACCAATTATATTCTTACGTAACTCACGGAAGTAATTAACCTCACCAGACAGACGATTATTCAGGAAACGACCTTCAATACCGATATTCAATTCATTAGAATACTCCCATTTCAAGTCAGGATTACCTAAACGAATCAAATCGGTTGTATTGCCCCCCGTACTAGGTTTGAATTCCTCCTTATCCCCTTTCTTCCAATTGGTTCTATGGAGAAAAAAGTCTGTATCCCCTGCATATCCTAAATGACCGTAGCTCACCTTCATTTTCAAAAGATTTACAGCCTTCATATCCTTTAAAAAAGATTCATTAGATATTATCCATGCACCTCCTACCGAATGAGCGAAGAAATACTTATTATCTCCCTGAAATCTGTTAGACCCCATTGCCGCCAATGTAGCTTCAAGCATATACCGTTTGTTATACGCATAATTGGCACGGAAAGTGAAATTACCTTCTTTCAAATCTTGTGAACTACCCGTAGCTTCCTCTGCCGTATAGCGAAAAGCAGCATTTGCTCCCATATCATGCAATCCAAACGAACGATTATATTTTACACGCGCATTCCATCCGAAATAGCGATAAGTGCTGTTAGACGCAATAGACTGTTTCTTTGGCAAATTCAGTTTCTTACGTTCTGTAAAACGTATTTCCTCATCTCCGGCAGCATTCAGGTAACGATCAATAGAATAAGTGGGATAATCATTCCGTAATTGTTGACGCAGATAACTATAATTATCAAAAGTAATATACGCTTCCGCAGCCAGTCCTTCCACAAACTCATTCAAATCAAAATTAAGACCGAGGTTAGTCTGGCTATTGACATAACGTTCCGACGTATTACCGCCATAGAGCATATCCGAATAAAGATTGCTTGACTTACGTGAACTGGCTCCAAATAACAACGACGTTTCATCTGCCGCTATACCATTATGACCATGTATATCCTCAGCCGAAATCATAAAAGGATATTCATTAGGACGGAGTGTCGATATTTCACTAAACATCCCGCCACCATCTTTAGCTCCCCAGTCCTTTTTTTCCACACGGGCAGCCACATCTGCCGAAGCCGAAAGGAAATCGGTAATACGTATATCCAGATTACCACGGGCGTTCACCCGATTCAAGTCAGACCGATCGCCTACTTTTTCCAAACCGGAACTTCCTGTATAACCTACCGTAACGGCATATTTAGCTCTTGCATTACCTCCACTCAATTCCAGTGTCGCTTTACGGAACGTACTTGAGCTGCGCAAAAATTCCTTATAATAATCAACATTGGGATGAAGTAAATCATTCACCCCGGTAGAATTACGATACCCTTGAAGATCAGCGTCGGAATACAAAGGAAGCAAGCCGTCATTGACACAAGCTTCATTAAAGAGTGTCGCATAATTATAAGAATCAAGATATTCGGGTAAGCGAGTCACAGGTTGTACCCCGTATTCGGCACCAAAACGAATCACCCGCTTACCAGCCTGACCACGTTTAGTACGCACTAAGATAACGCCATTCGTAGCCTGCGCACCATAAAGAATCTTGGCAGATGCGTCTTTCAATACCTCAATAGATTCAATCTCTTCAGGCAATATATCATCTATCGGACGTTCAATGCCATCTATAATTACGATAGCCTTATTAGTTCCGTTACTATGTTGTCCCCGAACATAAAATGTCGAGTTGGCATAACCGATACCTCCCGTATTAGGAATAACAATCAAACCTGCCGCTTGCCCTTGCAATGTATTGGAGAGTTGCAAGTCGGGCATTGCTTTCAGGTGTTCAATATTGACACGACTAACGACTGCTATCGAATCTTGAGCTTTCGTGTCTACGGTAGCTCCCATGAAAAAAGCAATGGACAGCATACCAGTAAAGAATATATGATATTTGTTTTTCATTAACATCAACTATTAAGTGTTTTTCATTACCAACCTGGATTCTGTTTCAGATTGCGAAGAGCATCAACGTCATGTTGAGGAAGCGGATACCAGTAATTACGCATATTAGAAAAGTTACGTACCTCTTTAGTCATTTCAAATTCTTCATACGTAAAGCTAGCCGGACGAGTATAGTTACCTGCCTTATCTCCATAACTTCCTACTGGATGGAAGCGTACCCCTTTGAGCGGGAACGGTGCTTTAAACACCTCGTGCATAACCATCCAACGACGCAAATCCCACCAGCGATGATGCTCGAACATCAGCTCCACACCACGCTCACGGCGATAAGCTTCACGGAACTTAACTGGATCATTCACAATATCAGAAGGCAAATTTGTAACCCCGATACGTTTACGAATTAAATTCAGCGCTTCTACAGCAGACATATCACATCCTTCCACTTTAGCCGTGGCACTTCCCGTAGCTTCAAAAGAGGCTTCGGCGAAATCCAGATAAAGTTGCGAAACTCTGATAAATACCGTTTGTGCTATTTTACCTATATAAGTAACCGCCCCACTCGTACTTCCTGTATGTTTCTGGTTTGCTTCCGGCCATAAGAATTTGCGACACATAAAACCTGACAATTCACGAGCATTCGTATTAGAATTCGTCAAATACTGATTATAAGCAGAACAACCTACCCACAAACGGATATAATGAGGAGCTCCATCCTTATACGTCCCCCATTCATCACCCGGAATCAGGATATTATTATAAAAACGAGGATCACGGCGGACAAAAGCATGTTCGGGATCAAACTGGTAACCGGATCTCGGATCGTCAATCGAATAATAGATACCATCCTCACCCTGACGCTCGTACATGTTAGCAGCGTTCAAGGTAGGACATGACATAGCCATAGATTCCGCCCCAGTCTGCCCGGTCATATCTCCATACAGCCAAAATGCACGAATACACATAGAGCGATTAGTCGTACCTTGTATATTACGGCACATCCATATATGTTCCGCCCTCTTGAGTTCCGTATCGGGAAACCAGAAAGTATTCGTATATTCCTCTTTTGTCGCCAACCGGACTCCTGTAAGCGATTCATTTTTTTTCATATAACTGATAGCTGCCCAAGCTGCTTGTGCTGCTTTCTTAGCCCGTTCTTTATCGTATTCTTTCACCACTACCGCATCCAGGTCATTTTGCATTAACGGACTCGCGTCATACAGAAGTGCCATTTCTTTGAAAGCTAAAGCAGCCAATTTAGTAGGACGTCCATAATGCATAGCTTCCCAAGTATCAGGCAGCATTGCAATCGCTTTATCTATATCACTAACCATCCATTCCGAACTCTCATGATAAGTTACACGAGGCAGATCATCGTCTCCACCGGCAAATACACGATCAATAATCGGCATTCCCCCATAACGTTTGATAACTTGAAAATAGAACCAGGCACGATAGAAATAAGCCTGTCCCAATATTTCATTCCGCTGTTCTTCCGTCAGTGGAACTTTATCTATATTCTCAATAACACGGTTCACTATACGCAAAGCCGGATAAGCCCTGCCAATCGGAGTTAAGCTTCCATTACCTATCTCGGTAACATTCTCGCTCTTCCCTGTCAGCAACCATGCTCCTGAAAAGAACTTATTAAAAACCGTATTATTATATACTACTCCCATCTCATCAGCCATTGCGCCGACATACGTACGACCGTAACTTCCTGCATCACGGCTCACCATACAGTTATAAGTGTCCAGTTTACTGTATACTTTATCCAAAAAGCCACGTATAGACTCATAACTGGCATAAATAGCAGTTTCATCAAGTCCGCCTGCATCTTCACGCTTATCCAGAAAATCTTCACATCCAGTCAGGAAAAGCATGAGACCGACAAGTATATATGTACATTTATTCTTCATTATGATCATTATTTTTATTAAGATTAGAATGAAAGTCTGATTCCCGATGTTACCGAACGCAGAATAGGATAACCTGTCTGATTACCTTCCGGATCTATGCGATTGTCACCTCCCCAAAAAGTCAACAAGTTATTACCAGTAACGTAGACCTGTAAACTAGAGATACGCATTGGAGTTAGACAACGCTTAGGTAACTGATAACTAACCTCCACATTCTTTAGACGTAGATATGAAAAGTTCCGGTAGCGCCAAGTGCTTTCAGTACCGTTAAATCCACCATCATCCTTTAAATGTAAAGAAGGTCTCTGAATGCCACTTGAACTAGCCGTTTCAGGCGACCAAGTATTTAACGCTCCAGGTTGTGCATTTACTCTTCCGCCTTTAAACGAAGATGCATAAACTGTATCCACCAATTTCCATACACCTGTAGGAGCATATATCATAGCACTGAAACTCAACCCTCTCCAATTAAATCCCAAATCAAGACCATAGGTATGAAGCGGATAATTCAACTGATCGACCGCCACCTTATCCTGACCGTTCAGAATACCGTTAGCATCAAAATCGATATATACCAAGTCACCAGGAATCACCTGATTCGGTGATATGGAATTGATAGTACCGCTTTGAGCATAATTAAATACATCGTCAATAGAGCCATAGTTACCTATTGCCAAATATCGTGCTTGATGCCCGATCGGCTTTCCCGCCTTTTTCAAATGGTCTGGAGCTTTATACGGATCATCTTGGAATACAATACGATTCTCGCTTGACGCCATTGTAAAATTGGCATAATAATGAAAATCCTTGCCAATCTTATCATCCCAACGCAACTCCAGTTCGATACCATGATTCTTCGTTTTTCCAATATTCAACGAATTAAAAGTAGCTCCCGCAATAGAAGATGTGGTATTGGGTGTCATTAAGATATCCCTACGCTTTTCGTCAAACAAGTCAAGCGTTAATGACAATTTATTCCACAGACCAATTTCGATACCTAAATTTTGTTTGGTTGATTTTTCCCAAGTAGAGCCCAGATTAGCGATAGAACCTTCTGTATAAAGCGGTCCCCAATTATGTCCGGTAGCATCAGTGCCCAAAGTCAGATGGTCTCCGGAGGTAAACGATTGAATATAGTTCCAACGACTTGCTCCGGCATCCGATCCTACTTTTCCCCACGAGTAACGAATTTTGGCATTTGTAAGTACGTCTCCCAAATGTTTCTTGATAAACGATTCTTCAGATAACCGCCATCCTAATGAGAAAGAAGGGAACAAACCGAACCGATGTCCACGTGCGAACTTCTCCGAACCTGTATATGAAATGTTCATCTCCGCCAGATAACGTTCGCGCCAGTTATAGGTAGCTCGTCCAACCCAATCCTCATTATAGTTCGGGAAACGAATATCGCCACCATCTTTTGAGTCAAAGATCTGACGATTCACCAATGCAAGTGCACTTACATTATGATCCCCGAACGAACGGTTGTAAGCAATAGAGAATTCGTAATAAAACCGACGGCTATAAGCATCCAGCTGATCGTAATACTTAACAAAAGGAGGATTAGACACTGATGTTTCATAAGGAAGACGCTTACTTTCCAACATCGGATAAGTTAACTGTCCATCTTCACCAATAATCGGGTTAGCATAGTCGTATGTACGTGAATAACGAATAATATATTTAAACGCCTGACTTGCTGCTTCCGTACCCAGATAAGTGGCTGTAGAAGTAGTAGATGATGAAGAATAAGAAACCTTGGCATTTACTTTCAACCCTTTAGTAATAAAATCAAGCTTCTGTTCAAGAGAAGCATCATACCACCCTTGAAATGTTTTACGCAGATTGGCACCTTCCATATTCATATTAGCTACCGGATTAGTATAAGTATCATCTCCCCATTCTCCATCAGAATATTTCACAGGATAGACACTCGTCGGGCTCGTCAATATAGCATAGAACGGATTACTGTCATCAAGTGCTTTATTACGATAAGCCATCTTACCTGCCACATTAATAGAAAGTTTTGTGGATTTCGTTATATTGAAATCAAAATTCGACCGCCAGTTGTAACGTTTATAACTATGTCGGGGATCAAATGAGTCATTTTTCTTTAACTTATAAATATCACCGTCACCCTGGTAACCAACCGAAGCAAAATACTTCATATAATCCGTACCACCACGAATATTAACATTATAATTCTGGGTAAAACCTGACCCGACCAACTCATCCCACCAGTTTACATAAGGAAATACATCATTGTACGCACCATAATTTCCTTCGGCATAAGCACGCTCCCATGCATCAAGTGTAGACCTGGGAATCAACTTGTTCCAGCTCCCATCATTAGCCATAGCTTGGTTATAAGCCCGTATGGACGTAACATAATCAGCAAGTTCCATACTGGTAGTCGGTGACTTATAGGTATAATTTGCCGAAAAACTGATAGTAGGTGCTTTATTTGTACCACGCTTAGTAGTAATCAAAATGACGCCATTACCTCCCCGTACACCATATACAGCAGTTGCCGAAGCATCTTTCAATACAGAGATAGATTCGATCTCATTCATATCCACATCCTTAATATCACTCTGAATACCATCAAGCAATACAAGCGGATCTGTATTTCCCCATGTACTCTTACCACGGATATACATAGAAACATCATTCCCTCCCGGCATACCACCGGAATTAATAGCTACTACACCGTTCAATTTTCCTTGTAATGCTTCGGTTACTGAATTGACACTACCTCCTCTTAGTAACTTATTTCCATCAGCTTGTGTGATAGAGCCTACGCTAGTCACCTTTTTTTGGGTACCATACCCCACTACCACTACTTCTTCAAGTACACCAGCATCCTCTTCCATCTGAAAAACAGTTTTCTTTACCGCTTCTTCAGCTTTGATTTCAATGGGTTTATATCCCACATACGAAAACTGGATAACGGAATTGGCTTTGACCACCAATTGAAATCCTCCGTCAAAGTCTGAAATTGTACCTGTGGTAGTTCCCAAGATCTGGATATTCACTCCAATAAGGGTTTCTCCACTTTTCGCGTCAACAATTCGCCCTTTGAGAGTTCTCGGCCACCCTTCATCAGCACGGCTTATCTGTACCGAAAAGAGTAGGAGAACCAGCATCAGCAGACGAAATACCTTCGTGCTAAAGTCTAAATTTCTCATAAATTAGATTCAATTAGGTAATTAATATAAATTGTTACTAAAGTTCTTTGTGTAGTTTATTTAATAATTTGAGTTGCTGTGGAATATTGAATTTACCATTCATGGAATCACCTATATACCAAGTGGAGAATACTCCTTCCTGCGTTGCATACAGGGCATCACGCGCCTCTTCCAATTCCTGGATAGCAACTCCTAGATGTTCAGTCCGTTTACTACGATCCTTTTCTTTATAAGCAGATACAAAATGATATAATGAATGACTCAATGCTGCCATATAATGGCAAGGAGCAGCCAAGTTATCTCTGAAGAACCGTTGATTTTGTTTTGGCAAGGATTTGAGAAAATCTTCACAATGTCGTGAAACCTCCTCAAAACGTACAGCTGTCTTTTTCATTCCCGCAATCAATGAATCAACCTGATTATTTCCGTCAATGCGGAATGAACGACCGGGCACCCGTTCAAATCCGATCTCATACAAAGGATTCGGAGAAAAGTCATCAAAACGTTTTCCGATTTGTTCAAAAACACGAGAATAGCGTAAATCCTGAAAGATAAACTGACGTTCCATCCCCGGAAACTCTGAAGGCTTCTGTTGCCAATAAGCATAGTAATAATCATGATAAAGTTTGGCAGCCTCTGCTGCATGTTCCTTTCCAAAATATTGAGTACAGAAATCAATCAGGAATGAATCTGTATTATACGCCTTCATATCCCACATCATACGGGCATTGGCCGACATTTCCATGACAAACTCTCTTAAGTTGCCAGCATTAACCACCGAAAAAGTCAGCGGACCGCGTGTATTCACATAACGATAGTTTGCTTCCATCTTCCATGGTCCTTCTGCAGGAGCCAGATGAGCACCGGTCGAAGTGAATTGAAGATTCATATAATATCCTAGTTTCACTTGCTTTGTCGTATCGAATGTAACCAAATCATCGTAAGGATAGTGATCTCTCCGTCCGGCAACGAAAGTCCAAAGCATATTCTTACCTGTCGGAGGTTGTAAATAGCCTTTAGCCAACAAGTCAGAAAGTTCATCGTAGAAGGTCATTCGTACAAAAGGATCATTCTCTCCAGTTGCTTTTTTTATCATAGCCAATTGTATGCGGATCATACGGTTAATCACCTCTGCACGTTCCTTATCACCCGCCGGAGCATCGGCAAAAGCAGCCCAAAAAGGCTGGTCGTTTACACCACGAAAAGCAATCTGCCACAGATTTTCCTGTTTATCACGACACACCGTTTCTATGCTATATTGCCAAAACTCAACAAGAGCTTTTTCATTCGATAAAAGTAACTCCGGTGCTTTCATGCCGCGCACTCGTCGCCAGTATCCTTCCCAGTTTTTCAGATTATTGTTGCAGGCTACGTGATGATGAGAAGTAAGTACCAGTCCGTATTTACGTAATAAAGCAGCCTGACCATTCAGTTTATAATCCGGATATGTAACCGTAGCTTCCAATTCGACAGTATTAAGCTTCAACCGCAACATAGTCTCCAGCCACAATTCGTTGTTCTCTTTCGACAAGCGTCTCCAGGGGCTGAACAAATCGGTATCATTAGGGAACCAAGCACGATACCTGACTTGTGGTGACTTCTGAAAATAGTCAAAGTCCGATTGTATCTCCACCTGTTTCTTATACTGCGGTTCCCAAGAAGAAAAATACCACAACGGGGGCACTTCAAGAAATAATTCACTAAAAGTATAAATAGCATATATAGCACCACGCATATCTTTTCCATGAAGATAAATACGTTTCTCATCGGGACTACAATATACCCTATGAGATTCGAAACCATCCAAAGGACGAATGAATCGAGGCTGAAGCAAAGAACCGCCCGTCTCTTCGTTAATGATAACAATATCAATACTATTTGCCTCATCAATCGTTTGTGAGATTACAGGTTTGTAATGCATTACCTTCTCAAAGTCTTTAGATAAGGTTTCTGCCGCCAGCTTTACAGGTTCTACTTCATGCCCGGATAACAAAATCCGAAAATTACCTTTTTCCAATTTTAAAGAAGAAATGGAATTTATTGCCAGAGACGAAGTGGAAAGAAAAAATAAAGCAATTAGATTCAATAAAAATAATCGGTTGTAGTTCTTCATACTTTTCACGGTTCTTTTTGATTTAAGTCGTTTATACTCTTTGTTAATCGAAGCATAGGCAAAATTAAGAATTACCAACCGGAAAAAGAGGGGATATATCCGCCATATAACAAAAATATAGGGGAATTAGAAAACTAATTAAATAATAATCAAATGATTACAAAATTAAAAACAGGTGAAAATATAGGGATTTATACGTACTTATATAACAACTACAGACCTATTTTTCTGATATTTTTTTCAAAATTAGCAGGATCAACAGCTTTATTTCGAGTGCGAACTCTATAATTATAAACGGTGTTCACGGAATATCCCAGGATTTCTGATATTTGTTCAGACTCTGTAATTCCCAACCGGATCAAGGCAAAAATACGTAAGGTAGAGTTTAACGCATCTTTATTCTCCAATGCAAATTTATCATTCGGTTGAAGCAATGAATTGAAATTTTCGACAAATGTTGGAAATAAGGATAAGAATGTCCTATCAAAATCAGCAAAAGCACTTTTCCTGTTAAAATCCGAATTTAAATTATGAATCATCGAAGAAAGAGAATCATACTGCTTATTCTCCAACTTCTGCTGCCCTACCAATACAAAATTATCAAGCTGATTAACTAATTTAAATATAAAGTATATTGATAATCAGTTAGTTACTGTTATCAA
>OWII01000921.1_pt1 | contig 13910 bp, 18 predicted proteins | sample 1732591 | NCBI WGS metagenome assembly OWII01 (sample SAMN05065732, study PRJEB22554) | human gut metagenome | biome: ENVO:2100002; feature: ENVO:00000062; material: ENVO:00002003 | host: Homo sapiens | place: USA | reverse complement strand
TTTCATGTGTCGAAAATTTTAATTGGTGAGACAAAAAATCATTTCGACAGCGAATATATAGCGTTTAATTCATTGATTTACAAACCTTACGATGTGTGTCATCGTATGTCATCACGTTACATCGGCAGGGATTTTCCAAACGATAGAAAAGAGGATTTTGGGCAGCGGGTGGAAGGAAAAGGCGGAAGATAAAAAACGGCCACTCTCCATGAAGAATGAGAAAGCGGCAACATGTCCGAATCACAAAAAAGCGAAGCCTGAAAACCGGGCGGCTTTCAGACTTCGCTTCATGTCATGTGAACGCTGTTTACTCTGCTGCGGAATCGGAAGAGAGGGCACGCTGTTTCCTCCGTTCCTCCTTTTTCTCTTTTTGCAGCTTCTTCTTGGCTTCCATTTCCTTCTGAATCTGTTTCAGCGGCTTGACCGTTTCCGGTTCCTCACGCTTGAACCGCTTGAAATAGATGTGCTCTATAAACTGCGAAAGCGGCGCTTTCCACGGTTCCTGCTTGTGGTTGTCTATCTTTCCGAGCTTGTCGGGGTTCAATCCCAGTTCACGGGCCATCTGCACCTGTTTGTCGGAAAGGCGGTGGCATTTCTGCGCCACCATCCATTTCTCCAATATCGCTTTTGTCACTGCCATAATCATTCATTTTTTGCAAAGGTACGAATCCTGCCATTATGATAACGATATGGCTATTTGAATTTTATCCGATGATAGTTTCTGAAAATGAAAAGGCACACCGATATCACATCGACATGCCCCAAACTATGACAGCAAAAAGAAACAATTAAACGAATTTATCTATGTTGAAAGCCTCCACCTTCTTGGATGTGACTTTTCGTTTTGCTAACGGTCTGCCCGTTTCATCCAGACATTCGCTGACCAGGCGGTTTACCTTTTCCTGATTACTTAACTTGTCCGTGAGAAAAGACAGTATAACCGTATCGTGCATCTTGTGATGTATGGTAGTGGCTGCACGTATGGCTTTCTCTTCATCCGGATTTTCAGACATCAGCACCTCTGCCACATTGTTTATATCCTCAAAGGTCATGGCTGTGTCAAAATCAGGATCAGGTTCAGCATCCACAGGAGCCATCAACTCTTCTTTTTCCTCTTGGGTAAGACCTTTTTCTTCCTGTATTACATCATCCGGACCGATTTCCTCATCTTCCTCTATCGGTTCTTTTTCCATAGGTTCGGAACGTGTCGGAGTTTTTCTCGCTACTTCTGGGTCTTCGAGATAGACAATTTTTGTTTTGCCGATTACATCTTCAGTAACAGAAGAATACGGCTGTGCCGTTTGCCTGTTTTGTGTGTCGGTCTTTTTCCTGCGCATTGCCTTTTTATTGGCGTCACGCGTTTTTTGTTCCGAACGTTTCTTCCGGTATTTCCATAGATTGATACGGATTATGCGCATCAAGCGGTAGACTTTATCCCATACTCCATACATTTCCCGATTGAAGATGAATATCCACAAATGCCGGAATATGAAAACCGCACACACGAGTTTTACCGTGAAATAAATTTTTGCTTCCATGGCTACAGGGGTTTATTTATGGACTCCGTGTACAACTTAGACATCTCATCCTCATATTTCATCAGATGCTCATCAATGATTTTGCTTACATATCCTGACATGGATGTTTCCGGAGCGACAACAGCCAAGAATCGCTTGATGAAAGCATAGCTGTCCCTGTTTATGTAAACCTGGATTCGATTACCTATAGGGTGATTTATCAGATATGTCATGCGATACGATGAATCTTCAATGATTTGAATTGAAGACGTGTTGATGACATCCTTTAAGGCAGGTGTATAAGCGGTGTCTTCCCAAGTATCCGGTTCCGCTTTGCCGGAAGTTTCAGGAGGAGGAACGTGGACGTGTTTTCCGGTGTTTTTGTTCTTGCGCATTCTTTTGTGAATGAACAATCCGAAACTGCAAACTGTGTAAACGATGCAGGCAATGGCCACAACGTGAAAGATAATCTGTGTCATGACTAAAATGGTTTTAATGGTTTGTAATATTCTTTGTTGTACAATTCGCTGATTTCCTCCCAATGCTGCTGGATATGGTCAACGAGGATGTTGCTTATATACCCCGATATGCTCATGTCCGGGGCAATGACCGGAAGGATGCGCTTGATGCATTCGGCCACCTCGCGGTTTATATAGACATGGGAACGGTTGGATGCCGGGATGTTTACCAGATACTTGTCTCTATAGCTACCCGTTTCATCTTTCTTTTTTCGAGGTTTTACAGGGGGCGTTTTCTCAGACTGTATCTCAACCGGTTCGGTAGCTGGAGTCGGTTCTGTATTTTTGACGGGTACGGATTCCTGTCCGGGTTGTTCCGTATTCTCGTTCATGGGTTTCTCCCTGCCGAAGACAGGAATATCCCCGACAATGATATTCTTGAGGATATCCTCATTCACTTCCACTTTTTTCTTTGTCATGCGTGTTCCAATTTAAGTTTGACAATAAGCTCCTCCGCCAGTTCCTTCAGACCGCTTCCTTCCAATTGCTTGGGAGGAGGAGGCAGCAGGGTACAGCGGAAAAAATCACGTTTTGCATGGGTGATTTCTTTCTCGTAGCGGCATAAATCGGGAAGTTTGCTGTCAAGGACAGTCAGATGCAGTTCCCTCATGACCTCTGCATAGGATTTGTAAATTTCCACGTTGGTACGTTTTTTCAGCTTGTTCCAAAAGAAGAGAATATCCTTGAGCGGCACATCTTTCGTGTTCTTGATATAATCAAGCACCGTTGTGGAAAAGGCGAGCGTGCTCTGCATGATGATAAGGTCGGGAGTGGTGGGAGTCAGGACATAATCCATATTGACAATGGTACGGAACACCCCGGTGGATTCCACCGTTCCGGGCAAGTCAACAAAAATCAGGTCATAATCACCGCTTGCGGCAAGCTCGTCCGCGGCTTCCCTTGCCTTTTCCGAAGTAGACCCGACAATCGGATAAGCTTTCTTTGGTACGCGATTCCATTGCTGCTGTAACAATTGTTGAAAATAGGTACTGTTGGCAATGGCTTTTTTATCCCGTTCTCTCATGCGCACGAGGCTGTGCTGTGGAGAATCACAATCAATGATTGCCACGTTCAGGTTTTTCTCGAAATGGAGGTAACTGGAAAGCACTACCGTCAAGGCCGATTTCCCGACCCCTCCCTTTTGGTTGCTGACTGCAACGAATAAAGGCTCTTTGCTCATAATCTTTTCTTTTAATGGGTTATTGAATATATGTCTGTTTCATCCGTCAATCCGTGAACGCTTCCTTCCAACCGACCACGATATGCTTCATCCGTTATTCCGACCGGTAACTTATCCGTTATCGCATCCTTCCGTTAATGGCCGGTCTGTTGGTCATGACATTCCGATAACTGTCATATCCGACATTGCTTCCACTATCCGGACCGATAACGGAAGCATCAAACAATATGACCATTATACCATTATCGGAAGTGCGGTTTCATCCGTTCACGCTGCAAATAAAAGGGTATTTTTTCATACCGGCACCATGTTTCAAGGGAGGTGACGACCTGTGTCATCGTTTGTCATCACGTTACATATAACTCACTATTTTACAGTAGTATATACCGCCGTAACTTTACACCGACAACGGAACGGACACCGCTGCGGGGCTTTCCCGAAGCCGAAGAATGAGGCCGGAGGGTCAAACACAATTTGACGGAAGGAAAATTCATGTTCAAGCGAACATAGCAAGTTGTGTTTTGAGGCACCCGAAATGAATTCGGGCACTCAAAACAACTTGCCGCTCGCCTGGCGGCTCGGGAGGGATTCACTCCAAAGTCGTGAATCCGGACGGAAAAACAAGAAACAGATAATATCAACGCGTATGGATGAAAACAGAAAGAAAAAATCGACAAAAGGCGTGGGACGGAAGCCCAAACCCGACCCTGCCGTGCATCGTTACGTGGTGCGGTTAAACTCGGAAGAGAACGGGCGTTTCGACATCCAGTTCCAGAAATCGGGATTGAAGGAACGTTCCAAGTTTATCAAGGCAATGATTTTCGGCAGGGAAATCAAGGTCGTGAAAATAGACAAGGCGACGATGGACTACTACGTCCGCCTGACAAATTTCTATTACCAGTTCCAGGGCATCGGCAACAATTACAACCAGACGGTGAAAGCCGTCAAGACCAACTTCGGGGAGAAACGGGCTTACGCCCTGCTCCGCAACCTGGAGAAGGCGACGATAGACCTTGTGCTGCTGAGCAAGCGGATTATCCTGCTGACCCGCGAGTTCGAGGAGGAGTACCTTATAAAAAGAAAAAGGGAGGAGGAATGACATGGTGGCGAAAATCAACAGGGGCACGTCGCTCTACGGGGCTGTCATCTACAACCAGCAGAAAGTGAACGAGTCCACGGCACGCATCATCTCGGGTAACCGCATGATTGCCGATGTCACGGGCAATCCGGAGCATGTCATGAGGAACACGCTCTGGGCATTCGAAAATTACCTGCTTGCTAACAGGAACACGGAGAAGCCGGTGCTGCACATATCGCTCAACCCTTCAGTGGATGACCGTCTCACCGATTCTCAATTTGCGGATTTGGCAAGGGAGTATATGCAACGCATGGGCTACGGCGACCAGCCCTACATCGTGTATATCCATGAGGATATAGACCGCAGGCATATCCATATCGTTTCCACCTGCGTGAATGAGAAAGGGGAAAAGATTGACGATGCCTACGAATGGAACCGCTCGATGAAAGCCTGCCGGGAACTGGAAAGAAAATTCGGACTGAAACAGGTGGAGGACAAACGTAGGGAACTGTTGGAGCCGTACCTCAAGAAAGCGGACTATCGGAATGGCGATGTAAAGCAACAAGTTTCCAACATCCTCAAAAGCGTGTTCTCCACTTACCGTTTCCAGTCATTCGGGGAGTATAGTGCGTTGCTGTCCTGCTTCAACATTGAGGCGAAACAAGTCAGGGGAGAATTTGGAGGAACACCTTACAACGGCATTGTCTATACCATGACAGACAATGTAGGCAAACCGATATGTACGCCCATCAAGTCCTCCCTTATCGGAAAACGCTTCGGTTATGAAGGACTGGAAAAGCGTATCGGTTACAATGCCCGTGAATACAAGAACAAGAAATGGCAACCCAAGATACGGAACGAGGTGGCACTCGCCATGCACGGATGCCGGGGCGACAGGGAGGAATTCACCCGTCTTCTGAACGGGCGGGGAATAGACGTGGTATTCCGCAGGAACGACGAGGGGCGCATTTACGGCGCGACCTTCATCGACCACCGGAACCGGGAGGTGTACAACGGCTCGCGTCTCGGGAAGGAGTTTTCCGCCAACGCCTTTGAACGTCTGTTCAACAATCCCTGCGACATCCCCGGCGCGGACGTTCCCGTGCCTGAGCTTGACCGGCAAGGCGGTTTCTACTCCGAAATGGAAAATTCCATCGAGCAGGCTTTCGGAATCTTCGACATCAGCGCCAACGGTCCCGACCCGCAGGAAGAGGCGCTTGCCCGCAGGCTGCAACGCGGGAAGAAAAAGAAACGCCGCTCCCGTGGAATATCCTGATTACAGATTTTACAAACCATTAAAATTATATCATTATGCAACAAGAAGATGATTTGAGAGGACTGGCCAAGGTCATGGAGTTCATGCGTGCCATATCCATCGTGTTCATTGTCATCCACGTCTACTGGTACTGCTACCGGTCATTCGTGGATATAGGTATCAACATCGGGGTAGTCGACAGGATACTCCTGAATTTCCAGAGGACGGCGGGGCTTTTCAGCAACCTGCTCATCACGAAAGTATTTGCCGTCATATTCCTCGCCCTCTCGTGTCTGGGCACGAAAGGCGTGAAGAACCAGAAGATGACATGGCGGAAGATACACGCCTCTTTCCTTGCCGGGCTCGTGCTGTTCTTTATGAACTGGTGGATGCTGGACCTGTCGTTCAGCCCGATGGTCAATGCCGCCCTGTACACGGGGACGCTTACCGCCGGGTATATATTCCTGCTGATGTCAGGCGTGTGGATAAGCCGCATGTTGAAGCATAACCTCATGGAGGATGTCTTCAACACCGCCAACGAGAGTTTCATGCAGGAGACGCGGCTCATGGAGAACGAGTATTCCGTGAACCTGCCTACAAAGTTCGTTTATCAAGGCCGTGAATGGGACGGTTGGATCAACGTTGTAAATGTTTTTCGCGCGTCCATCGTACTTGGAACTCCCGGCTCGGGCAAGAGCTACGCGGTGGTAAACAACTACATAAAACAGCAGATCGAAAAATCCTTCGCCATGTATATTTACGATTACAAGTTTCCGGACTTGTCTGAAATAGCTTATAACCATCTGCTTAAACACACGTCGAATTACAAGGTGAAGCCGGAATTTTATGTCATTAATTTTGACGACCCGAGGCGCAGCCATCGTTGCAATCCCATCAACCCGAAATTCATGGCGGACATCTCGGATGCCTACGAATCCGCCTATACCATCATGCTCAACCTTAACAAGACATGGATACAGAAACAGGGCGATTTTTTTGTAGAATCCCCGATTATCCTTCTGGCGGCTATCATCTGGTACTTGCGCATCTATCAGGACGGCAAATACTGCACGTTCCCCCACGCGATAGAACTTCTTAACAAGCCGTATGCCGATATTTTCACCATTCTGACCTCGTACCCGTCCTTGGAAAACTACCTTTCCCCCTTTATGGATGCCTGGCAATCAGGAGCCCAAGACCAGCTCCAGGGCCAGATAGCATCGGCAAAAATCCCGCTTTCAAGGATGATTTCCCCGCAGCTTTACTGGGTGATGACCGGCGATGATTTTACACTGGATCTTAATAACCCGGAACACCCGAAAATCCTTTGTGTGGGAAATAATCCTGACAGACAAAATATCTATTCGGCGGCCTTGGGACTGTACAATTCCCGTATCGTGAAGTTAGTGAACAAGAAGGGGCAGCTCAAGAGTTCCATTATCATAGACGAGCTTCCCACGATTTATTTTCGCGGTATCGACAACCTCATTGCCACCGCCCGAAGCAACAAGGTGGCGGTCTGCCTCGGCTTCCAGGACTTCTCGCAGCTGACGCGTGACTACGGTGAAAAAGAGGCGAAGGTGATCCAAAATACAGTCGGCAATATCTTCTCCGGTCAGGTCGTCGGGGAAACGGCCAAGAACCTTTCGGAACGCTTCGGCAAGATACTCCAGCAACGGCAGTCCATCTCCATCAACCGGCAGGACACATCCACTTCCATCAACACGCAGATGGACTCCCTCATTCCGGCATCGAAAATCGCCAACCTCTCGCAGGGCACGTTCGTGGGCAGCGTGGCGGACAACTTCGGGGAGGAGATAGAGCAGAAGATTTTCCATGCCCGTATCATTGTCGACAGCGAGAAGGTGGCGGCGGAAACCAGGGCCTACAAGAAGATACCCGTCATCAACGACTTCAGGGACGCGGACGGCAACGATATCATGCAGCAGCAGATAGACCGGAACTATTCCCGGATCAAGGCCGACGTGATACGGATAATAGAGGATGAGAAGGAAAGGATATCCAATGACCCTGATCTGAAACACCTGATCCCGCGGGAAGAAAACGACAAGGAAAATGAATAGCCGATGAATGGCCGGCCGGAAACGTTTAAGACAACTAAATTCAGTTTTTCCTTCAAATCCCAATATCCGGATTTGAAGGAGCGCATCAAGGGAGATCCGGCATTGGCGCGTCTATTACAGCAGAAGTAACCGGGAACAAGCTCGGGGCAGAAGCCCGTGACCTTACATATGAATGGGTCGCGGGCTTCTTGTTCATTGCTTTTCCTTTTCTGCTTTGAGTTGCTTGTTGATGGTATTGATGACAAGCGTCTGCAAATTGTTCTTCAGTTCGATGTCCGCTTTCAGCAGTATGCCATGTTCTTCAGCGAACATTCTCAATAATCGGGTTCTGAATTTCGACATTTCCTCTCCAAAAGGGATCTGCCGGTTTTCTTCCCAAAACTCAATTATCAAGGAAGCTGTCATCCATTTGAACTCCGTCTTCATCTCTTTGGAGAGTTTCTTAAAACGGGTCTGCCCGGTGACTGGTGGTTCACTGTACGGCATCATATCTGCCGGAGCGTACACGGATATGCAACCGATACCGTAATCCATGGTTATCGGCAAGTCTGTATCTCTCCGTTTTTTCTTCTTTTTTGCCATACGCTACTTCAATAATGCCTTTCCCTTGTCCGTAAGACGGTATTTCTGCTGCGGATGTTTCGGTTTTTCCGGATAAACGGGTTCTACCAGATTCAGCCTTGTGGCTGGATAAAGGTAAAGTTCCAAAAAATTACTCTTATCCTTCAGTCCTATTATGCCCATAATCTCTTTGGTCGAAAGGATCTGTTCCCCGATTGCGGACAACACTCTCTCCACTTGTGGGGTAACTGTCGGGTAACTGTCGGGTCGTACCCCACAGTTCTCCGGGTATAGCGGAAAATAACCCATACACTGTTTCCGTCTGTATGAAACTCCGGGTCAGGAATACCGACACGCCGGCACTCGCTTATTATAAGCCCGATACCCCGTCCCCAGCTTTCCAAAACTTCACTCTCGGGTATGGAGATATAGGAAATCCGTACTTGGGCACCCGGTTCAAGGCGGCTGATGGCTTCGCCTATGGTTTCCTTGGTTTTCCCGGCAACTTCCTGTCCCGTGATCTTTCCTTCATCTGTTACCCCGAACAGCACCGTGCCGCCTTCTTGATTGAGAAAGGCACAAAGCGTTTCCATACCGCGTTCCAATTGTCCGGTAGTTTTCTTGAACTCAATCTTATCTGTTTCGGTATCAGATGTTATCAAGTTTTTAATATCGTTTAATGTCTCTAACTCCATTTGTAAAACCGGTGGTCTTAGTTATTCTGCAAAATTACAAAAAATGTGAGAGATTCCGGTCATATCTCCCTATGAAACAATCTATTTTCCCATCCTTTCCTTCAAATCCAATGCTCCTGACCTGAAACGCCTGATTCCGCTGGATGAAAACGACATGGAAAATGAATGGCCGATGAATGGCCGCTTTTTTATTTCAGCCTGCAAAGGTCGTCCCGCGCCCCCTGGATTGAGCAAGGCCGGGCCCTCGCGGGTTTTCGGGAAAATCTTCCGCGCTGCGCTTGCGGTATTTTCCCGAAAAGCCTTGCACAATCCGGCACGGGACGGTAAGGCAGGCAAGAAATAAAATACCGGCTCGCCGGTCAGAAATGTTTAACTCAAAAAAACAGGTTATGGGCAAGACAAGAGTGGTCAATATCCGCAAGGAATCCTGCGATGTATATATAGGTAGAGCGGGACACGGGAAAGACGGTTATTTCGGAAACCCGTTCAGGCTGGACGCGGAAATGGCAAGGGGCGGCACGCTGGACCGTTACAGGAAGTATTTCTACCATCGTTTAAGCACGGATGAAGAGTTCCGCAGACGAATCGGAGAATTGCAGGGCAAGACATTGGGATGTTTCTGCAAGCCGAACCCTTGTCATGGGGACATCATCAAGGAATATCTGGACCGTATGGAGGGATGTATCGATGAAATTGCCATAGAAAAAACCTATTGGAGAGGAGTGGCTTATCCGGTCAGGGAAATCCAAGCCGGCAATGATATTTTCAGGGTATCGGTGGAAAGCCTGCGTGATGAATTGGCAAACGATATGCGCAACGGCGTTTATGAGGCGATGGAGGCGAGCGAGGAGTTAGACGGTTATTGCACGGACGAGGAGCTGTGTACCTTGACCGACACCGCCTTGTATGAAATGTACTGTTGAAATAAAATATAGTTCAAACAATAAAACAGAAAGAACATGAAAAAGAGAAGCAACTTCACCCCGATGAAAAGATTCCACGAGATCCTTGACCGGTATGGTCTGAAAGTGATGGAAGTGGGAACCAACCACCTGAGAGTATTCCTCGGCAACCGAAAACTGTTCGACTATTACCCGCTGCGGATGAAACTGTTCGATTACCGGCAGTGGCAACAGCTGACTTACCCGTCAGTCATGGACGGTACGGACAAATGGGAAACGGAACTGGAAGGCATCATCAACAACCTTATGGTATCACCGCGGTAAATATCGACATTATGATTGAAAGCAGCAGGCGGACGCTCGTTTGGGACAACATTCCCGAATGGGCGATTTTCGCGTTGGAGTACGGCACCGGGGAAGAACAGTCCATGACCGATGAAGACCGTGAGATGATAAGCCGGTTCACCGGCGAGAATTTCCCGGACGGCTACACGTTGAGCGTGGACTGGGAGTCGTTCAAGGAATTTGATACCAATCCCGCTTTCGGGAAGGCGTGCAAGACCTACAAGGTCACTTTCATAACGGAATCATAGCTAAAAATCATAGTAATAATGGAAACACCTGTCAGGGTAGTGTTCAGACGGTTCAAGGATGGCGGGGTAATCGCCCTCTTTCCATATATACCGTGGAACGAATCCGAAAATACAATCACATCCTACATGCACGCGGGACAGCATGGCGCAGCCGATTACAAGGGAGTCATCTCCGGGACACTGCCCGCGACGGAAAAGGAATACAAGAGCCTTCTGGCAGAACTGAAATCCATCGGATACGGTAACCTGCATGTATTGGAACGGGCTCATGCAAGACAGAAGTTTTTCTTATAATTCTACTAAAAATGAAAGAGATAACATTAAGCGAGTACAATTCCATCCCGGAGGATTATCGCGGGATATGGACCGTAGAGCGTCGGGACTTGCCGGATTGGGCGGAAATGCGCGAGAAACATATGGGCAAGCGTACCCTTGTGGTATATGATAACGGCACCAAACTGCTTGTCGAAGGGCTGGGCCTTGAAATCGTGGACGACAGTTCATGGAAAAAGCCGGATGAAGTCAGGAAGGAAATAAGCGGCCATTATCTGGAATTCCACGGCGGACAAGGGCGTGAACCCCATTACGCGGACTGCACTATCCGGTGGCACGACACGCTGGAAACGCAAGAGGCAAGGATCGCGCTGGCCATGGATTCCGACACGGGGAAAGACGACGAGATATTCTTCTACTGCGACAGTCTGGAGGATTTGAAATCACTGGCGGACAAGGGCAAGGAGGATTTCAGCATAGCCGGATGCCTCGGTTTCGGGGTATACGAAGATTTATTATAAACGAACTAAAAACTACGGATATGATAATCAAATGTCAGGAACACTACGAAAAGACCGTCAAGTATGCGGAAAGTATCGGTGACGAAACGTTGAACAAATGTATCGAACGCCTCAAGCAATGGGAAGCCAACTCCAACGACAGGTATGAAATTGAATTGTACTACGATTTTGCGCCATATTCATTCGGCTTTTCGGAGGTGGCAAAAGATGGGAAAAGGGGGATTGTCGGAGGGCTGCTCTATCATGGAAACCCGGATCAATCACTTGCCGTAATGATTGGAGGACCGTTCCACGGCTGGAGCATACATACCTAAATCAAGTTGTATCATACATAGTATTGAGCCAAAAAAGTGCAGAGGTAATCGGTTTTTGATTACCTCTGCACTTTTTTGATTTGTTGAAGTCACTTTTCGATATTTTTTATGTCAACATTTGCAGGTTCAGCATAAAAGTTGTACCTTTGCATTATGAATTAGCTCATCAACCATGCAGTTGAAGGAGTTACGGAGGCGGCTGTAAAAGGTTAGCCTCTTGCTTTTTTTATGGACTCCTGTATTGACACGATCAATTCATCGGGAGTATTGATTTCACTGCCTTCCCCTTGTTTCCACTCTTCAAATTCCTTGAGCTTTTTCTTCGATTGATGGCGGTATTCAGACAAAAATGCAGTCCAAAGCAAAACGTAACTCTCCCTTACTTCCAATATCACAAAGTAAGTTTCACTCTCGGTTTCAAGAGCTATACAAACCCGGTTACTTGACCTTTGCCGGGTTTGTCTCCAGAATTTCAAATCCCATTCTTCGGTATTTTCAATAGTCGGTCGCGCCCACGGCATACACTCGCAACGACGTAAATCCGGTTCCCGTTCCGACTCGATTTCCCCCTTATGAGTCATATGATAAAATGTATAAGCCCTTTCTTGAAATGCCGGATGATATTTCATGGAAAGTTTATGTAAACCAAAACTTGTTTTATGCCTAATGAAATCACGCGCGAAAACTTCATAGATAGCATCAATGTAAGCCTTGTAATCCCCTCCGTAATCTTCAAGGCAGATTTTTTCCGGTAACAGGTCTTTACTTATCATTATACTTGATGCCAAACAAACAGGTTAAACTTGTTTTCACGATAAAGGGTACTGCGCATGAGCTGGTATCCGGACCGCTGTCGTATTCTTTCTATAATTTCCAGTTTTGCCTTACTGTCATGTAATCCCCGGTGAACATATGATAATGCTCCTATAAACAAATCCGCAAGAGCTACAAGTTCAAGTTCGTGGGAACGGACCTGTTGTACACGCCGTATCATTTCACAGTCAAAATCATATCTACTGTTGCATAGATATTCATGGAGCTTTTGTACTTTGGACTCTCCTTGAGTATCTTTTATGTCAAGATAAATATTATACGAAGCTCCCGGTTCAAGCAATGTCTTTAGAAGCCGGAAATAGCACTTGTAATAGAATTCATCATGTGTCTGGCAGAATGCCTCATGTTGAAGTTCACTTTTGTCCGGTATAATGAAAGCCCTGAAATGCAAATCCGGATTATCGAAAAAGAAATCGACCAAAGCAAGATAAAAATCAATGCGGGAAGGTGATACTTTATTCCATTTTATCTCAAACTTAGGACTTAACCGATACTTACGTTTTAATGCCCTTAACTCTCTGGAAATCTTTTTTCGGTTGTCGTAAGGACACCAAATACCACCTAACACCATCGCTTTTTGACGATCATGTTCAAGGTGACAACTTTCATCGCAGTATATATTGTAAGTTCCATTCATAACAAGTGCAAAGTTACTCATTTTATTTGAAATAAACGCCTGTTATGTGTATTGATTAATAGAAACATATCTCGCTCCAGGCGTTATTCCATATTCTTCCATAAACAGCCGTCCCAAGTCACGCTTCACTCGCTAAGTCCCTTGATGAAGATAACTCGGAGGGCGATACCTTCCACGTTCAGGCCTCCGGTTTTCGCGCAAAAAATTCCCTGCGGTAATTTTTCACCCGAAAAAACGCTCCGGTATCGCCGTCCGAGTTTAGGAAAAGGTCGGGACTTAGCAAGCGAAGCGACCTACGACGCATAGTATAAGGTCAAGACAAAACTTGAGACGGGTAGATTTTACCCCAATCAAGTCATCTCAATTGGAACATTTATTCAACCGGACATTCCATTTCTATCTGCCGCCTGTCTTATTAGGAATACAAGCAAGTGGGGACTAAAGCAGCTCGCTCTCAACTCTGCATAATACAGGTTTCTTTTTGGAGGCTTTTCCTTCTTTTCGCCCTCCAGCCTCGGTTCGGCCTTTTCCCCGTCTTTCAGCAATCCGTTCTTTAGCGTTTTTCCTTCCGTTTTTGTCCTCACGCTGTCACCCCGGCGGTGAAACGGGATGATAAGTGATGAAATGTGTAGCCCAATGAATTGTAAATCAATTATTTATCAAAATACATGCTATATATTTGCCGTGACAAATTCAGTTATCAACTCTAAAAAACCAAAGTTATGGCAAAGAAAAACGTGAGGGATGCCCCCCCGAGACCGCAAGTGACCGAAAACGAACAGATGAGTGACATCGTGTTCATCCTCGACAAGATGGAGCTGATTTTACAGGCGGTGTCGAAAATCGGAAAGGACGGGAAGTACAGCACCGTCCCGGCGGACAAGGAACACCGGAACTCCTTCCTGAAAATCGACCGGTACGCCAACATGTTCGAGAACTTCATCAAGA
>OWII01000901.1_pt1 | contig 14031 bp, 10 predicted proteins | sample 1732591 | NCBI WGS metagenome assembly OWII01 (sample SAMN05065732, study PRJEB22554) | human gut metagenome | biome: ENVO:2100002; feature: ENVO:00000062; material: ENVO:00002003 | host: Homo sapiens | place: USA | reverse complement strand
CGATCGTCGGCAGCGTCAGATGTGTATAAGAGACAGGTCATGAAGTATAGAATAGAGAAAGATACCTTAGGTGAGGTGGAAGTGCCGGTGGACGTTTATTATGGGCCGCAAACACAACGGAGCGTGAATAATTTCAAGATCGCCACCGATATTAGCCGGATGCCCAAAGAGGTGATAGAGGCGTTCGCTTACTTGAAAAAAGGAGCGGCTTTGGCTAATAAAGACGCCGGCGTCTTGTCTCCGGAGAAATGCGAGTTGATCGGTAAGGTATGCGACGAGATCTTGGCGGGTAAATTAAATGACTCCTTCCCCTTGATCGTATGGCAAACGGGGAGCGGGACCCAGACGAATATGAATGTCAATGAGGTGATCGCCAACCGGGCGCATGTGCTGACCGGAGGAAAGCTAACGGATAAGGAGAAAGTGCTGCTTCCGAACGATGACGTGAATAAATCGCAATCCTCCAATGATACGTTTCCTTCCGCTATGCATATTGCCGCCTATAAGGTGACTGCGGAGGTGACGATACCGGGATTGGAGAGTCTGTATCGTGCGTTGGCGCTAAAAAGTGAGGAGTTCATGAAGATCGTGAAGATCGGGAGGACTCATTTTATGGATGCCACTCCATTGACATTGGGGCAAGAGTTCAGTGGCTATGCGGCTCAATTGGAATATGGTATACGGAAAGTAAAGGATTCCCTGTCGCATATCTCCGAGTTGGCTTTAGGAGGTACGGCGGTTGGGACTGGTATTAACGCCCCAGTCAATTATGACGAGTGTGTCGCTAAGAAGATATCAGAGTTGACTGGGCTTCCTTTTGTAACCGCTCCGAATAAATTCGAGGTCCTAGCTACCCATGATGCCTTGGTTGAGGCGCATGGAGCCTTGAAATCCGTAGCGGTCAGCTTAATGAAGATCGCGAACGATATACGAATGTTGGGCTCAGGTCCTCGTGCCGGTATCGGTGAGATCCATTTGCCGGAGAACGAGCCGGGTTCCTCCATCATGCCGGGAAAGGTGAATCCTACGCAATGCGAGTCATTGACGATGCTCGCCGCTCAAGTAATGGGTAACGACGTGACAATCTCGATAGCCGGCTCCAACGGGCAGTTCGAGTTGAACGTATTTAAGCCGGTTATTATCTCGAACTTCTTGCAAAGCGCCCGCTTGATCGGTGACGGTTGCCTGAATTTCAGCGAACGTTGCGTAAAAGGCATTACCCCGGTGAACGAAAACATCAAACGCCATCTGGATAGCTCCTTAATGCTGGTTACCGCCTTGAATCCGAAAATAGGATATTACAAGGCCGCCGCTATCGCCCAGAAAGCCTATCAAGAAAATAAGACTTTGCGGGAGGCGGCTATCGAGTCCGGTTATGTGACCGCCGAGGAGTTTGATCGTTGGGTAGACCCGTCCAAGATGGTAGGAGAGATTGAGTAGTGTCAAAACTGCTACATCTTCTCCCAAAAATGAAACAAAGAGTTAAGATGATAATGGATATTTTTGTACCGTTATCATTTTAATTCTTTGTATTATGAAGAGCACACGATGTATTTTGTCTATAATCTTAGGGTTGCTGGCCGGATGGCTACCTCTGGGTGCGGTTACCGTATTGAAGAACCTACAGGTTGAGTATCAAACCAATCCACTGGGAATTGATGTCAGTCAGCCACGTTTTAACTGGCAGATGGAGTCCGATCGCTATGGGGCCTGTGGGCAGGCTTATCGGTTATGGGTGGCCGATAGTCCGGAGCAATTGGCTGCCGGGTGTTATATCTATGATTCGGGAAAGGTTCTTTCCGGGGAATCGGTCGGCGTAGTTTATCAAGGAAAAGCATTGCAACCTTCCACTCGCTATTATTGGAAAGTTTCCGTATGGGATGAATCGGGAACGGAAATTACCTCCACCGAGCCTGCGTGGTTCGAGACCGGTCTTCTGGGTTCCGGATGGAGTGGCGCCCGTTGGATCGGCTCGTCGGAGACACAACTCTCCAAATATCGCTCGCATTATGTGATCGACTATGATGTGCGGGTTGCCGAGGGTAATGATAAAGCCGTATTTGTCTTTGGGTCGAGGGACGCTGATAATTATGTGTCTGCTGAACTGGACTTGAATGGTTCGGGGGACGCCCGTTTCATTTTACGTCATGCCACAGATGGAAAAACGACGCAAGATGCGGCGGAAAGTCTGGCCTCTATCATCCCAGCCTCGGATAAGCATAAGGTGCATCATATCCGGTTGAAGGTGACGACGGCCCAATATGCCTTGAAATATTTCGTGGATATAGAGATCGATGGAAAGACCTTGGTGAATTCCTCTTTGACTCCCGAGGAGAAAGACCGGAAGAGCCGTGGTGATTTCTGGGGAGGCAAGGAAGGGGCTTTCACCGTGTATCCTTATCCGGATGGAGAGTTGGTTTATCATTGCCGCTTGTACGCGATCGGTTTCCTGCAACCTAAAGGGCAGACCGCTACATTCTCCAACTTGCGTATCAGCGAGGATACGTGGAATACGCTTCTGTACAATCCTGCCGAGACTTATGTGGAGAAAGGGGAGGGAAAGCTCAATGTCTGGTATCCGGGCGAGAACGTATCCGCTCCCATGCTCCGGAAAGCGATAAAGATAGAGAAAACGGTCAAGAGCGCCCGTTTATATGCTACCGCTAGGGGTGTCTACGAGTTCTCGGTGAACGGGCGGAAGGTTGGAAAGGATTATCTGAATCCGGGTTGGACGGATTACCGTTACCGTATCATGTATAATACGTATGATATAACGGATTTGCTACGACCAGGCGATAATGGTATCGGGGCGATGTTGGGCGCCGGATGGTGGAGCGAGCATAGCGGTTTCCTTACCGGTTGGCAGGATCAATACGGAACCCGCCAGTCCTTATTGGGAAAGATCGTGATCGAGTATGCCGACGGTACTCGTGAGACGATCGTTACGAATGATAGCTGGAAATGTTATGACCGGGGACCGATCACTTTTAACGGCCTTCAGAATGGAGAGGAATACGATGCTCGGAAAGAGGTGAACGGCTGGGATGCTCCGGGTTTTGATGACTCGTCATGGAAACCGGCGACCTTATTCGCCGCCCCTCCGGTAAATGTGGAGATCCAAGGATATGTAGGCAGCCCGATACAAAATAATGTGACCCTGACCGCTCAGTCCATGGTAGAGCCTATTCCCGGCGTCTATGTCTATGATATGGGGCAGAATATGGTCGGTGTTCCCCGTCTGACTTTCAAGGGAAAGGCCGGACAGGAAATCACGATCCGTTTCGGGGAGATGAATTATCCGGAAACGATCCCTACCGAACCTGTCGCCCCGTACACGATCGCGATGTATAAGGAGAAGAAAGGGCAAGTCTATACGGATAATTACCGGAGCGCCCTTTCCACAGATCGTTATATCCTGAGAGGGGATGCGGCGGGTGAGACGTATGAGCCTCGCTTTACGTTCCATGGTTTCCGTTACGTGGAGATTCACGGGTTGGACAAGCCGTTACCCTTGGAGGCGGTGAAAGGGATCGTGCTGGAATCTATCGGTGCGCGGACGAGCGGTTATGAGACGTCGGACGAGCGTGTCAACCGTTTGTTTAATAACATCATTTGGGGCCAACGGGGTAATTTCCTGTCGGTTCCGACCGATTGTCCGCAACGGGATGAGCGTATGGGCTGGACAGGGGATGCGCAGGTATTTGCCCGTACGGCTACTTATAATATGAATGTCGATCCGTTTTACACCCGTTGGCTCTACTCGGTCCGGGATAATCAAGGAGATGACGGTAGTTACGCGAACTATATACCCGTAGTCGGTTTCCCGCCTCACGGCGCGGAGGATGGCGGAGGTGCCATGGGATGGATGGAAGCCGGCGTGATCGTACCGTGGCAAATGTATCAACAATACGGAGACGTGCGTATTCTGGAGCAGCATTACGCTTCCATGGTCGCTTATATGGATTATTTGGAGCGTCGTGCCGTACGCTATGTACAGCCCTTCGGTGGTTTCGGCGATTGGCTGGCTATCGAGCCGACGAATTCCATGTTGACGAACACCGCTTACTCCGCCTACGACGCTTTGATTATGGAGCAGGTAGCGAAACGTTTAGGGAAGGACGCGGACCAAAGGCGTTTCCGTACTTTCTACGAGAACGTGAAGAGGTCTTTTAACGACCTGTTTGTAAACGAGGAAGGACGCACGTTCGCCCCGACGGTGGAATCTATCTTTGGTAAGGACTCGCAAGTAGGTATGTGGCCCGGAACGGCGGCTACCGAGGCGAAGATCGTGGATACGCAGACCTCATACGTGGTTCCTCTCCAGTTCGATCTGTTCAATGAGAAAAACAAACCCTTGGCGATCCGGCATCTGGTAGAGAATATCAAGAAACATAATTATACGCTTACCACTGGCTTTATCGGTACGCCTTACCTGAATTTGGTATTATCCGACAATGGTTATGACGATGTCGCCTATAAGCTGTTTGAGCAAACCGCCTATCCTTCATGGCTATACCCTGTCCTGCAAGGCGCTACCACGATTTGGGAACGTTGGAATTCCTACACGTTGGTAAATGGCTTCGGCCCTGTGGATATGAACTCTTTCAACCATTATTCGTATGGCGCTATCGAGGAGTGGATGATAGCTTATACCTTGGGTATCCAGCGGGATGAGGAACAACCCGCCTATAAGCACATCATCCTTCAACCCCGTATCGGCGGAACCTTCTCGTTCATCCGGGGTCATTACGATTCCGCCTATGGCCGTATCGAGAGTGGATGGCAAATCCAAAAGAAGGGCTATATATACGAGGCAACCATTCCCGCTAATACGACGGCTACCTTATATCTGCCCGCCAAATCGGAGAAGTCCGTTCGTATGGAGAAAGGGCAGGAGGGGATCACGCCCGTGGGATTGAAGGATGGGAAGGCTGTGTACCGATTGGGATCGGGGAGCTACCGGATATACGTGGATTGAATATTTCCCAAATATCCCGCCCGCGTCGGGTGTGCGGTCGAATCTTGGAGAAATGCGGGACCTCGCGTCGGGTGCGCGGTCGAATCTTGGAGAAATGCGGGACCTCGCGCCGGGTGCGCGGTCGAATCTTGGAAAAATACGGGGCTTGCGTCGGGTGTGCGGTCGAATCTTGGAGAAATATTGGACCTCGCGCCGGGCGCGTGGTCGAATCTTGGAGAAATACGGGGCTTACATCGGGTGCGCGGTCGAATCTTGGAGAAATGCGACGCTTCTCACCCGGTGTAAGGTCAGATTTTGTAAAAACGATAGTGCCCGGCCTTATTAAAATCTGTACATTCGCGCAAAAATAAATAAGAACATTGTTCATGATTGTTTAATTCTAATTAGATCAAGCGAGAATGTCAATACGAAAATCGGATCGCATTATCAGCGTGGAGCACGTATCGAAGTATTTTGGCGAGAAGGCCGTGCTGAATGATGTAAATTTACAGGTCCGCAAGGGCGAGTTTGTAACCATTTTGGGGCCTTCCGGTTGCGGAAAGACTACCCTGTTGCGTTTGATAGCCGGCTTCCAGACGGCCTCCGAGGGCGTTATCACGATGTCCGGGAAGGAGATTACGCAGACGCCGCCGCATAAACGTCCCGTAAATACGGTATTCCAGAAATATGCTTTATTTCCACATCTGAATGTGTACAATAATATCGCCTTTGGCCTGAAGCTGAAGAAACTTCCTTCCGCCACGATCGAGAAGAAAGTGAAACAGGCGTTGAAAATGGTAGGGTTGACAGACTATGAGGATCGGGATGTCGATTCCCTTTCCGGTGGCCAGCAGCAACGTGTGGCGATCGCTCGCGCTATCGTGAATGAGCCGGAGGTGTTATTGCTGGATGAGCCGTTGGCGGCCTTGGACTTGAAGATGCGCAAGGACATGCAAATGGAATTGAAAGAGATGCATAAGTCCTTAGGCATTACGTTCGTGTACGTGACCCACGACCAAGAGGAAGCGCTGACGCTTAGCGACACGATCGTTGTCATGAGCGAGGGAAAGATCCAGCAAATCGGTACCCCGATCGATATTTATAACGAGCCGGTCAATTCGTTCGTCGCTGATTTCATCGGTGAGAGTAACATCTTGAACGGAACGATGATCAAGGATAAGCAAGTCTCTTTCGCCGGTCATGAGTTCGAGTGCGTGGATGAGGGATTCGGGGAGCAAATGCCGGTAGATGTCGTGTTGCGCCCTGAGGATATTTACATCTTCGAGCCGTCGGAGGCGGCGATGCTGACGGGTACGGTAACCTCCTCCATCTTTAAGGGCGTGCATTATGAGATGATGGTGCAAACCCCGAACGGATACGAGTTCATGGTACAGGATTACCACCCGTTCGAGGCGGGTAGCGAGGTCGGGCTTCTTATCAAGCCTTTCGATATCCATGTAATGAAGAAAGAGCGTATTTGCAATACCTTCGAGGGAAAGCTTATCGACGCTACGCATGTGGAATTCCTAGGCTGTACGTTCGAATGCAAGGAGGTAACCGATATAGAGCCAAATACGCCTGTGAAAGTCGAGATCGATTTTAAAGATGTGATCTTGGAGGATAACGAGGAAGACGGTCGCCTGACCGGAGAGGTGAAATTTATCCTCTACAAAGGCAACCATTATCATCTGACCGTGTTTACGGATTGGGACGAGGACATCTTTGTCGATACCAACGATGTATGGGATGATGGAGACCATGTCGGCATAACGATCGCCCCGGATAAAATTCGAATTATTCATGCTTAAAAAGGGAAGGAAGTGATCAATACGTTTTCTGCATTTTTTATGAGACGAAGGAACTGGACCATTCCTTATGTCCTGTTCTTGGCCATCTTTGTCGTGATACCGCTCCTCTTGATCGTGTATTACGCCTTTACGAATGACGAAGGGATGTTTACCTTCGCCAATTTCCGTAAGTTTATGATCCATCCCGAGGCGATAAACACCTTCGTGTATTCAGTCGGGATCGCTTTGATAACGACCATTCTTTGTCTGCTGCTGGGATATCCGGCCGCTTGGATATTGAGCCAAGCCCGATTTAATACTTCCCGTACGATGGTCGTTTTGTTTATCCTTCCGATGTGGGTCAATATCTTGATCCGTACGTTGGCTACCGTGGCTTTGTTCGATTTCTTGAATTTCCCGCTGGGAGAGGGGGCCTTGATCTTTGGTATGGTGTACAACTTCCTGCCCTTTATGATCTACCCGATTTATAATACACTCCAGAAAATGGATCACAGCTTGATAGAGGCGGCGCAAGACTTGGGGGCGAATCCGTCGCAGGTATTTATCAAGGCCGTATTCCCACTATCGATGCCGGGAGTGATGAGCGGTATCATGATGGTGTTTATGCCGACCATCTCTACGTTTGCCATCGCCGAGTTGTTGACGATGAACAATATCAAGCTCTTCGGTACGACCATACAGGAGAATATCAATAACGGTATGTGGAACTACGGGGCGGCGCTTTCTCTTATCATGTTGTTATTAATCGGAATCACGGGATTGTTCAGCAATGAGAGCAGTGATTCGGCGAATGAGGGAGGGCTTATCTGATGGTGAAATATTTAGCTAAGGGATATCTATGGGCTTTGTTATTATTGCTCTACTCGCCAATCTTGATTATCATGATCTTCTCGTTTACGGAGGCGAAAGTACTGGGTAACTGGACCGGGTTCTCCACGAAATTATATAGCTCTCTTTTTGCCGGCAACGTACAACATTCGTTGGTCAGCGCACTTTGGAATACGTTCGCTATCGCCATGATAGCCGCTACGGTATCTACCTTGTTGGGGAGCGTAGCCGCTATCGGGATCTTTAATTTGAAGGCAAGGGCCCGCAATGCCGTGAGTTTTGTCAATAACATCCCGATGTTGAATCCGGATATCATTACCGGTATTTCCTTGTTCCTGTTGTTTGTCAGCTTAGGGATCTCTCAAGGTTTGACGACGGTCGTGCTGGCGCATATCACGTTCTGTACGCCGTATGTGGTATTAAGCGTCATGCCCCGCTTGAAGCAGATGAACCAGAATATCTACGAGGCGGCGTTGGATTTGGGGGCGACTCCGTTTCAGGCCTTGCGGAAGGTGATCTTCCCGGAAATCCGTCCGGGTATGATCAGTGGCTTTATCCTTGCCTTCACGCTGTCTATCGACGATTTTGCCGTGACCATATTTACGATTGGTAATGAGGGCTTGGAAACCCTTTCCACCTTTATCTACGCGGATGCCCGGAAAGGAGGTTTGACCCCGGAACTGCGTCCCCTCTCAACGATTATATTCGTAACCGTGTTAGTATTGTTGATTGTTATAAATAAACGTGCTGAGAAAGCGAAGCGAGGGTAAATGAAAATGAAGAAGTTTATATCGATTCTGTCTGTTTTGGCCCTGCTTATGGGGCTGTTCACTTCTTGCGGGCGCTCGGACGAGGAGAGAAGCAAGATCTTGAAGATTTATAACTGGGGAGATTATATCGACGAGGATGTCCTGACGGATTTCCCGAAATGGTATAAGGAACAGACGGGTGAGGAAGTCCGGATTATCTATCAGGTCTTTGATATCAACGAGATCATGTTGACCAAGATCGAGCGGGGACATGAGGATTTCGACTTGATTTGCCCTTCGGAGTATATCCTTGAGCGCATGCTGCGGAAAAATCTCTTGCTACCGATCGACCGTAATTTCGGGAAGACACCGGATTATATCGACAATGTCTCTCCCTATATCCAAGAGGAACTGAATAAGTTAAGTCAGCCGGGCCGTAAGACTACCGACTACGTGGTTCCTTATATGTGGGGAACCGCCGGCCTGTTGTATAATAAAGCCGATGTCTCGAGGGACGAGGTAATGTCGTGGAAATGCCTTTGGGACCCTCGTTTCAGGAATAAGATCTTGATGAAGGATAGTTATCGTGACGCTTATGGAACCGCTATCATATACGCCCATGCGAGGGAATTGGCGAATGGTACGATCACGGTGGAGCAATTGATGAACGATAGCTCCCCGGAAATGATCGCTATCGCCGAGGAATATTTAAAGAAAATGAAACCGAATATCGCCGGTTGGGAGGCCGATTTCGGTAAGGAGATGATGACGAAAGGAAAGGCGTGGCTGAATTTCACTTGGAGCGGCGACGCGGTCTGGGCCATGGAAGAGGCGAGTGCCGTAGGCGTAGATCTGGGGTATGAGGTTCCTTTGGAGGGTAGTAATATCTGGTACGATGGTTGGGCGATCCCTAAATACGCTCGCAACGTGAAGGCCGCCAGTTATTTTATGGACTATCTATGCCGTCCGGACATCGTCAGCCGTAATATGGAAGTGACCGGATATGTCAGCACCGTGGCTACCCCGGAAATATTGGCGGAAAAGATCGATACGACGCTGACCGAGTTCTCGGACGTAAGTTATTTCTTCGGACTGGGAGCGGAGCGTATCCAGATAGACCCGGCTCAATATCCGGACCGGAAGGTCGTGGAACGTTGTGCCATGATCCGTGATTTCGGGAACGAGACGGAGGTGGTTCTGGAAATGTGGAGCCGGGTAAAAGGTGACAATCTTAACTCTTGGATTGTTATATTGATATTCGCTGTTTTCGGCTTGTTGTTTGTCTGGGTCGTTTACAAGCGGATCAATCGTTATCAACAGAAAAGACGACATCGCAGACGTCGTAGCTGGTATAAAAAGAAATGATATGGAAGGCATAAAGAACTTGATTATAGACTTGGGCGGTGTGCTTATTAACTTGACTCGCAACCGTTGTATCGAGGCTTTCGAGAATCTGGGCGTGGAGAATATCCGGGAACAGATCACGAATAACTATCAACATAAGGACTTGTTTGAGCGATTAGAGTTGGGAACGATTTCGGTGGAACAGTTTCGCGATGATATTCGTGCCTTATCGGGAAAGCCCCTGACGGACGAACAAATCGACACGGCATGGATCGCCATGTTGGGAGACGTCCCGGAAAATAAGTTGCGTCTGCTATTGGAGCTTCGTGAACGCTATAATACGATGCTTCTGAGCAATACGAACGAGCTTCATTGGAAATGGTCCGAAGATACCTATTTCTCTTATCAAGGTCTTTGTGCCCAAGATTTCTTCCATAAGATTTACCTCTCTTACGAATTGCATATGCTGAAGCCGAACGCGGATATTTTTGAGTACGTACTGAAGGACTCGAATCTTTTAGCCGAGGAGACTATGCTGATTGATGACGCTTCCGTGAATTGCCGGGCGGCTGAATTATTGGGAATGAAGTCCTATACGCCGCAACCACGGGAAGACTGGTCGCATCTGTTCAAATGAGGCCGGCCTTCGCTGGGTGACGAATTAAATATCCTTTACCTTTAGGATATTATACGAGGTACCAAGATCATACACGTCATTCCCGTCTACTTTCTTGATGTACTTTACGACACGGATGGTGACGGGAAGGATGATAACCTCGTACAAGGATTTAAGTACCGCCTGCGTCCCGATCATGATAAGCAATTCTCCGGCCGGGATCAATCCGGCGAAGGCGATCGGGAAAAAGATCAGGGAATCGGCGCTCTCACCGATAAGGGTAGATACGATCGCTCGTAACGAGAAATTCTTTCCGTTGGAGGCGATTTTCATTTTGCTCATCACATAGGCGTTCAGGAAAGAACCGGCCAAAAACGCTATCAAGCTGGCGACCGCTATACGTGGGGCCATCCCGAAGACGAAATTGAAACCTTCCTCACCCTCCCAAAAAGGGGCGGCCGGTAATAATACCGCCAATTGCGCGAATGCGATCACCAGAAAATTAGAGGCGAAGCCACTCCAGATAATTAGCCGTGCCTTCTTGAATCCCCACACTTCCGCTATACAATCATTGATGATATACGAGATCGGGAATACGATCAAACCTGCGGTAGCCGTTATACCGCCTACTTGCACTACTTTTGTCTCTAAAAGATTGGACGCTACAAGGCATATATTAAAAAGTATACCTAGCAGCATGAAAGGTACTGTAACTGTTTTTTGCATGTCTTCTTGTTTTTAACGAGGTTTATCAAGCACTCGGGACGCGAAGGTACGAAAATTCTTATTAAAAACGATGGGTATAGCAGATACCGATCGCATGGCGGTAATTCACGGGATCGTCTACATTAAATATATGGTAGCGATAATAGAGTTGGAGGTTATTGTTCGGGTTTAGTTGGTAATTACTTCCTGTGGAGAAACGGATCTTATCGGACCGCATCTTATTTCGCGTATCATTGAAGACCTCGGTGTAGGCAAAAGGACAGAAACCACTCTTGCCGATCTTATAGGAGAGGGTCAGCATCGAACGCAGATAATTCTTGGGATGTTCGGCGTGAACCTTATAGGTACTTTGAAAACGTTCCCGGACAGAGAGGGTAAAACGTCCGGCCGAATAAGTCCCCGTAGCGTAGAGATAATATCGGTTTCGTAACTCGTCGGATGCCTTGTATCGTGCTAGAGACATATATCCGCTTCCTGCCAGAAGATATTTATTAAACTTGTAGTTTACCTCAACGGTGGTGAGGAACCATTCCGCTTCCTTAAAGTCATCTCTCGGACGGATGTCCTCTTCTACAAGAAAGGATAAATGCTTATAGATTTTTCCGCATAGGCTCGCCTTGAAATATACACCTGCGCCTTCCATTCCGTATAGGGATGAAGTGCATCCTATTATAAAGAATAGGATCAGATAAATAGATCGTTTTGTATATGATGTGTTTTTCATGTAGAGTGACTTCCGATGCAAAAGTAGTGTTTTTGGATGTAATACCAACGCCTCAGGATATTATATCCGATTTTTCTTATATTTGTCTCCTATTAACTATCAAATTCGAATACATGGAAAACATATCAAGAAGAACGGCTATCAAGACATTTTTAGCTGGAGGCGTGGCTTTGGCGACTACAGGTATCGAGGCGGCAGCCGCCGCGAAAAAGAAAACAGACGTGAAGGAAACCTTGAAAGGAAATGTCCGCCATTCCGTAAGTAAATGGTGTTTCGGCGATTATAAGCTGGACGAGTTCTGTGAGATCTGCAAGCATATAGGGATTGAATCCGTTGAGTTGCTGGACCCGGTAGATTGGCCGATCGTACAAAAACATGGCTTGACGGTGGCGATGGCGCAAGGGGCCGGGCTTGGAATAGATCGAGGTTTCAATGATCCGGCCTTGCATGACGAGTTGGTCGCCAGTTATGAGAAGGTGATCCCGATGGTGGCGGACGCTGGATTGACAAACTTGATTTGCTTCTCCGGCAGACGTAATGGCGTAACGGACTTGCAAGGCTGGGAGAACTGCGAGAAGGGGTTGAAGCGCCTTATCCCGTTAGCGGAGAAACATAAGGTCGTCTTGACCATGGAGCTTTTGAACAGTGTCGGCCATAAGGATTATCTGTGCGATCATACGGTTTGGGGGGCGGAGCTTTGTCGCCGTATCGGTTCCCCTAATTTTAAGTTACTATATGATATTTATCATATGCAGATCATGGAGGGGAATATCATCGAGAATATCCGGAAATATAATCAATACTTCTCCCATGTCCATACCGGAGGTAGCCCGGGACGTGCGGAAATCGACGAGACGCAGGAACTTTATTATCCGGCTATCATCAAGGCTCTTATGGAGACAGGCTATAAAGGCTTCGTTGGGCAGGAGTTCGTCCCCGCCCAAGAAGACAAGATCGCTTCCTTGGAGAAGTGTATCCGTATCTGTGATGTATAGGGCTATTTAGTAATAACTTACAGTGCCAAGCCAGTGCCGTTATAGTGGCACGGCTGTGCCACCAGCGTGGCATCGTTGTGCCATCGCTATGGCATCATCGTGCCATAAGGGTGGCACGACTATAATACTAGAATGACAAAGACCTTGAATTTATTTTCTCCAGCCATGTTACGTTTTCTTTTCTCGATTGTCATTAAGATAGAATGGAACAAGAACAGTTTAAAAAAGAGATATTGCCTTTGCGGGAGAAACTATTCCTTTACGCGAGAAGGCTGCTAGATAACCCGGAGGATGCCGAGGATATCATGCAGGAAGTCTTTTTGAAACTGTGGTATATGCGTGGCGAGTTAGACTATTATAATAATGTAATGGCCTTGTCCGTACAAATCACAAAGCACCTTTGCCTGAATCGGATGAAAGTTCGTGAACGCACGGAAGGTGAGGCGGGCGAACAATTCTTTATCTGCGATGCCTCCACGCCTTATACCCAGCTGGAACAAAAAGACAGTTTGGAGCATGTAATGCGGCTTATCAATAAACTACCGGGACTTCAACAGACCATTCTTCGCATGAAACACGTGGATGGTTTCGAGGTAGAGGAAATCGCCGGGTTGACCGGAAGTACCCCCGAGGCGGTACGTATGAATCTTTCCCGTGCCCGTAAACGGGTGAGAGAGCAATTCTTTAAAATGCAGACGTTATGAAAACAGAGGAATACAAGTCTATAGAGGATTTATTAGACCGCTTCTTCGAGGGCCAGACCTCGAACGAGGAGGAGCGAGTGTTGTATAAGTTCTTCGCCCGTCCGGATATTCCCGCCCATCTGGAACGTTATCGGGAGGTATTCGGATACTTCGAGAGTGGCATTGCCTTGGATTTTAGCGAGACTCCGGAATTGAGGCTACCCGTTAAGGAATCTTCTGATAAGCGAAAAATGGGATGGGCGATCGCAGTTTGCGTGGCGGCTTCTCTTTTGTTGTTTTTGGTGAATACGGTCTTTATGAATCAAAATGCTTCTTTTAACCCTTATGAGGGAAGCTACATCGTGCGCAATGGTGTCGTAATGACAGATATAAAGAAGATACAACCCGAATTGGAGGTCATATCCCGAGCGGCGGAAGCGATGGAGAAGAATGCGGATCGGCTCTTAAGAAATGCGGATGAAATAGCTTATTTGCCGGAAAGGATGAATAAGCGGTTTGAGAAGAAACGGGAGACTCTACTGAGGAATATTCCGGATACTCAGGTACGTCTGTCTCTTATACACATCTCCGAGCCCACGAG
>OWII01000874.1_pt1 | contig 14405 bp, 11 predicted proteins | sample 1732591 | NCBI WGS metagenome assembly OWII01 (sample SAMN05065732, study PRJEB22554) | human gut metagenome | biome: ENVO:2100002; feature: ENVO:00000062; material: ENVO:00002003 | host: Homo sapiens | place: USA | reverse complement strand
ACAATATCAGACAGATGGTAAAGGAAAAGACCGGACGTGCCATGCAGGAAAAGGAACGGGAGCGCAAAGGCAAGAACGGCAAGACAGTCAAAATTGCGGGATGCTCACCCATACGTGAAGGAGTGCTGCTTGTCAGGTCGAACACCACACTGGCAGACGTACGTAAATTCGGTGAAGAGTGTCAAAGACGCTGGGGAATCACACCGCTGCAAATCTTCCTGCACAAGGACGAAGGGCATTGGCTGAACGGCCAGCCGGAAGCGGAAGACAGGGAAAGTTTTCAGGTCGGGGACAGATGGTTCAAGCCGAACTATCATGCCCATATCGTTTTTGACTGGATGAACCACGAAACCGGAAAGAGCCGAAAGCTCAATGACGATGACATGATGCAGATGCAGACTCTTGCATCAGACATCTTGCTAATGGAGCGTGGGCAGTCAAAGGCTGTCACAGGTAAGGAGCATCTGGAACGGAACGACTTTATCATTGAGAAGCAGAAAGCCGAACTGCAACGCATGGATGCTGCCAAACGGCACAAAGAAGAACAGATAAATCTTGCCGAACAGGAACTGAAACAGGTGAAATCAGAAATACGCACTGACAAGCTAAAGAAGACAGCCACCACGGCAGCGACAGCCATAACAAGCGGTGTTGCTTCTCTTTTCGGAAGCGGAAGATTGAAAGAGCTGGAACATGCCAACGAAAAACTGCAAGACGAGATTTCAAAACGGGATACCAATATCGAAAAATTGCAGAGGCAGATACAGCAGATGCAGAAACAGCATGATACGCAAATCCACAATCTCAAGGAAATGCACAGACAGGAACTTGATATGAAGGAAAAAGAACTGTCACGGCTCGCCAGAATCATAGACAAGGCTTTCAGGTGGTTCCCGATGTTCAGGGAAATGCTGCGCATGGAAAAGTTCTGTGCCATGTTGGGGTTCACTAAAGAAATGACTGAAAGTCTTTTGGTCAAGAAAGAAGCCCTGAAATGTAGTGGTAAAATCTATTCAGAACAGTATAGGCGAAACTTTGATGTCAAGGATGATGTTTTAAGAGTGGAGAATGATTCTGACAATGAAAATAGACTGAATCTGACAATAAACAGAAAGCCGATTGCCGACTGGTTCAGGGAACAATGGCACAAGCTCAGATATGGTACAAGACTACCGCAACAAGAAGAGAAGAAAAGTAGAGGATTCAAATTATAAAATACTAATATAGAGATTCCCACTTTTCTTTATAGTTAATTTAGAATATATATTCAAGCAACTTATACAGTAAAGAAAAAGCAGAAGTATAATAGCTGTAATAATAATGGCGACCTCAATCATGAGTCGCCATTATTATTAGAATATTCTGGTAATAATTATCCTTTAGCTGTATAATTTTGCATGTATCGTCCCCCGATATGGTTTTCAACAACCTTGGAAATCATAAACTTATCAAACAGTATCATATAACAATGATGTAAGCTAAGAACAGCATCTTGTAAATCTTGATCCTCTTCTAAATCAATTATATTTAATCCTGCATTCCTACAATCTTGTTTGGCCATATGCCTACTGTGAGAATAGCTATTATTGTGATTCAAAAACACATTCTTTATTTTATCAAAATCGATTTTCGGATTTACCTCTTTTAACCATTGCTCTGCCAGCTTTGCAGACCAAGTTATAGCATTTTCACAAGCGGTCAAGAATGTAGGATGATATTTCGATATAATTGTTTGCCATAATCCTAATGCGGCTGGATTCTTAGAAACCTCATCAACAGCTCGCTTGAACTCATCAACAACTGCTTGACAAGCAATTCCTCCCATTTGAGGATCTATAGGACCCAATGAAGATTGTTCTCCCATTACAATCTGTTTACAAGACATTGCAATCATAGTTCCGGCAGACATCGAAATTTGAGGGATAAATGCTCGTACATCTCCTTTGAAAATACTTTTTAAGTATGTAACAATGCTTTCAGTTGCCGCAATATCACCGCCTGGTGTATGTAAAATTAAATCAAGCCCTTTTGTTTTATCTAACTTATATACAGCCGTCATAAAAGCATTTTTATCCTGATCATCAATAGAAACATGCGGAGCATCTGGCGCTTTAAGCCACCCAGAATAGTAAGCTATTACATTTCGCCCTGTAATTGAATGTATTTTATTCAAAAACTCTTCACGTTTCTTATCTAACTCATTCCCTGTGTTAGAATACAGATTTATATCTGTTAAAATCTCACTCCAACTTGGCATATAGTATTTACTTTTTGATTATTGTATTTGAGGAGGACATAGTTTCATATTTAGACGTATCATAAATAGAAAACTGTTTATACATATCGCCTGTCTTTTCCCATTTAGAAAAGTCAAGATTGAGAGAAGGTAGTGTACTCATCATTTTTTTGTACATATCTTCTAAAGAAATTTTCCTATTATCTTTATTTTCGCTCATATTATAAATATTTATCAAGTATTGCCTGTTTTTCACTTGCCGCATTTTCTATGGTTGTACGTGCATTATTTATCTCCAGTTCCAATGCTTCTATCTGAGATATTATATGCTTCTGCTCATTAATTGATGGCATAGGGATTCTGAAATTGTCAATATCATCTTTATTAATACTTGGATATGCGGCTTTTGGCATAGCAGTCTCCATTTGTTTCATTAGGTCATCGGAGAACATAAATAAGTAATACAACAACTTAGATATATAGTTTTCCTCATTCTTAGACCTAAGCAAAGCAAAACCCGTTGAGAAAATTGTCTTGTTTGGAACATTCTCAATATATGCAAAGCCCTTTAGGTAAGGACGAACCGTAGATATTATCACTGTTCTATCTTGTGCAACACGTCTTGCACGAGATGGAGCATCTTTTCCTAATATTATTTTATCAAATGATATGTTGCCATCACCTTTACCTACAGAGTCAATATCCACATAAGTAAAGTATTCATTTTCCCAACAAGATGCTGGATTTAATACTTTTGTATTTATATCAAAATACTCTTTTATACCTACAGTAGAAACCAATCCATTTATGATTGTTTTAATATCTGAAATTTTATTGTTAATTACAGAATTAGCAATACTCGTTGCCTTATCAACTTTGCCTACTTCTTCAACAATCTGTTTCTGGATATCAATAGGAGGAACTGGTACTTTTATTTGAGCTATAGATTGTGATAAGTTTTGGATATTATTACCACTACTCTCGTTTCTTATTATTTGTCTATACAAGGCACTATTTAATATTGTATAAAGAAATTTCGGAAGTATTCTATCGGAATAGGCCCTAATTATACCCATAAAGCCACCTGCATAGAATGGTGTATCATTCTCAATAAAAGTGATTTTACCCACATGAGCCTTACTACCACTTGAAAAACAAACGAAACAATCATTCTTTTTCAGCACCTTGTATAAATCAAGTTTTTTGTTAGGCTGGAGATAAATTAGTTTATTGATTTCCAAATGACCTGACAATGTTATATTATCTGCAGTTAACACAACATTATTTGTTACTTCTTGAACTTGGTCTTCTTTTGCATAAGTAACACCACGAATAACCTTGGCTAATTCCTCAATTGCTTCTAATGGGAAATTACTATTTATTGTTACTTTTTTTTTTGCTACAATCGAGATGCCTTTTTCAAATACACTTCTATTAAAAGCAAGCATATCAATTAAGGATATACGACTCACATGCGATTGCATAGTCTCTGCTATTGGAGATGTAACATCTCCCTTGAAGGCTTTATGAATATAAGTACTTGCCCGTAAAGGATTGTCATAACTGTTCGCATCGAAGAGTTGTGTACACTCGTCAATGTTTTTCCCTCTTTGAATAGCGTGAATTCCCTCGTTTCCTCTGCGGTTTGAAAACTCATAACCTAAGAAACGCTTTTCGACATTTTTCTCCCCACTTTTAACAATAACAACCTTTTGGGGGTATGCCAATATAAAGTACAAAAGCTTTTCAGCTTCAATACTTAATATTTCTTCAAAAATCTTTGCATCACTCTTAGAAGAAAGTTTTTTCCTGTACTCTATATAAATTTCATGTGCCTTTACCTTATCATTAGGTGATTTTTGCAATAATGTGACATAATCGGCATAATCAAGCCCCTCCCAAACATAAGCCACATATTTCAAGGCTGGGGTTTCTATGCCGTTGATAGTAACATCATTTAGTGTGCGAAAATAAGTATCGACAGCAACCTTTGTATTGATCGCAAAATAATTATCTCTACGACGTAGGAACATAACAACCGTATTTGTATTGGTTGCCATAAATGTATTACTACCCAACTCTGCTATAGCTACAATATCGAAGTATTGTAATATAATCTCACGAGCCTTAGTATAAATACCAGAATTGCTCAATATTGAACTTGGTAGAATAACCCCTGCTACTCCGCCGTCTTTAAGTAACTGTTTTGTACGCTCAACAAATAGACACTCTATTTCAGAACTGTTGTCTGTTAGTGAATTATACAATTCAAAATCTTGTTCTGTATAGTAGTCACGAGTAGTTTGACGGAATGAAGATACTGAGTATGGAGGGTTACTCAATACTATATCAAACTGTTGATTATCCTTTTGTCCATCATTTACCAACTTGCGCAACTTACCCTTATACTCTTTGTTATTGTAGAAATTAGCAAGTCCATCACTAAGGATAACATTGGCCAAACCATCACCGTGTAAATAACAACCAACTTTACCAACTTTTACAAGCCGGTAATCTTTTTCGATACCATACACATAGTCTGTAGCCCAGTCAAAATGACAATTCTGCCAATTGACGAGGTGTTTCTTTGTCTCTTCAATATACTTAGAGGTATCACAATTGTTTATGATATCCTGTATTTCGTGCATAAACTCTGTGATAAAGTGACCACTACCTGCTGCATAGTCTATCATATATGGCAAAATCTCTCCATCTTTGCGAGAAAGTTTTTTCGCCATAATAGAATCCAAAGGAAGACTTTTGATAATAAATTGTGCAATTGGTACAGGTGTAAAGTATTGTCCAGCTTCTTGTTTGAGGCCAGTAGTAAGTAACAATTCAAAGAAGTCAGACAAATATTGCTGCCGTTTATTATAGCGAATTCTATACCCCTGAATTAATTCTACAACTTCTTTTACAACCTTTGCATTTTCTTCAAAAGAGACATTATCATATACTTCCTTAATTGCAAACTCATTATTCTTTTCAAGACGGAGTTTGTTTACCTCTCTTAAAAGATACTGTTTCGTATCTTCATTCAAATTGGCACACCGCTTATCAAAGTCCTCATTGTTGAAATCGCTAACAGTTCTATCTAAGAACTTTTTCATCCCCTTGCTATAAAGGTCTGTTAAACGAAGTTGGAAATCAACATGATTATCTCGCCCTTCCAGCCATTGAAACTTTAATTCTTCACCTTCTTCAGTAGTAGTTTCATCATAAACCTTACACAAGAAGAGGGTAAATATCTTATTGAAAGCATTACCTTTATCTGAAACTACATTGTGACGTAGTATTTCAAGGAAACGGTTGAAGATAAAGCTTGAATCCTCAGCTTTTATCTCTTTCAATTGTTCCTTTGTTAATGCTTTGCTCTGGAAATTATATGGTTGTACCCAAGAATCAAAGATTCCATTATCCTTAGTGAGCTTATTCCATTTCTCATAAATGTCCTTTACATCACCATTGCGATAATCATCTTCAATTTTTATTATTTCATTAACATATATATATTTGTCCCCTTTCAATTCTGAGGCATAAAGCATTATCACATCAGCCTTGCCACCAGATAATTGAAAATAAGTAAATAATTGCCCCCCATCCTTATGGATTTTAGCTGATTCCTTATTATACTCTTTACCATAAGTTTTGCATTCAATAAGCATATACGGAGTGCCATCTTCACGATTAACACAAATATCTAATCGTCCAGATGTACCATGTCCTGACGGCCAAGTCTTTTCAAGAACTATATTTTGAGGTTTATATCCTTTAATTAGTAATCTATCAACACATTCAAGCACTACAAAATTTTCAGGCTGCGAAAAATTTTGTGTAGTCCTGCTTTCTGCTATGATACTATTACCATAATTAATATTTTGTCTTTCAAAATCAATTTCTATGGCATAATCAACATACGTTTTATGATAAATGCCATTCGTCCCATTTTTTGGAACAAACCCCAAAGATGTAATATGTTTCTTAATGTCCATAGTTCTCCTAATTTTGCTGCAAAGTTAAGAATTTAATCATAAAATACCCCATTTTATTTTGGTTTTCTCGCAAAATTTTATATAACGCAGTTTTTTGATTTGAGAAGTGAAGTGTTAATAAATACAAGTTTAATTGACGTTGCTACAAACTTAGGGACATAAAACAACGAACTATAGTATTCATATTATGTAGCGAAGCAAAAAAAATAACGATTCACAGCCATTTATTTTGCACCTGTGGGGAAAATGTGGGGAAAAACCGAGCAAGTAAAAAAGCTAAGTATTTACTTGTCAAATACTTAGCTCTTTTTCTTGTACCCAGACCCGGGGTCGAACCGGGATGGAAGTGAATCCACTGGTGTTTGAGACCAGCGCGTCTACCGATTCCGCCATCTGGGCATGTTTGACTTCTCAAATGCGGTGCAAAGATACAGCTTTTTTCTAAACCTGCAATACTTTTCCTAAAAAAAGGCGAAAAAAACGATAAAACCTGCTTGAATCATTCCTTGTTTGTAAAATATGCAGTACATTAGCAGAAACTTTTAAAATCAATAGCATGGTAACCAATAAGGATAATTTCTGTGTAATTATGGGCGGAGGAATCGGCAGCCGTTTCTGGCCATTCAGCCGCAAGACACTTCCAAAACAGTTTCTGGATTTCTTCGGTACAGGACGTTCCTTGCTGCAGCAAACCTTCGACCGCTTCAAGCAGGTAATCCCCATGGAAAATATACTTATCGTAACAAATGACTTGTATGCCGACCTTGTAAAAGAACAGCTTCCCGAACTTAAACCCGAACAGATTCTACTGGAGCCGACACGCAGGAATACAGCCCCCTGCATTGCGTGGGCTTCCTATCATATCCGCGCCTTGAATCCGAACGCCAATATAGTGGTAGCTCCTTCGGACCACTTAATCCTGAAGGAAGGCGAATTTCTGGCAGCTATCGAAAAAGGGCTGGACTTCGTTTCCCAATCGGACAATCTGCTGACACTCGGCATCAAGCCCAACCGTCCGGAAACCGGATATGGCTATATACAAATAGCCGAAGCCGCCGGTGATAATTTCTACAAGGTAAAAACCTTCACTGAAAAGCCCGAACTGGAACTGGCAAAAGTATTCGTGGAAAGTGGAGAATTCTATTGGAACTCTGGTCTGTTCATGTGGAACGTAAATACCATCATCAAGGCAAACGAAGCCCTGCTGCCCGAGCTGACTTCCAAACTGGCCCCCGGCAAAGATGTGTATGGAACAGTCCAAGAGAAACAATTCATTGATGAGAACTTCCCTGCTTGCCCCAATGTCTCCATAGACTTCGGCATCATGGAAAAGGCAGACAATGTATATGTGTCATTAGGCGATTTCGGCTGGTCTGATTTAGGAACCTGGGGGTCTTTGTATGATTTGTCTCCCAAAGATGAAGCAGGCAATGTAGCCTTAAAATGTAAATCCCTCATCTATAATAGCAAAGACAATATCGTGGTGCTGCCCGACAACAAACTTGCAGTTATCGACGGTTTGGAAGGTTATCTCATAGCCGAGTCGGACAATGTATTACTGATTTGCAAGAAAGATGAAGAACATACCATCCGCAAATATGTGAATGATGCCCAGATAAAACTGGGAGAGGAATACATTTAAATTAAAAATTAAAGGATAGGTGCCGAAGGCAAAAAAATAGCGGGAGCTGGATGAAGTCCAACTCCCGCTTCCGTTTATTTAGGGGAGGAAAATAAACCGATTAAAGCACTGCACGGATAGCTTCTGCCACAGCCTTGAATTCTTCGTCCGTCAGTTTCAGTTTGGGATTGGAGAAAAGCATATCTTTTTCGTTCTGCATAGGAATCAAATGTATGTGCGCATGAGGCACTTCCAGCCCCAATACCGCTTCTCCTACCTTTCTACACGGAAAGGCCTTGCCGATGGCAAGTGCCACTCTCTTGGCGAAAACATGCATCGCCGCCAAATCCTCATCGTTCAAATCGAAGATATAATCCACTTCCTGCTTGGGAATGACCAATGTATGACCTTTTACCAACGGATTGATGTCAAGGAACGCAAAGAATCTGTCATCCTCCGCCACCTTGTAGCAAGGTATTTCACCTGCGATAATTCTACTGAATATTGTTGCCATAGCTATAAATTATAAAATAAGGCAAGCCCGTATGCGGACCTGCCTTCCTTTAAAAGGATATGTTCACTACTTCCAGGTTAATCATGCCCTGCGGAACTTTAATTTCTGCGATGTCACCTACTTTCTTGCCAAGCAGACCTTGTGCAATCGGAGTATTGACGGAAATCTTTCCTTCCTTCAGATTGGCTTCACTTTCGGAAACGATAGTATAAACCATCTTCATGCCATTCTTCACGTTCTTAAGCTCTACCTTATTGAGAATCTGTACAGAATCGGTTTTCAACTTCGACTCATCAATAATCTTAGCGTCGGCAATGGTCAGCTTCAAGTTGTTAATTTTCATCTCAAGCATACCTTGAGCTTCCTTGGCAGCGTCATACTCTGCATTTTCCGACAAATCACCTTTGTCACGCGCTTCGGCAATGGCAGCCGATATTTTGGGACGTTCCACCGTCTCCAGGTGTTTCAATTCGGCCATCAATTTCTTGTAGCCGTCTTCTGACATATAAGCCATACTTTTTCCTCCTTAAATGTTATGTTAGTTTTTAATGGTACTATAAACAAAAAAGAATTCCAACATGGTCAGCATGCTGGAACCCTCTTTCCGATTTTCCTTTGCAAAGATAGCCTTTTATACAATGCGTGTCAAGCATAAAAGGCTGCTTTGTAACATATTTAAACGAAAACTTCTTATTTATAACATGTTACAGCAATGCTTTCACTGCCGCCTCCAGGTCTTTAATGCTCTCTCCACGGGCACTCAACTCATTGTTCTTGTTGACCAGGAACACAGAAGGCACATTCTTCACATTATAAGAAGCCGCTATAGACGAATAAATTCCATTGCCGTCGCGCACACAAATCCAAGGTAGATTGTCGGCAGTTGTTTTCCAATAGTGCTCGTCTGCATCCAGAGAAACCTGATAGATTTCCAATCCCTGGGCGGCATACTTGTCGTACAAGTCGCGCAACATATAATTATGTGTAGCAGAAACGGCACTCTGATAAACAGTGAAGTCCACAATAACAGCCTTGCCCTTCAGTTCGCTCAACTTACGTGTATTGCCCTTCATGTCACGCAGGTTAATGTCGATGATGCCGGTTTCGGAAATTGCCTCTTCGGGGATTTCCACCACCTTCTGCTGCGGAGTACGGGTATTCTTCATTCCCTTTATCACAATATTGTAGAGGTTCTTGGAGCGGTCGGCATCCGGATAATAATTGTTTAGGCTGGTTGCCACGGCTGCAAAACACTTAATGTCTTCCTTATTGTTCAGAGGGTCGAAAATCAAATAATTATTCAACTTCTGGAACAAGGCGAAATAGGCAGCAGCCGTATTGGGAGCGGCAAAAATATAGCTGATTTTCACTTCATCCTTATAGTTCTTCAATAAAGAGGCAAGACTGTCCTCAAAAACATCGGCACCTATCTTATGTGCCTGCACCGACTGCAGCAATGCATTCACATTATCCTGAAGCTTCATCTGCTTCAGCGTCAAGTCCTTTATCTTCGAGCTATTCGGAGAACCTTCCACTGTATAGGCAGTGGCGAAATCGGTATAAGGTGCCTTTACCAAAACCGTTTCCGTCGAATCTACCGAGAAATTAATAACCTTGTCGTCTACCCGCAGACGGTAAAATTCCGGAGACACCGGACGTACCTGCTTGAAGTGGAAAGAGCCATCCCCTTCCAGTTTTACAGAATCCAAAGGAACAATACCTTCCAATGCCGAGGCTTCCAAATAAAGCATCTTGCCGTCGGCACCAGACACTTCACCCTCTACTTTGAATTTCGGTTCGGAATTACATGCACCCAATGCTATTGCAGCAAGTGCCATAAAAAAGATTTTCTTCATATCGTATCTTCAGTTTTGTTTTGCAAACGTGCCTGCAAATATACTTCTTTTCAAGTTCAGTCAAAGCATTTTCCCTCGTTCTTCCATATAGAAAACTGCAAAAAACAACTAAATACAAACTTTTTATCTCATTCCCACCATTTTACATGAATAAATTATGTATCTTTGCACGAATTTTGAAAGAAAATTAGATATAAAACATTTTTTATGATTAACCCAATTGTTAAGACGATCGAGCTTCCTGATGGCAGAACCATCACGCTCGAAACGGGAAAGCTGGCAAAACAGGCAGACGGTTCTGTAATGCTTCGTATGGGCAACACCATGCTTTTAGCTACTGTTTGTGCCGCCAAGGACGCAGTTCCCGGAACAGATTTCATGCCATTACAGGTAGAGTACAAAGAAAAATTCTCCGCATTCGGACGTTTCCCCGGCGGTTTCACAAAGCGCGAAGGACGCGCTTCTGACTACGAAATCCTCACTTGCCGCCTCGTTGACCGTGCTCTCCGCCCCTTATTCCCTGATAATTTCCATGCAGAGGTATACGTAAACATCATTCTTTTCTCAGCAGACGGCGTAGATATGCCCGACGCTCTGGCCGGACTCGCAGCTTCTGCCGCACTTGCAGTTTCAGATATCCCCTTCAACGGACCTATTTCCGAAGTACGCGTAGCACGCATCAACGGACAATTCGTCATCAACCCTACCTTCGAACAACTAGAACAAGCCGATATGGACTTGATGGTGGGCGCCACTTATGAAAACATCATGATGGTGGAAGGCGAAATGGACGAGGTTTCCGAGCAGGACTTGCTGGAAGCGATGAAGGCCGCACACGAAGCCATTAAGATTCAGTGCAAGGCACAGATGGAACTGGCAGAAGAAGTAGGCTCTACCGTGAAACGCGAATATTGCCACGAAGTGAACGACGAAGAACTCCGTAAGGCCGTTCACGACGCTTGCTACGACAAGGCTTATGCCATTGCCGCTTCCGGAAACAAGAACAAGCACGAACGCATGGATGCTTTCGATGCCATCCGCGAAGAATTCAAGGCACAGTTCTCCGAAGAAGAACTGGAAGAAAAGGCAGCCCTCATCGACCGTTACTATCACGATGTGGAAAAAGAGGCGATGCGCCGTTCCATTCTGGACGAAGGCAAGCGCCTTGACGGACGTAAGACGACCGAAATCCGTCCTATCTGGTGTGAGACCAGCTACCTGCCCGGCCCTCACGGTTCCGCTATCTTTACACGTGGCGAAACACAGTCTTTGTCTACTGTGACTTTAGGCACCAAGTTGGACGAGAAGATTATCGACGACGTATTGGAACACGGAAAAGAACGTTTCCTTCTGCACTACAACTTCCCTCCGTTCTCTACGGGCGAAGCCAAGGCACAGCGCGGTGTAGGCCGTCGTGAAATCGGCCACGGCCATCTGGCATGGCGTGCATTGAAGGGTCAGATTCCTGCAAACTATCCGTATGTAGTACGCGTGGTATCCGATATCCTCGAATCAAACGGTTCTTCTTCCATGGCTACCGTATGTGCCGGAACTCTGGCATTGATGGATGCAGGTGTGAAAATCAAGAAACCGGTATCAGGTATCGCCATGGGATTGATTAAGAATGCAGGCGAAGACAAATATGCCGTATTGTCCGATATCCTCGGTGATGAGGACCACTTGGGCGACATGGACTTCAAGGTGACCGGAACAAAAGACGGTATCACCGCCACTCAGATGGACATCAAAGTGGACGGTCTGTCATACGAAATCCTCGAAAAGGCATTGCTGCAGGCTAAAGAAGGCCGCGAATATATCTTGGGCAAAATCACCGAGTGCATTGCCGAGCCTCGCGAAGACCTGAAACCTCACGCTCCGCGTATCGAGACAATGACCATTCCCAAGGAATTCATCGGTGCTGTCATCGGCCCTGGTGGAAAGATTATCCAAGGTATGCAGGAAGAAACCGGTGCTACCATTACTATTGAAGAAGTGGACAACATCGGTAGAATCGAAATCGCCGGTACCAACAAGAAGAGCATCGATGATGCTATGCGTATCATCAAAGGGATTGTAGCTGTCCCCGAAGTAGGCGAAGTCTACAAAGGCAAGGTACGCTCCATTATGCCTTACGGTGCATTCGTTGAATTCCTGCCGGGTAAGGACGGCTTGCTCCATATCTCCGAAATCGACTGGAAACGTCTGGAAACAGTAGAAGAAGCCGGTATCAAGGAAGGTGATGAAATTGACGTAAAACTTCTCGACATCGACCCGAAGACCGGAAAATTTAAGCTGTCACGCAAAGTATTGCTTCCGAGACCGGAAAGACAAGAAAGACCGGAAAAGAAATAAGAAATCTCTTATTCTTTAAGTATATAAAGCCTGGTGGAACCCCATCAGGCTTTCTTTTTGTCAATACTGCCAGAAATGGCTCTGAAAAAACAAGGCATAATGCTTGCATATTCCAAAAAGATTATGTTTTTTTGCTATGTAAAGCCTTATATTCCATAAAGAACCTCAATTAATGTCCGGTTTAAGGAGCCTACATACTATGAATCTTTTCTCACGCTTTTTCCAGGAAAACCAAGAAAAGTTTTTGGTTTTTGCTTATTCTTATCTCAGGGATAAAGCAGAAGCGGAAGACGTTGTGATGGAATCCATGATTGCCTTATGGGAAAACCGAGACCGCTGGGAAGAAAACAGTAACCTGCATGCCCTGCTGCTGACCATCATAAAGAACAAAGCCCTGCACGTACTCGAGCACAAGCAGGTGCGTCTGCGAGCGGAAGAAACCATCAGCAGCCACAACCTGCGCGAACTGGACTTACGCATCTCCACCTTGAAAGCCTGCGAACCGGACCAGATATTCAACACGGAAATACAGCATATCGTAAATAAGACCTTACAGGAAATGCCCGAGCAAAGCCGGAAGATATTCATGTTGAGCCGATACCAGAACCTGGCAAACAAGCAGATTGCCGATAGTCTGGACATATCACTTAAAACCGTAGAGGCACACATCACCAAAGTGCTGCGGATTCTCCGGCTGAGACTGAAAGATTATCTTGTTACCATACTCATAATATTAATATCCTAAAAAATGCTTCTACGGAATAGGGTTACCGCCCACTTTCCGGTTATATATACAAAAGGTAAAAAGAGCACGTTTTAGAAAAGAAATAAATTATTGACAATGAACCAAGAGCTATTATATAAATATTTCAAAGGTATTACTTCCGTTGAAGAAGAAAAGATGATACTCGACTGGATAGACGCCTCGGATGAAAACCGGAACATCTTCCTGAAAGAGCGCATGATATACGACATTTCTTTGTTCTCGGACAAGCAGGGAAACAATGAAAAGAAAACGGTGCGCATCATGCCGATGCTCCGCTGGACGGCCCGTATAGCCGCCGTCACCATTGTCGCCATTGCCGGTTATTTCATCACCTCCGACTTTTTATATAACAAGGAGGTGCAGTTGCAAACAGTCACTGTGCCTGCCGGACAACGGGCCCAAATTACCCTCGCCGATGGAACACGCGTATGGCTGAACTCCAAGTCCACCATGAAATATGCCGCCAACTTCGGACGCAACGAACGAAATGTGGAATTGGACGGAGAGGCCTACTTTGAAGTAGCCAAAAACAAGAATATCCCATTCTATGTACATACAGAAACGAACAAGGTAAAAGTTGTAGGAACGAGTTTCAACGTCTGTGCCTACAGTGGGAGCCATGAGTTCGGAACCACATTGGTGGAAGGTATCGTCGATATCTATCCGGCCAACAGCAGCCAGATAATCACCAGGTTGCAGAAAGACGAGGTATTTCTCAATGAAAACGGAAAATGTAGAAAGGCCGTCCTTCCTTCCTATGAATATCTACGCTGGAAAGAGGGACTATACTGTTTTGACGACGCTCCATTCAGCGGTATCCTCGGTAGACTGGAGAAATACTATAATGTAAAGATAACCGTTGCCAGTCCTCAACTGCTGAACTACGGCAGCTTTACCGGCAAGTTCAGAGAGCAGGACGGCATCGAACATATACTGCGGACCATCTCGAAAGACCATCCTTTCAAGTTCCGCATCAACGAAGAAAAGGATTCAATTGTTATATATGAGTAAGAAAAAAAGATCGGAAAGTACCCCCATACTTTCCGATCCGAAACAGTCAAAAATCGA
>OWII01000850.1_pt1 | contig 14779 bp, 9 predicted proteins | sample 1732591 | NCBI WGS metagenome assembly OWII01 (sample SAMN05065732, study PRJEB22554) | human gut metagenome | biome: ENVO:2100002; feature: ENVO:00000062; material: ENVO:00002003 | host: Homo sapiens | place: USA | reverse complement strand
CGGAGATGTGTATAAGAGACAGCGTCCGAGGCACATCATAAAGGTAAGCGAGATCCCCCAAACCGGAAGCGGCAAGATCGACCGTGCCGCCTGCCGGGAGCTAGCGAGAAATATCATTACAAAAACACTATAAACATGAAAAGAATTCTAACAATCACCGCGGTCTCCCTATTGGCCTTATCGCCTATGTACGGGCAGGATTCTTGCCGATACCCGCAAGATCCTACCTTGGAGAAATCGCAAGCCTATGCAGGATACGACTGCGTCACCTTGCTGGATAGCACCGCCGTTACGGTACAACCTACCGGCTCGGGGGCTTTCGCCGTATGCAAGGCTTTTAAGGTACAGACTTCCAAAGGAGCCGTCGCCAACCGTATCATCAAATACGATTACGACCCGCTGACGGCGCACGCCGAGTTTCGTTACGCCACGATCTACCGTGCGAACGGCGACGTGATCAATCTCGACGTAACCCAAGCTTGCGACTACGCCGCCCCCGCACGTGCCATCTACTGGGGCGCCCGGCAGATCATGCTGGAAGTGGGCCGCTTGCAACCGGGAGATATCGTGGAGTACGAGATCGCCAAGAAAGGTTTCACCTACGCCTTGCTGACGGCGGGTGACGACGACGAGCGTTTCATCCCTCCTATGCGAGGACAGTTTTACGATATCGTCCCCTTCTGGGCTACCGAGCCTACCGTGCGCAAGGTGTACCGGGTATCCATGCCGATGGAGAAAGAGTTGCAATTCCAGTTCTACCAAGGCGAATGTACCTCTTCGATGCGATACGAGGACAGACGGAAAGTATATACCTTCGCCTCCGACGATATCCTTCCTTTCGCCAAGGAACCGAACATGGTAGACCTATTCGACGCTGCCCCGAAGCTCATGATGTCCAGTACTCCCCGCTGGGAGGATAAATCCCTTTGGTTCAATAAGGTTAACGAGGATTACGGAAGCTTTACCGCGATCCCGGAAGCCCAGAAAAAGGTAGACGAGCTGATCAAAGGCAAGAAAACGGAAATGGAGAAGATAGCCGTGCTGACCCACTGGGTGGCCGATAACATCCGTTACTCCGGAATCTCGATGGGTAAAGGCGAGGGGTTCACGCTTCACAACCTGAAAATGAATTATACCGATCGTTGCGGTGTCTGCAAGGATATCGCCGGTACGTTGATCGCCTTCCTCCGCATGGCCGGCTTCGAGGCTTACCCGGCGATGACAATGGCGGGAAGCCGTGTAGAAAGCATCCCCGCCGACCATTTCAACCATTGCGTGGCGGTGGTAAAACTGGCGAGCGGTACGTATATGCCTCTCGATCCGACTTGGGTTCCTTTCTGCCGGGAATTATGGAGTAGCGCCGAGCAACAGCAGAACTACCTCCCGGGTGTGCCCGAAGGCTCCGACCTCCGCTTAACCCCTGTCTCCGCCCCGGAGAACCACTACGTCCGCATCCACGCTGACAATCGCCTAGACGAGAAAGGCACGCTCCGCGGACAATTCACGATCACCGCCGAGGGACAATCCGACAGCAATATCCGCCGCATCTTCACCACCGGATGGCAATCCGACTGGCAGAACACGATGGAGAAGCAATTGCTGACCGTATCCCCCAACGCCAAACTGCTTCGTGTAGATTACGGTAAGGACCCGAAGAACTATCAAGCGGCCCCTATCAAGATCACGTTCTCTTATGAGATCCCCGATTACGCGATTATCGCCGGAGACCAGATGCTTATCAAACCGCTAGTCATGAATAACCTCTACAATCAAGTGAAGAGTTTCTTGCGTATCGATACGAAACCGGAAAACCGTGCGTATGGATTCAAGGATGCTTGCTCCCGTTTGGTAGAACAAGATGAGACCATCCGCCTCCCCAAGGGCTATACCCTCTTGAACGCCCCGAAGAATGACGCCCTGCAAAGCAATGCGGCCGATTTCGAAGGTTCCCTTTCGCAGGAAGGCGACCAGAACATCGTCTTGCGCCAGAAGCTAGCGTTGAAGAAGCGTGTCTACGACGCAGCCGACTGGAAAGGTTTCCGTTCCGCCGTGAACGCTTATAAGAGTTATGGTGACTATTTGATTATCAAGAAATAAAAACAGAAAGACAATGATTAAGATAACCTATAAACTGATTCTTCTCCTAAGCTTGTTAGCGATGACGGTTACTTCATTCGCCGCATCGGAGGCTGAGTACGGGAAGGTATCGAAAGCTTGGACCTTGCATGCCGACGGTAGCCAAGAATATCGATCCTCCATGGAATTGACGCTCTTCACGCACACTGCGATGAATAGCACGTATGGCGAGAGTTTTATCGTCTACAATCCCGATTTCCAAACACTGAAGATTCACTCATCCTATACGAGGCAGAAAGACGGTACGATCGTAAAGACACCCGATAACGCCTTCGTGGAGGTCCTGCCCCGTTTCGCCGCCGACGCTCCGGCCTATAACCAACTTAAGGAAATGGTCGTGGTACACACTGGCCTAGAACTTGGGGCCACGATTTACTTGGATTACTCTATTATCACAAAACCGGGCTACTATCCGGCTCTGGATATCAACGAGCGACTACAAGAGACTTCTCCCGTGAAGGAATGCAAGGTCTCTATCTCCGTACCGGAAAACAGTCCGCTCGCTTGGCAATTATTGGGTAGCGACGCAAAAGCATCCCAAGCCACCCGAAACGGCGCTAAAGAGGTAAGCTGGACTTTACGTAACCTGCCGGCCTCTTCCCGGGAAGCTTTCCTTCCTCAAAACCAAGACGGGATTCCCCGCCTAATCGCTTCAAGCTATAGTTCCAACAAGGAGGCATTATCTACGCTAAATAAGCGTTTTAACACTTCCGGAAACTACGAGAGCAAAACGTTCGGCTCTTATATCACGGAAAAGGCTACTAGCGACGAAGAGAAGGTGAACGCCATCCGGAACCATGTAGTCAACAACATGGGATATTGCGCCATCCCCCTCGCTTGTACGGGTTATTCCATCCGCAATGTCGATACGGCCCTTCGCAGCGCTTACGGTACATTAGCCGAGAAGACCCAGCTTCTGAACGTCTTATTGAACGCCGTCGGCATTCAATCGGAAGTAGTCGCCGTATATCCCGGGAATCTGGATATAGACGCTTGTGGATTAAGCACGATCAAGAATCTTGCCGTAAAAGCGACTGTCGCAGGGAAAGACAAATACCTTTCGGCGGTCAGCCTTGCCCCTTCCGCATTAACAGCCCGGGGTGAGTTAGATCAGGTACTCACGTTGAACGGCACGTCGATCGCCCTACAGGCAGAGCCTACGATCATCAAGGAGAATAAAGCCGTCAGCGTCTCCAAGAACGAAGCACAAAACGGATTCGCCATCTGTACCCTTCCGGCTATAACAGGCGGTATCGATAGCTGGGGCATGAGCGCCTTGAACAGCAAGCGTTCCAACTTATTCGAACTCCCCTCCCTGATCAAGGAAGAGGTAACCTACACGGTTACTCCCGCCGAGGGCATGAAGTTGCAGACCTCCACAAAAGAGCAAGTGATAAGCAAGCCTTTTGGTAAAGTAACCCGCACGATCACACCAAGAGGAAATACGATCGAGGTAGTACGTACGATCGAGTTGGACAAGCAACAGTTCACTCCCGCCGAATATAGCGACGTGCGTAGCTTGATCCATGAATGGACAAATCCGGATAACCGGGTATTGCTATTCTCCCTATAAGATCTAAAACACGGAGCACACGGAACAAATCCGTGCCCTCCGTGTGCTTCGTGTCTAATTATTCCCTACATTTACGAACGTTAACATTAAATCATATCGCATATGAAAACACTAAAGTATTTACTCGTCACCATGCTCCTTCTAGGCGTTTGCAGCCTAACGCATAGCCAAAAGCTATCCCTAGGAATCTTCCCCGAGCCCCAAGAGGTGACTATTTCCAGCCAGACATACGCACCGTCCCATGGATATACCCTACGGGGTATAAATAATCCAGACGCAGATGCGGTCAAACTACTTAAAGAAGCGCTACCTTTCGCTAAATCCGGCAAATCTCTCCCTTTAGAGATCAAGAAGCTAAAAGACAAAACTCCGGAAATGCAACGCTCGGGTGCCTATACGCTGACGATCACTAAAAAAGGCATCACAATCGGGATCGTAGACGATAATTCCTTGTTTTACGCCGCCCAAACCCTCAAGCAATTAGCTAAATATGACGAGGGTAAGAAGATCCTGCCTCTCTGCTCGATCAAGGACTATCCGGACGTATTATTCCGGGGTACCGTGGAAGGATTCTACGGACAGCCTTGGAGCCACGCCGACCGTATCGAGCAAATCCACTTTTACGGAAGGATCAAGCTGAACACCTATATCTATGGTCCGAAAGATGATCCTTATCACAGCTCCCCCAACTGGCGCAAACCTTATCCCGCCGAGGAAGCCGAGCATATCAAGGAACTAGCGAAAGAGGCCGCCCATAACAAGGTGAACTTCGTTTGGGCCATCCACCCGGGACAAGACATTCAATGGAACCTGACAGATAGCATGAACATCCTTTCCAAATTCGAGAAAATGTACGATTTGGGCGTACGCTCTTTCGCCGTTTTCTTCGATGATATATCCGGAGAGGGAGCCCGCCCGGAAAAGCAAGCCGGCTTATTGAATTACATCCATAAGGAATTTATCAGCAAAAAAAATGACGTGCAACCCCTGATCATGTGCCCTACCGAATACAACCGTTCATGGGCTAAGACCGACTATCTGGATATCCTCGGTACCCAACTCGATCCCGCCATCCAAATCATGTGGACCGGAGACCGTGTCGTAGCCGATATCACGAAAGAAGGCGTCGAATGGGTAAACAACCGTATCCGTCGTCCCGCCTATATCTGGTGGAACTTCCCCGTAAGCGATTATTGCCAAGATCATTTGTTGATGGGAGCCGCCTACGGCCTAGATACGCAAGCCGCCGGCACCATGACCGGATTCGTATCCAATCCTATGGAATATGCCGAGGCTTCCAAGGTCGCTATATTCGGCGTTGGAATGTACACTTGGAATATCAAGAATTACGATCCTACACAGGCATGGAAAGACGCTTGCGACTTTATTATGCCGGAGGCCTCCATGGCTTTCCGCATTTTCTGCGAGCATAACTGCGATCCGGGTCCGAACGGACATCAATACCGCCGGGAAGAGTCTGCTAACTATGTGGCTCCTATCCAGACATTCCTTACCGGATATAAGAAAAACACGTTCCCAGAGCAAAGCGCAAATCTTCTGGGAACCTTATTCGCTCAAATCACGGCTTCCCCGAGCATGATCTACAGCCAAAGTCCCAATAAACGCCTGATCGAACAAATCAATCCATGGCTTATCCAATTCGAGTTCTTAGGAAAAGCCGGTACAAGTGCTCTGCATATGGCGCACGCTTGGTATGAGAAAGACCGGTCTTATACATGGCAACGCTATCTGGAAACATCTGCCTTGCTAGATAGCATGAAACTGATAAACCGCACGCTGAACCAGAAGGCACAGCCTAAAGGCGTGAAAGTCGGATCGAAAGTCTTACACCCTTTCATCGTAGACTTATACCGCCAGACAGGTCGTAACCTGCTATCTACGGACGGTATCGCCCCAGACGAGGTGAAGGTTAGCATCCCTTCCATATTCACGAATATCGACCAATTGAAGAGCCAGCCTTGTGCCGAGGGTGATAATACGGTCGGTTACGTCCCCCTATTCGAGGTAGTCAAGGTACAGCCTAATCAATATCTGGGTATCGGCTGGGAAATCCAGAAAGAAGCGGAATCCTTCTGTTTCAATCTTCCGAAAAGCAACCAACCCGGACGGGTATTCGAGTGGTCTGCTGACGGAAAGAGCTGGAGCCTAATCCCCCATGTCTCCACGGAAAACGCTAAGGATACGATCCGCATCATCGATCCGAAAGCCCGTTATATCCGTATGCGAAATAACTCGGATCAGCAAATGGAGCTATATGTACTAGGATTCACGGCGACAACCAAACAAGACCCGCAAATCAATGAGGCTCTTATGATGTACGATATGAACCTAGATACGTATAAGAACTTGAATCCGGGAGAAATAATTCACATAAAATGCGATGATATCAACGCCGTATCTTTCTTCCTCTCCGGAAGTAACGAGAATTTGGTATCTATCACCGGCCTCTCTCAAGATGGTGAGAAAAACATCGTCTATCAAGGGAACGTAGGCTACATCAAATTAAATAAAACCATGTTCGAGGATTTCTCTTCTTTAGAAATCACCACAATAGGAAAAGAACCTATACATATCCACCAGATCGTTAGGGAATAATAAATAAAAAAGTACCGATTTCTTTCTCTCTTAGATGGAAGAAGGAGATCGGTACTTTTTTATTTATTCGTACAATTCGGGAGTATCTCATTTTTGGCACATCTCCGCTTGTATATTCCTTTTAAAAGTTATACCTTTAGGATGCGAAAAATAGAAACCGAAAAAACAATGCGAAAAGAAGAAAGATATAAAGGCGTATTAAACTGGTTTAAGGAGAACGTACCGGTAGCCGAGACTGAACTACATTATGACAATCCATATCAATTATTGATAGCGGTAATCCTATCCGCACAATGCACGGATAAGCGAGTGAATATGATCACTCCTGCCCTGTTCGAGGCTTTCCCTACTCCCGAGGTAATGGCAGCTAGCACACCAGAAGTCGTCTTTGAATACATACGAAGCGTATCTTACCCGAACAATAAGGCTAAACATCTGGTAGGTATGGCGAAGATGCTGATAGAGGACTTCAAAGGCGTGGTTCCCTCCGATATTGACGAGCTACAGAAACTTCCGGGTGTAGGAAGAAAAACTGCGAACGTAATCGCATCCGTTGTATATGACAAGCCAGCCATGGCGGTAGATACGCACGTATTCCGTGTCTCCAACCGGATCGGCTTGACCAATAATAGCAAGACACCCTTGGAAACGGAAAAGGAGCTAGTGAAGAACATTCCGGAAGAACTGATCCCCATCGCCCATCACTGGTTGATATTACATGGAAGATATGTTTGCCTCGCCCGGAAACCGAAATGTGAGGAATGCGGATTAAAGCCTTGGTGTAAATACTTCCTAAAGCAAACATGAGGATCGGCAAGAAAGACATAATGGCATTCATTGTCTTGTTTTTGGCTACGATCGTTTGCGTGAGGTACTTTTACAAGAATATGAGCGACGAGCAATTTGTCGCCACGGTAGATCCCTATAGCTTGGTCATCCCGACCCCCACAGCAATTTTTGCTATCAATCGTCCTCCTGTATTCGAGAAGATGATATTACCCATGGAGAATATACGCAAGGCGTTCTCGGATCATACGCCCGCTATTTTCCTCTCTTTAATACAGCAAAATCCGGATTTATCGTCTTTCTTGATCGCTTATTATCCACAAGGGGATATCTTGTACGCCCCTATGGATAGTCATACGGCAGAGCGTATTTTCAAGCAACTGGACGCTTCTTTCACTTTTCCTGCCCAGCAACGAGAGGAAGCTTCCGTTCCTGTTAGATACTATCCGGATGTTGATAAGCATTTTCTAGGTTGTTACTACCACGAGGGTATATTCGTGGTGTCCTACAATCGAAAATTATTGGTAGAGACAGCGAAAAAGCAACAGATGTACCCCGCACAGATCATTCCGGAATTAGCTGATCTAATTAGTAAAAAAGGCAAGAGTGGCGCGATGAATCTCTTCATCCAAAGCGCCTCTTTAGATTTACAGGTTCAAATGAATGACTCGACGGAGTGGAAAATGAAAAATCAATGGTTGGCAATGGATTTATTCTATAATGAAGGAAGCCTTTGCTGCTTCAATGAGCAGCCCTATGAAGAAACCTTGGAGAACTTTTACCCCAACTTATGCGATACGATAACTACTCGGATCAATCGGCTATTCCCACAAATAAAAACCACGGCACAAGTCAGTCATGACGAGGCCGTGGTCTATTTTACGGTTTGCGGGAATTAAGCTTCAGTCCCTTCTTTCTTGAATGCTGACACAAACATATCTTTTACGAATAAATATCCGATACATCCGAATAAAGCGAGGAAGACAAAACCGACCAAGATAAGTGCCTTCTTAGGAGAAGATGCTTTCAAAGGTACGGTAGCCGGCTCGATTACGGTATACACCGGAGTTTCTTCCTGTACACGCAATTTATCTTGCTCCAACTTCTGCGCCAACGTATTGTAAACATTAAACGTAAGGGTCATCTCATTCTTCAAACGTTCCTGCTCCGTACGGTAGCTGGAAGAGATAATATTACGGTTGGCATCCTCGAAAGCAGCGTACGCACGTTGCGCTTTATAATAAGCGTCACGTGACTCGCCAAATACCTTCTGGGTAAATTCCAAATCTTGCTTTACTTTCTGCGTACGATAATTCGTAATATAATTCTGGAGGTTTTCCAAAACGACCTTTGTCATCTGAGCGGAAATAACCGGGTCCTGCATCTGTACGGAAGCCGTGATAACCAAGGTCTTCTTGTCCACGGAAACAGAAACCCGCTCCTGCAAGGCCTTCACCACCTCTTCTTGATCCTTTGTCAAATGGTAAGGATTCAAGCCCTCAGACTCTTCCTCGTCACCGGAGATTAAACTCATTACCGCACCCAACGCCTTGAATGGAGCGGAGACAATATATCCCCACCAAGCCTTACGTTGATGTTCACTCATATAATCATACAATGTAGTGCTTAACTCCTTTTCCTTATCGGTAACCTCTACCGGAAACAATTCCAACAGAAACGGGGTACTCTGCACCACATCCGGATACAAATCCGGAGAGATCGCGTCCGCACCGGCAGCGGCATTCAGATTAATCCCAGCCATAGCAGCCAAACCGCCAAGACTAGATTTTTTTGCCGCATCCTGTGTCTCTGGTGCCAATTTCACCGTAGTTGTATATTCCTTGGGAATACTGAAAGCTACAATCAAACCTACTACCACCGCAATACCACAGCCTTTCAATAAGAACTTACGCTCTTTCCACAGTTTTTGCGCCAGTTCGATTAAATCGATCTCCTGCTCCTCAGGTAACTCTTGTCTTTTTATCTCGTTTATCGTATCCATGCCTGATTAGTTTTTAATCATGTTAACAATAGAGGTAATCATCGCGGCCATAGAGGTAGCGGAGCTACTGATACTCATGATCTCAGCCAAGCTTCGGCGCTCACGTTGCGTCTTCGTCGGAACTACGATCTCACAGCCCGGCTCCACTTTCGGATAACGCTTGAAAAAGATAGCGGTACGCTTCGTCGTAGCGACCTTACCATTCATATATATTACGATCGGATACTTACGTGCGATATCATTATAACCACCGGCTTGAGACAAGCAATCCGTAACTGACATACCTTTCGTGTAAGTCACGCTGTTCGGATAAGTCACGGCTCCACTCATCTTCACCGTACTTTGCAACTGCGGAATATAAAGTTCATCACCATCACGAAGCACGACATCATCGATACTGCCCGGATTTGCCAACGCTTTCTCTAAATCAATACCTACGGAATAGTCCTTCACATTCATCAACGCTACACCGATGGAATCCCGGCTTTGCTTATTCGCCTCACTTAAAGCCAGAAGGGTCTCCATGCGTTTCAATTCATCTTCTGTCAACTGACGTTTCAAGCTGGCACCTTTTACATAAGCCTCTGGGGTAACGCCTCCCGCTTTCGCGACAATGTCACTCAAACGTGCGTTCTTCGTAGCCAATACATAGCTACCGGCAAAAGTGATCTCACCGTTCACCTTCACGACCTGTTGCTCGTGATACCCCGGGGAGAAACGAACATAAACCTCATCGAACGGCTCTAGCGTAAAGATCGTATCTCCCGCATTCAACTTGAAGTCCTCACTCAACGAGAAGTTATATACATCAGCGATCCGGTTGACATTCTGATTGGAACTAGGATCCTTCACACGACGGGCTACCTCTACATTAATAGAAGAAGCGGACTCTCTTAAGCCACCGGCCATCATGATAGCGTCCTCTATTGTCAAATTATGACGATACGGAAGCACCGTATCCGGGTAATTCACGGCTCCGCCAACCTTGATCGTATAAGGTTCGCGCAAATCGAATAGGGAAGGAATGCTTAATTGGTCTTCCGCTTGCAACTCCACATCTGGAGCGGTACCGTTCAAGATACCACGAATATCCACGGCGATCATCGTAGTCGTGAAATCCGGATTCAAACGGGTAATCAAGGCACGGCCGGCGAACTCGTCTCCCTTAAGACCCGCGGCCTGTTTTACCAATTGCTTTACCGTACGGACCGACGGACTTAACTCATATTCTCCCGGACGCCATACAGCTCCCGTCACGACCAAACGATTCTCATAAAAAGGAATAACGGAATCTACCTGCAAAGAATCGCCATCCTGCATCACGAAAGAAGCGAACTTATCTTCCGAAACCGTAGAGATCTGGTAACGACTATCTGATTTACGCTTCACTTGTACGTCCTTCGTATAAGCGTCGCCGGTAAATCCGCCGGCCATATCCAGCAATTGCTTCAAGGTCTCGCCCTTGCGCAACTCGAAAATACGATTACGTTTCACCTTACCTCGAACCACCGCTAACTGGTCGTACGGGCCTACCATAATCATATCGTTCTCTTCCAAACGAACATTCGTTGTGTACTTTCCGTTCAATAAATAATCATATACGTCGAGATTAGCGATTTCCTTGCTATTGCGATATACCTTGATGCTACGCAAAGAACCGATCTTATTCACACCACCGGCGGCATACAACGCATTAAATAATGTGGCGAATGAAGGTAATGTATACGTACCGGGAGCGACTACCTCGCCGACAATATTCACCTTCATGCTACGAATCTGGCTCAAACTGACGGAAACAAAGGTATTCCCCTCTCCCGAACCAGACAGCGTAGACATAATCTGGCTCAACTCCTGACGCAGACGAGTCTCAGCGCCAGCGATCGTCAATCCACTGACCGACACCGGACCTAAATTTGGTACAAGGATCGTACCGTCCGGAGAGATCTTTAATTTCAAGTTTAGCTCGGAATCTCCCCATACATTAATCAATAACTCATCACCAGCGGAAAGCACATAATCCTTAGGTGTAGGGATGTTTAAATCTGGGGCAAAAGATAAGTTCTTGTTTGAGAAGATTTCATGCCCGAATACGGTATTCTCCATGGCTGAAGCAGGAAGATTATTTCTGCGTTGGGCTTCTAAAGATTGTCCTTCATCGATTACCGGCATTACCCGGTCGCTAACCTTCGCATCGGTAGCGGTAGCTTGAGATCCGACTGATCCCCCTTCTTGTTTCATACGCTTGGCTAATTCCTGCTGGATCTGCGTATCCGACATTCCAGCGGCTTTCGCCTTGTCAATCAAGTCTTGCGGAACCTGTGCATACACAGATCCCGACAGCAATAAGCAACATACGCATAGTACGTTCTTAAACGATAAATTCATACAGTCTATTATTGTTTTTTATTATATACCACTCCTGCTATAAGCGACTAACTTAAAAAAAGCAGCTATTCTCTAGATTTTCAGCTGGCAAAGATAAAGAATCTTTTCAATATATGACTTAAAAAGTCACCGTTAATCCATCATATGAGTAATGTACATGCGGAGGCAACTCTTTTTCAATGACCGCATGCAACCCTATGCGATGACTCATATGGATTAAATAGGCCTCCTTGGGCTGGATATGGGATATATTCGCTAAGGCTTCCTCCAGACTCTCATGCGATTGATGCTCTCCTTTCCGAAGGGCATCAATAACCAATACATCAAGGTTTTCCAACTTAGCGTACTCTTCTTCCGGAAGATATTTAAGGTCGGTCAAGTAAGCCATATTGCCGATACGGAAACCTAAGATCGGCAGCTTAGCGTGCATTACACGGATCGGAGTGATCATGACACCGGCGGCCTCAAACGGTTTCGTCCCGATCGTATGCAATACCAAATTAGGCACTCCCGGATATTTATGCTCCCGGAATACATAAGGGATGCGAGTCTTTATCGCCTCCACGACATTGTCTTCCGCATAAATATCCACATCTTTATACCGACCAAAAGGACGTAGATCATCTAAGCCACCTACATGATCGTAGTGCTCATGAGTTACTAAAACGGCGTCAAAATAGTAAATCTTATTGGTTATCATTTGCCAACGGAAGTCCGGACCACAATCGATCAATATCCGTTTCCCTTCCGTCTCTACCAAGATCGAAGCCCGTAGACGCCAATCACGGGGGTCTTTACTAGTACATACCTCACATTGGCAACCTATCTCAGGATTGCCCGTAGACGTTCCTGTTCCTAAAAAAACGATTTTCATTATCCGACATATTTAACCTCAGGCATAAGCTCTATACCGAAACGATCTTTTACGGCGGTACGAATGCTCTCCGCGACCAACGCGATCTCATGCCCCCGGGCATCTCCTAAATTCACTAATACCAACGCTTGTTTCTCGTAAACACCTACCGGCCCATGTTTTTTACCCTTAAACCCACATTGCTCGATCAACCAACCGGCCGGAACCTTGATCTTTCCTTCCGAAGCGGGATAAGACGGGATTTCCGGGAATTGCTTTTTCAATTTCTCAAAATGCTCTGCCGTAATTATCGGGTTCATAAAGAAACTGCCTGCGTTGCCTAATACTTCCGGATCGGGAAGCTTCTGCCTGCGAATTGTTATGACAGCCTCACGGATCGTTTCCAAAGTAACTTCCGGATATTTCGTCAACTCCTCCTTTAAGTTCCCATAATTAACCGAAAAGCTAGGGTTCTTGGATAGTCGAAGCGTAATATAAGTTATGATGTGGGGGTCATGATGCTCATTCTTGAAATAACTATTACGATATCCATATTCACAATCCGTATTCGTAAAAGTCCGTTTCTCGAATGTCAACTGGTTATAAGCCTCCACGCTCTCGATCACATCCTTGATCTCCATGCCATAAGCCCCGATGTTCTGGATAGCGGCAGCGCCCGCCTCACCGGGTATTAAAGAAAGATTCTCTATACCTCCCCAACCTTTCGATACGGCGTATGCCACGACATCATCCCAGATCTCCGCAGCCCCGACACGAAGCGATACATACTCGTCCGTTTCCGCCGAGATAGAAATCCCCTTGATTCGGGAATGGATGATAATGCCATTATAATCGTTGATGAACAATAGATTGCTCCCGCCTCCTATATGCAAGGATAAACATTCCTGAAAGTATTCATCATGTAAGATTCGTTGCAACTCCTCCTCCGTCTCATACTCCATGAACCAACGTGTCTTTACCGGGAGATGGAACGTATTGTGTTTCTCCAACGAATAATTCTGCTCTATTCTCATCGTCTATTTTATTTTTAGGGCAAAAGTAGTCATAAATAACTCATCCACAAATTATGTAGTTCCGGATTTTTTCAGTAGATTTGTATATAGAGTTGATCGTATGGATGAGAACACGTCCGGCCTATCCGGTGAAATACAGAAGATGATCCTCGACAAGTTAAACACGTTCAATCGAGGAAAAACGTCAGACAAAGGGCGGTACTACATTCTTTTGCCTACCTCAAAGACCTTATATTATACGCTTTGGTTCTTTACGCCTTCGGCCACTTATCATCCGACGGTCTATTTGGCGAATCTCGACTTGAATGCCATCAGCTCGGTGAATAAGGCGATTAAGATGGTAAGCAACTCCTTTCTACCTTTATTTATAACGACAGATATCAAAGACTCTCCCGATAATGGAGACGATATTATTTCTTTCGGTAAATACAGAGGATACCATTTGCATGACATCTATACGATCGATCCCCGATACGTCGTTTGGATAGCCGATAAATATGAGCCTCACGTAAAAAGCGAGATGCGTTTTAAAGAGTTAGCGGTGACCTACAGTAAAATCTATCTCGACCTACAGACCCGTAAGAAATACAAAATGCCTGTAAGCCGCTTTGTAGGAACACCGGGAGAAAAATTGAGCGATTTAAAGTTAACAATCACAAAAGTCCGCATTGAAGACGATTCTTACAAGACACAGATTATCCGTGGTACCGAATATTTCTATGTAGATCAATTGCTCACGGCCGTGGACATCGCCGGAAATTACTTCTTATTGAGGATAAAAGCGAAAGATCGTAGTCTTACCACGCAAACGTTGCCACCGGGCGCTCATGCTTTCCAAGTAGGGGAAAAATTGACTTTGACTTCCGCTAAGGTCTTAAAACATATAGAATCCCGTACTATCAAGTACACACGAATCGGGTATATCAAGATTCAATAAATGTTTCGAAATTCGCAAACGGACACATTATTAACATTTTTTGTTCTTAAAAATGTAACAAACATCTGTAGGCCTTGTTTAATAAGAAACTCAAATGCAAATGTATCTTTGCAAAACGTAACTATAAAACCAGCTTCAAAGTGTACATTTGTAGTGTTTAACAATTTAAAAAATTTGCATTTATGAACAAAGCAGAACTTATAGAGGCTTTAGCAGACAAGACCGGGTTACAAAAGCAAGAAGCGAAGAAAGTATTGGATGCTTACATCGAGATCGTAACTGAGCGTATGTCTGAAAATGAGGAAATCGTACTTGTCGGATTTGGAACACTGATCCCAAGACCGCAAACACAGCGTCTTGCCAGAAATCCTAAAACAGGTACTCCGGTAATGATCCCCGCTCGTACGACCTGTCTCTTATACACATCTCCGAGCCCACGAGACGCGTAGTAATCTCG
>OWII01000848.1_pt1 | contig 14823 bp, 17 predicted proteins | sample 1732591 | NCBI WGS metagenome assembly OWII01 (sample SAMN05065732, study PRJEB22554) | human gut metagenome | biome: ENVO:2100002; feature: ENVO:00000062; material: ENVO:00002003 | host: Homo sapiens | place: USA | reverse complement strand
ATAAGCGGTACAAAGGCAAGCTGTATACGGTTTGCGCTCCGTATGCGCATACGGAGCAGGGGGTTTTGTATATAGAGGAGCAGGGCGAAACCCTTATAAAACAGGACTTTCTGCAAAAGGAGTGCTCCATTGGAGCGCATACGTATGCGCATACGGAGCGCTCCAATGGAGCGGTATTGGAGCAGTCGGAAAATGCGGGTGTGGTAGCAGTATTGCAGACCACAATCGATACGCTGCAAGGGCAGCTTGCGATAAAGGACAAGCAGATCGAGGAACTGAATGCAAGGCTGGCAGAAGTCAGTTCGGCACTGGTGGCGGCGCAGCAGACGGCACAGGCTGCCCAGGCACTCCACGCCGGAACGATACAACAGCAGCTTACTTCTGGCGCTGATCTGAGTGATGGAAGTGGAAACGAGACGAAAAAACCAGGATGGTTTAGTCGGTGGTTTCGTGGTTAGAAAAATTGGAATTTGGGCCGGAGGAGCTATATGCAGGCTTTGCTGATAGGTGCCGCTATCGCCTTGGTTATGTGTGGTGTAGGCATTGTTTTCCGAAAAAAGGATGTTTTTAAAATGGTAAATCATCCGCTTATAAAAAAGCACCCCTATATTTCGAAAACCTTTGGAACATTTTTAATATGGTTCTCTCTCATTTGGTTCCTTCTTCTTATTATTATCTTGCTACCTCGACTTTAGAGATATGTAGTGAAAAAGAGTGCTGCGAATCAATAACTTCCCGTTTGCAATTACAAGATCCTCTTTGACCTGAAATCAAATCGGAGCAGCAGATCTGGACGGCAGCAATGGAAAATCCATCATACAAATCGCTCTAAAACAGGAAAGGTGCATCGAAACGGCTCCACTTCTGCTTTATGACGACCTATCGGGACAAAACGAGGCGGAACCTGCTGAAAAAACATCACCGGGGCCACGCCCCGAACAAAAGAAAGGAAGTGCTATCCCATGAAGAAACTCATCTCCTTGGCTCTGGCGGCCCTTCTGCTGCTGAGTCTCGCCGCCTGCGGGGATGGTCCCGCCCCCAGCTCCTCCGGGTCCTCCGGCGATGTCTCCTCTTCCGCCGGATCTTCTCAGACGGACGTCCTCAGCCCCGTCACCACGGAGGAGGAGATCCGGGCTCTCTATGGGGACGACGCAAGCCTTATCACCTCCATCGAGGCGTACCAGGGAGATTTCCTGGTGAAACTGGGAACGGACGAGGACTGCCCCAGCCTGGACTGGGTCTACGGGCAGAGCGGCATCCGCCGCCGGATGCTGTGGCTGGACGAGCCCCTGATCCGCTGCGAGATCCAGGAGCAGGCCCGCATCAAAGTCATCACCGGCGGCCCCAACATCTACAACGGCGTGCCGGGCTTCCCCCACGTGGAGACCGCCGCACTGGGCCTGGCCTACGATGAGCAGGGCCGGGAGCTGCCCTATGATCTCTACGGGTCCCCCAGCACCACCGGGTCCAGCACCTACTGGGCCGGGGCCGGGGAGAGCTATCCCATGGGCATGCAGGGCCGCCGGGAGGCCATCCGCTCCGCCCAGATCGACGCGGGCGGCCTCACCGTAGCCTTTGCCCCGCTGGCGGACGGCAGCGACTTCACCGCCGCCTACTGCGAGATCCCCTATACCGAGGTAGGGCTCTCCGAGGACGGCATGACCCTCACCGTCACCATGCACGATACCTTCCTCAGCAGCGGCACCCTCTCCAAGGACGCGGACCTAGACTTTTTGAAGGAATACGGTTCCCTCTACCCCGAGAGCTTCCCCGCCGGGGAGCTGGCGGGAAGCTGCACCCTCATCGAAAATGCGGATCTGCGTCAGGATGGGAACAGCGCCGTGCTGACCGTCACTCTGGCTGACGGTCCCATCCACGGCAGGAACTTCGGTGACGGTTATTACCGTTTCACCGCTGAGACCGGCTATACCGGTATCGCCGACACCGGCCCCTACCTCCGGGTGATCCTCAACGCCACCGACGAGCTCTTTGCAGGCAACTGAGCAGTCCATACAAGCCGTGGACAGCGCCTCGCCTTTTGGCGAGGCGCTGTCCCTTGCGTTTTTGGCCGCAGGAGAGTATAGAAGTGCGCCCTTTCGTTCCTAAAGAGATTTTATCAGTTCGGCAAATCCCAGTTTGTCGGTGGACGGGGGAGCCGCCCGCAGGCGGCAGGGGCAGCGCCCCTCCGGAGCAGTCCGGCCAAAGGCGCACAAGCGTCGAGGCGGGCTGCTCCGGCAACCCTCCCCTTTAGGGGCGCAAAGCACTTTCCTACTGCTGCACCAACAGTGCGGCGGTGGGAAAGTGCCTTTGCGTTACTTTCTCACAGAGAAAGTAACAAAGAGGTGACTTCAGCGGAAGACTATGGTATAATAAACGGGACGGGAGGTGCGAGTATGGCAGTCAAAATATCCGGCATGATGGGAACCGGCAGCATGGGGCATAATAACCGTAAGTTCATTACCGAGAATGTAGATCCGGCCAGAACCGAGCAGAACATTACGCTGCGCAGGGAAAACCTGAAACAGGTCTACCACGAGCTTTTCGATGAAGCCCTTGCGGAGTACAATGCCAAGAAAACAAAGACGAGAGATAAGATCCCGGACTACTATCGGCACATTGAAAAGAGCAAGCAGGAGCGGCTTTTCCATGAGGTCATCTTCCAGATCGGCAACAAGGACAACTGCGGCTGCGAGACGCCGGAGGGAGAACGGGCTGCGGCAGCTCTCAAAGAGTTTGCCGAGGCATTTCAAGAACGGAACCCACATCTGCGGGTGTTCAATTCGGTCATTCATATGGACGAGGCCACGCCGCACATCCATATCGATTTCGTGCCGGTGGCAACCGAGCAGAAGCGAGGGCTTGCGAAAAGAGTATCGCTGAAACAGGCGTTGGCGCAGCAGGGCTTTACAGGACAGTCAAAACGGCAGACCGAATGGAACGCCTGGGTAAACAGTGAGAAGCTGGTGCTGGAGCAGATCGCCCAGCAGCACAGCTTTGAAGTGATCCACGGTGACGGAGGCCGACCGCATATGTCGCTTCCGGAATACAAAGAGGCAGCGAGGGAGCTGGAGGCCGCAAGGCAGGAAATTGAAGCAGCGAGGGCGGAAGTGTCGGAGCTGCAGGCGGAAAAGGAAACGCTGCAAGGCACGGTCAAGGAGTTAAAGGCAGCGAAAAAGGTGTCGTTGGATCTGGACAGAATAAAGCCGGAAGAAACCATGATGGGCAATATCAAGGGTGTTACCTTGAAAGAGGTCAAGCAGCTAAAGGCATTGGCGGTACGGGGCGCAGAGGCCGAGCAGACGGTAAAGCAGCAGGCCAATACCATAGAGCTTCAGAAGGTGCAGATCACTTCGCTGGAACGGCAGCTCCGTCCGTCCATTCAGAAGCGGATGAAGGAGGCGCAGGAGCTGTCTGACCTGAAGGATGAAAACATGGCGCTGGAGTACGAACTGAACCGCCAGAAGGATCGTATGGCGAGACTGATGCAGCGAGTAGAGGCTGCGCTGAACTTCTTGGAGGAGAAGCTGCCGGAGCAGTTTCGGCCATATGTCCAGCGGGCAAGGGCACATATCATGCCGGAGCCAAAGCAGAAGCATAGGCACGACCGAGGCATGAGCATGGGCGGAATGGAACGGTAAAAAACCGGACTTGCAAACGCAAGTCCGGCACGGTATAATGGTTTTGAAAAATGTGCAATAAATCTATTGATAATCTAAGCCCCCGTAGTATATACGCCTTCTCTAAAAATATTCTCTCTGGAACAGGAGAAAGTCGGAGGGGAAAAAGGGGGTGAGTGGAGGCTGTGGGAATGTGGTAAACCTGAAAGGTTTTCCATCATTCCCACAGCCGAAACGAGGGGGAAAAGGGGGAGGTGACTTTCTCTTTAAGGCCGACCAAAGGGAGGCCGCTCTTTGGCTCCCCCTTTTCCCCCTTCCCGCCGCAGCGATTTTTCTTTTTGCTTCTTTTTCTTTTGGAGGTGGTTTTGCGTGACTGAAAATTACAGAGGATGCTATGAGTATCTGTCGGCACAGTTTGAGCAGGTAGGCGGCTGCGAGTTTTATCGTGAGCTGTTTCCCGATAATGAAAAAACGGGAGAGGCCAACCGGGACTTTTCCAAGCCGAACGCCGTGTATCTTTATTCAGATGAGAACAGGCCGAAGAACAGGAAGCTCCGGCGGCGTATTATGCTCGATGATGTGTGGGAGCAGGACTATATGGAGTTTGTAGAGCAAAATCCCTTGACGCTGTGCAGCGGCCTTGCGTATCGTGGGATGGCCAATAAGCTGAAGAACGCCCAACGGATGAACGCCCTTATTTTTGATTTGGATGGTGTGGGTGTGGGAGAACTGCGGAATCTCTTTCTCCGGTTTGGCGGAGATCCGCAGCGTGTTCGGCGGTTGCCTATGCCGACTTTCCTTGTGCTGTCCGGAAACGGGCTGCACCTGTACTATGTGTTCGAGGAGCCGATAGATCTGTATCCGAATATTAAGATCCAGCTCAAGAGCCTCAAATATGACCTTACATTCCGTATTTGGGAGTATAAGGGGACATCGCAGCTGAAGGCAATCCAGTATCAGTCCATCAATCAGAGCTTTCGTATGGTGGGGAGCATCAATGGCAAGTATGGTACGGAGCTGGTGGCCTTCCGCACGGGAGAGCGAGTGACGCTGGATTATTTGAACGCCTACGCAAAACCGGAGAACCGGGTAGATATAAATAAGCCGTTTCATCCGTCTAGAATGACGAGGGAACAGGCGAAGGAGGCATATCCGGAGTGGTATCAGCGTGTGGTAGTAGAGGACAACAAGAGGAAAAAGAAGTGGGATATAGCCGGAAAGGTGCACGGCGATGATCCGTATGCGCTCTACCATTGGTGGCTGCGGCAGATCGGCAGCATCGAGGGCGGCCATCGGTATTTCTATCTGATGTGCCTTGCCATCTACGCCTATAAATGCGATGTGCCGAAGCAGAAGCTCCGGCAGGATATGCGAACAGCGTTTGAGGATTTGCAGATGGTGAAGCACGAGAACGCTTTGACCGAAGAAGATATACGGAGTGCGATGGAGGCATACGACCGGGAATATTACAATTTCACGATTGTCGATATTGAGAAGCTGACGAATGTCCGTATTGAGAGAAACAAGAGAAATGGGAGGAAACAGGAACAGCATCTGAAGCTTGCGAGAGGACAACTCGCTATTCTTAAAGACATTGGGGAAGTGTCTCAGGGAAGGAAAGTTGGTAGTGGAACGGCGCAGCAGCGAGTATATGACTGGCGGAGTCAGCACCCAGATGGAAAGAAAATTGAGTGTGAAAGGGAGACGGGATTAAGCCGGCACACGGTATTGAAGTGGTGGAATGACCATCCTGCGATACGGTTTGAAGATGGCGGTCTGACGGTCAAAATACGCCCGTCACAGGCGTTGAGCGATCTGATACAGGAGGATTTGCGAAAGGGGCTGTAAACGCCACAGAACGGCCTCTACGCCGTTTTTTGGCGTGGTAGGGTAAGGATACTGCCCCCTTTGATTTCGAGGCCGGAAAACCGCATAAATCAAGGCTTTTTCGACCCCTAAATGGTAACATAGGTAAAAGTTATATATGGAAAGGAAACAGAGTTGATATTTTAGCATAATTATGATAAAATAAAGCAAAGGAGGCTGATGATATGAATATGATTCGACCTGTTTCTGATTTGAGGAACAATTTTGCTGACATTTCAAAGACCGTGCATGAAACTGCTCAACCTGTTTTTTTGACAAAGAATGGATACGGTGATATGGTTGTTTTGAGTATGGAGGCATTTGAGAACCTGCAATTTGAAAGCGAGGTGTATTTCAAGCTGCAGGAAGCAGAGAAAGAGGCGGAGCTGACGGATCAACGCTATTCTTCCAAAGATGTGCTGAAGGCGATGAAAGATGCCATTGGAGGGGAACGGGTTGTATAAATTAGAGTATTTACCTGTTGCCCGGAAAGATATGATTGAAATTGTTCGGTATATCAGCAGGGAACTGCAAAACCCGGATGCGGCGGATCGTCTGGCGGTAGAGCTGGTGAATGCAGCGGAAATTGTGCTGACATTTCCGTATGCTGCTCCGGCCTACCAGCCGATCCGGTCATTGAAACATGAATACCGAAAAATTTTGGTACAAAATTATCTGATGTTTTATTGGGTGGACGAAGAAGAAAAGCTGGTGACAGTTGCCCGTGTAGTCTATGCTAAACGGGACTATGGCCGGCTGTTGGAGTGATGGGAATGGCGAGGTTGGTTGAAGTTACGCTGGAGATTGATGCCGAGTTGAAAGAACAGGCAGAAAAGGTCTTTGCAGAAAATGGAATGACTTTGGAAGAAGCAACGATTCTATTTTTTGAGGAAACTGTTCGCCTGGGAAGGCTCCCATTTGAGCTTGATGATGATCTGAGGGAGTACATAGCAAAGCAATTGGACACACCCGCCAGCGATAGTGCGGGGGGTGTGAGGCCATGAAAACGATTCGACAGATAGCCGACGAGATAGGCGTATCGAAGCAAACGGTTTATAAGCGGTACAAAGGCAAGCTGTATACGGTTTGCGCTCCGTATGCGCATACGGAACAGGGGGTCTTGTATCTATCGGAGCAGGCTGAAACCCTGATAAAACAAGACTTTTTGAGAGATGGCTGCCCCAATGGATCGCATACGGATACGCATACGGAGCGCTCCATTGGAGCGGTGCCGGAGCAGTCGCAAGAGGCTGGTGTGGTAGCAATTTTACAGGCCACCATTGACACGCTGCAAGGGCAGCTTTCTGTAAAGGACAAGCAGATTGAAGAATTGAATGCAAGGCTGGCAGAGGTCAGCTCTGCGCTGGTGGTGGCACAGCAGACTGCCCAGGCCGCCCAGGCACTTCATGCCGGAACAATTCGGCAGCAGCTTACTGATGGTGAAGATGATCCAAATCAACAGGGGCAGACGGTGGAGCAGAAAAAAAGCTGGTTTTCAAAAGTTTTTGGTGGCAGATAGGAAACAAAAGTATATTTTTTTCGTCAGTACAAGTAAGAAAGGCGGTGTGATACAGTGAAAAAGATTGTTCTTGTTTTGGTGGCGGCTATGGTTTTGGTATTCACTGGTTGTGAAAAAAAAGAAACTATTTCTATGCCCTTTGATGTTGCTGATGTAAATAACATTGAGATGTATCGCAATGCTGAGCCATACTCCGCCGAAAAGCAAGTTATCACAGAAAGCGAAGACATAGCTGATCTTTATTCTCTGTTTTCGGGACTGGAGGTAAGCGATAAGAAAACGGAGCCTGTTGTCGGGGAGACCATAACGAGTTTTAGGTTCAATCTCTCAGACGATACAAGTTATGAGATCATCTACTGTGCGGAAGCTGTAAAGTCAGGCAGACTGAAATTTCCGGCGGAGAAACTGGATTATTTTACATCAGCCGATATTGGAGGTCGTTGGGATAGCTATCAATATGAGATTGTTCCTGTAAGTGAGAGTGAGCTGCCGGGGCAGTCAGAAAATCCCTCTGATCCGCCGCTTGAAGAAACGCATGAATGGGATAAAATCCCTATGGTAATGGTGGATGGAAAACTCTACTATGATACGGGGAAAGAAAGCACCATAAGTGGTCGTTGCGGGGTAATGGACGGGGAAATTACTTCAACGGTTGATGGCTCTGAGATACCGACAAAGGATAACCAATCTAATTTTGGGACAGGCTTTGAATATCAATACGGGGCAGACAATACCATAGAGATTTTTATGAACGAGAAATGGATCGTTTTTGAGCAAAGAGAAGGAGACGGAAGTAAAGTCCGATATGGTGATCGGATGGTGGATGCGGAGGACCTTTCCAAAGAAACGCTTGAATGGCTGGATTGGTATAATAGCTTGCCGGAAGAACAGCAGTTGGCTGTAAGTTTTGTCCCGTCGGATTTGATTGAAGAAACCGGCCCTGTAAAAACAGAGGACGCAGAAGTTCCTGCACAGGAAGAAGAATTATGCGGTTATCCTCTTGCACCAGAAGAAGTAGAGTGACAGAAGAAGTTCTTAGAGATGGTTGTGAGGCCGGCTCTTTTAGCCCCCGGCAGGGCGCAAAGCACTTTCATACTGCCAGCCCCAAAGGGGAGGCGGTGTGAAAGTGCTTTTGCGTTACTTTCTCACCAGAAAGTAACAAAGAGGTTGTGACAGCCACCCAGGTATGGTAAAATAGAGATAGTAGGATATAGTTCTTTTTACAAGAAAGGGCCGGGTGATTTTATAGAAACAACCATTTCGGGAATGACAGGCCGAGGAAGTATTCGGCACAATAACAGGAGCTTTTCGGCGGCGAATGTAGACCGCAGCCGGTCGGAGCAGAATATCACTTTTTGCAACGATGACTTGAAGCAGGTGTACCATGAGCTTTTTGATGAAGCATTGGCTGCCTATAACGCTAAAAAGAAAAAGACCAGGGACAAAATACCAGACTACTATGAGCATATCCGGCAGAGCAAACAGGAGAAGCTATTTCACGAGGCCATCTTCCAGATCGGTAACATGGAGGACTGTGGGTGCGGCTCCCCAGGAGGGGAACGGGCAGCGGCAGCTCTCAAAGAATTTGCAGAGTCCTTCCAGGAGCGCAATCCTCATCTGCGGGTATTCAATATGGTGCTGCACATGGATGAAGCCACGCCCCACCTCCATGTAGACTTTGTGCCGGTGGCCACTGGGCAGAGCCGGGGGCTGTCCACGAGGGTTTCCATGAAGCAGGCGTTAAAGCAGCAAGGATTTGAAAGCCTGGGCCGAAAGCAAACCGAATGGAAAGCCTGGATGGAGCGTGAGAAGGTATCTCTTGGAGAGATTGCTCAGGTACACGATTTTGAGATTATCAGCCTGGGCGGTGGTCGGCCTCACATGGATTTGCCAGAGTACCGGGCAGCGGCGCAGCGCCTTGAAGCTGTCCAGGAACAGGTTGCAGCAGCAGAACAGGATATAGCAACTTTGGAAAAGCAGAAAAAAGCGTTGCAAGGGAATGTGAAGCTCCTAAAGGCGGTTGAGAAGGTCAAGCCTGATCTGGAGGCCATACAGCCAGAAAAGACGCTGACAGGAGCTGTGAAAGGCGTTACCGTAGAACAGGTAAAGGAACTGAAGGCGGCAGCAATCAGAGGTGCGGCAGCGGAACAGAAAGTGCAAGAGCTGAAGGAAGAAAATCAGCGGCTTCAGCAGAAAATCCCCTCGACAAAAGAAAAGCTGAAGGAGGCTCAGGAGAGGCAGCGGCTTGAAAACCAAAACCGAAAGCTGCTGGTACAGGTGGAGTGCCTGGAACAAGAGTTGGAGCAGGAGCGCAGCTTCTCGGATCGGCTCCTGGATGGGGTCAGTGCGGTGATGGATTTTCTGGATCGGCACCTGCCAGAGAAGTTCCGCCCCCTTGTCGAAAGGGCCAGGGAGCTGTTGCCTGTGCCGGAGGTGCAGCAGCCAGAGCAGGAGCAGGAACGAGGTCATACCTGGGGCGGCATGGAGCTTTGATAAGATAGGGAAAAACTGTATTGATAATATATGCCTGTCCAGGGGACTTGAAAGCGCCATCTGGACAGGCTATAATAACAACAAGAAATAGGGAAAAAACTCATTGATAATATATGCCCCCCTATGGCCTTTAGGCCAAGGAAAAATAATAAAAATATTCTCTCTCGGATAGGGAGAAAGTCGGAGGGGAAAATGGGGGTGAGCGACGGGGTGTGGGAATGTGGCAAACCTAAAAGGTTTTCCATCATTTCCATGCCCCAGAGCGAGGGGGAAAAGGGGGAGGTGACTTTCTCTTTAAGGCCCCGGAGGGGCCGCTCTTTGGCTCCCCCTTTTCCCCCTGTGGGTTTGCAGAATGTATGAAAAGAGGTGTAAGGAATGGTGGATCAGCAAGAGGCTTTGGAACGGCAGAGAGAGCTTTATCAGGAAAAGAATGAGCATTTGGAAAGGTTTTTGGAGCCGGTGGCGCCGTATGAGTTTTATCGGGAGATATTCCCGGAGGGTTCTTTCGAGAGGAAGGGACATTTTGAGGACAGGAAGGGAAACGGGATTGCGGTGACGGTTCAGAAAGTTGAGGTTGATAAGGCGACCGGGATCGCCCTGCAGATCGAGGGGGATGGTAAGGCGAAACGGTGTACTATCACTGACGAGCTGGACGAACTGCGGGAGCTACAAGACACTGATTTTACGATTATGTCCCCGATTTCCTATTTTGGTCTGCGGCGGTGCGGTAAAAATGCCAGGTATCTTTATGCTTTGGTGTTTGATCTGGACGGGGTAGGTATGCCGCAGCTTCGGGACACGCTGCACCAGATGAACAAGGATATTCTGCCCCAGGCAACCTTTGTTGTAAACAGCGGGACGGGGCTTCACCTATATTATGTGTTGAAAGAGCCAGTGCCTATGTATCCGCACAACCAGAAATGCTTGAAGGAGCTGAAATATTCCCTTACTCGGCAGATTTGGAACCGATATACCTCCACGATAAAAGAACCGCAAATGCAGGGCATTTTGCAGGGCTTTCGGGTGGTCGGCTCCGGCTCGAAACTGGGACGGGAGTACCCTGTGAGGGCGTTCCGGCTTGGCGGGCCGGTGGAACTGGCGCAGCTGCTCGATTATATTCCGGACAGCAACGGGGAGAGGCAGCGGCTTGAGGGGCTTATGAGAAAGAGCCGCCTGTCGCTGGATGAAGCAAAGGAGAAGTACCCAGATTGGTATGAACGGAGGATCATCAAGAAGGAACGGCGGGGTCGTTGGACGGTCAAGCGTGACCTTTACGATTGGTGGCTGCACCGGATTGCTGACGAAATTCGGGTAGGCCATCGTTTTTATGGCATTATGACGCTGGCGATTTATGCGAAAAAATGTGGGATTGACGAAGACGAGCTGCGCCGGGACGCTTTTGCGCTGCTCCAGCCCTATGATGATATGAGCGTGGAGGACATAAACCGCTTCACGAAAGATGATGTGGTGTGTGCCCTGGAGATGTTCAATGAGGACTATGTGACATTTCCCAGGGACGATATAGCGAAGCTCTCTGGTCTTACTATGCCTGTCAATAAGCGGAATTGGCGTAAGCAGGAAGAGCATATTCAAGTGATGAACACAATGAAAGCATTAAAAAAACAGTTAGGAGAGATTGTCAATGAGGGTCGACCTAAAGGCAGCGGAACAGCTCAGGTACGGGTTTATGAGTGGCGGCAGCAGCACCCGGAAGGCCGTAAGGCCGACTGCCACCGAGAAACTGGCCTTGATCCGAAAACTATCCGCAAATGGTGGGATTGTCCACCACCAGCGGTGCGCTTTGAAGATGGGCATATAACGGTGCGGGTGTCCCCTTCGCAGGAGTTGAGCGATTGGCTCCTGGACGCACTGCACAATGAGGGTCAGGAATAAGGCCCAGAAAGGCTCTTGTTACGCTTTAGAAGTCGTTTTCAGCCCTCCGAGGGTAAATATACCGGCTCCCTCGCTACTGCGCCCGTAAAGCCGCATAAATCAAGGCTTTTTTGCCCCCTAAATGCGTACATACTGGGATAGAACTTTAGAGCGTCGAGGACAGGGAGATTGTATTGACATTGTAAACAAAAAGCTATACAATGAATATGATAAAACGGGTTATAATAAAAGCGGAAGGAGTTGCTATTATGGCGAATACAAGTATCAATATCCGTATGGATGCAGATTTGAAGCGGCAGTTTGAGGCGTTCTGTGCTGATATGGGAATGACGATGACAACGGCGTTCAATGTTTTTGCGCGTAAGGCTGTGAGGGAGTATAGAATACCCTTTGAAATCAGCGGCGATGTGCCGAACGCGGAAACCGTCGAAGCAATCAAGGAAGTAAAGAGAATGAAGGCTAATCCGAGCCTCGGCAAGACCTATTCCAATGTCGATCAGATGATGGAGGAGCTACTTGCCGATGTATAACATAAGACCAACCACAAAGTTTCAGAAGGATTTAAAGCGTGTGAAAAAGCGCGGCTTTGATATTTCTTTGCTGACCGATATTATTAAAAAGCTGGCTGCGGGGGATCCGTTGCCGGAGAAGAACAGGGATCACCAGCTTTCCGGGGACTATGCGGGGTGTCGTGAGTGCCACATTACGCCGGATTGGTTGCTGATCTACGAAGTGGACGGGGACGAGCTGATTTTATATCTCACCCGGACGGGATCGCATAGCGATTTATTTTAGGGGAAGGAGGAAAGGTCTATGAGCTGGGATAAAGAGAGGATCGCGCAGCTGCGGCTCCCCGATCCGGCGGACGATGATCCGCACCCTCGGCTGCTTCTGGAAGGGTACGGCATACATGCTGGGCAGGGATTTACCGCCTTGTTTCCCGATGGCTGGCACGAGATTACCCTTGAAGTAGCCTGGGAGCCGACAGGCCCTGCTTGCTGGTACATATCTACGCCTGGGTTTAAGGGTGTGTGTCCTGTGGGCCTGTTCGTGAAAGTATGAAAACGATACGGCAGATAGCCGACGAGATAGGGGTATCAAAGACAGCGGTAAGTAAGCAAATCGCGAACCTTGGTTTGCGATCAGGTTTGCGAAAAAACGGAAACCAGTTTGCGATTGATGAACACCAGGAAGCCTTGATAAAACAGGCTTTTTCTGAAAAATCGCAAACTGAAATCGAAAACCAATCGCAAACTAAAACGCAAACCGAAAACCACGAAGTTGGCGATTTAGTTTGCGTTTTACAGGCCACCATCGACACGCTACAAGGGCAGCTTGAAGTAAAAGACCGGCAGATCGAGCAGCAGGCCCAGACCATTACCCGGCTCACTGACGCGCTGGCCGCCGCCCAGCAGACAGCGGCAGCGGCCCAGGCTCTTCACGCAGGGACGATCCAGCAGCAGCTCCTTACTGAGGAGGCCGGAGCAGATCAGAAAGGCCAGGAGCCGGAGCAAAAGCGTAGCTGGTTTAGTAAGTTGTTTCGGGGTTGAGAAAGGAGCATGAAATGAAAAGGTATCAAAAGACAATTATAGCCGTTATTGTTTTAGTTTCTGTTGCTGTTGGGTTTTACTTTGTCGGCTATAAAACTGCTTATGATAGGATAGAAGAAAGTCCAGGCTCTTCGAGTATTCCGCAAACATTTTATGCTACCATAACGGAGATAAATGGGAATAATTTTACAGTAGAAGGTCTGGATATAAACGATATTAACTATCGAGGTGCATTTACTTTTTCTGTAATAGCTGAAACGGAACTTGTATGGCGTGGAACAGAAATGCAAGTAGAAGAGTTTGACATAGGAGATATAATCTCGGTATCTTTTACTGGATTAGTACAGGAGAGTTACCCCGGCCATATTTTGGATGTGGTACGGGTACAATTATTAGATGATGAAAAATAATAGAGAAAGTTGATGGTAGAATAATCGACATTATAGGGGGCCGCGTCCCCGGCCGGAGCTGGCTGGGAGCAGCGGGAAACCGTAGCGGCTGGCAACTCCGGCGAACCCCCGCGGGAGCGCGCAAAAGCACTTTCATACTGACGCCCAAACGGGGCGGCGGTGTGAAAGTGCTTTTGCGTTACTTTCTCACAAGAAAGTAACAAAGAGGTTGTGGCCTGCGGCCAGTTATGGTAAAATAAGAGTAGTAGGATATAGGCTTTTACAGGAAAGGGACGGGTGATTTTATAGGCACAACCATTTCGGGAATGACAGGTCGGGGAAGTATCCGGCACAACAACAGGAGCTTTTCAGCGGCGAATGTAGACCGGAGCAGGTCGGGGCAGAATGTCATCTTTTGCAACGAGGATTTGAAAAAGGTGTACCACGAACTTTTCGATGAAGCCCTGGCCGACTACAACGCCAAAAAGAAAAAGACCAGGGATAAGATACCAGACTACTATGAGCATATCCGGCAGAGCAAGCAGGAGAAGCTATTTCACGAAGCTATATTCCAGATCGGCAACTTGACCGACTGCGGGTGTGGCTCCCCTGGAGGGGAACGGGCGGCGGCAGCTCTCAAAGAGTTTGCAGAGTCCTTCCAGGAGCGCAATCCTCATCTGCGGGTGTTCAATATGGTGCTGCACATGGACGAGGCCACGCCCCACCTCCATGTGGACTTCGTGCCGGTGGCAACGGAGCAGAGCCGGGGCCTTTCGACGCGGGTATCAATGAAACAAGCGTTAAAGCAGCAGGGATTTGAAGGGTTGGGCCGGAAGCAGACGGAATGGAAAGCTTGGATGGAACGGGAGAAAGAAGCCCTAACGGAAATCGCCCAGGCGCACGAGTTTGAGATTATCAGCTTGGGCGGTGGTCGGCCTCATATGGAGCTGCCAGAGTACAGAGCAGCGGCCCAGCGGCTTGAAGCTATCCAGGAACAGGTGATAGCGGCAGAGCAGGAAATTGCGGCCCTGGAAAAGCAGAGGAAAGCCCTGCAAGGGAATGTGAAGTTGCTGAAAGCGGTTGAGAAGGTCAAGCCCGATCTGGACGCAATACAGCCGGAAAAGACGCTGACAGGGGCCGTCAAGGGCGTGACGGTGGAGCAGGTGAAGGAGCTGAAGGCGGCGGTGATCCGGGGCGCGGCGGCAGAGCAGAAGGTGCGGGAGCTGAAGGTAGAAAACCAACAGCTTCAGCAGAAAATCCCCTCGACGAAAGAAAAGCTGAAGGAGGCCCAGGAGCGGCAGCGGCTTGAAAATGAAAATCGGCAGCTCAAAGTGCAGGTCGAATATCTGGAAGAAGATTTGAGCCGGGAGCGCGGGTTTTCGGCGCGGCTTCAGGAAGGGATCGGGGCGGTGCTGGATTTCCTGGATCGGCACTTGCCAGAGCAGTTCCTGTCTCTTATACACATCTCCGAGCCCACGAGACGCGTAGTAATCTCG
>OWII01000843.1_pt1 | contig 14853 bp, 7 predicted proteins | sample 1732591 | NCBI WGS metagenome assembly OWII01 (sample SAMN05065732, study PRJEB22554) | human gut metagenome | biome: ENVO:2100002; feature: ENVO:00000062; material: ENVO:00002003 | host: Homo sapiens | place: USA | reverse complement strand
ATAATAAAGAAACGGAAAAGGAGAATGTAGTAAAAAATATAATGCGTCTGCCCTGAATGATACATGAATTTATTCGTCTGACAGCTGTTTCTTTTTCGTCTGACAATTGTCAGACGAAAGAACAACAATTGTCAGACGAATAAATTCATGTATCATTAGCCATAACCCCATTAGGTATCAAAAATAAATCTGCACAAGCTCGAAATTAGTTCATTTCAGTACCGGCATGAACAAGATTCACCTCTGTACCCTCCGTGTCCTCTGTGGTGAAAACCGTATAGGAATGAATGATAACTTGCTTTCCAACTGCTGATTACTCATTATTTCTTTATCTGTGTGTTTATCGTTTGGGCAACGTCACCGAAAAATGAGGATTCGGAGTATGTTGTTCAAAGATGATAGCCTTCATCTTTTCCACGATATCCGGATGTTGGAGTGTTATGTCATGATCCTCATGAATATCTGTTTTTAGATTATAGAGGAACGGTGTTCCTTTTTTCACTACCATTTTCCAATCATCCATGCGTACGGCAATCTGGTCTGTTTCATCAAACTCCCAATACAGAAAGTCATGTTTCTTTTGCTTATTTTTACCCAGCAGTGTAGGAGCGAAAGAAATCCCATCGAAATAATCGACTTCTTTTTCCTTATTGCGGTATTTCTTTTCGTAGTCTTTGATACCGATAACTTCGCAGAACGTCGGCATTAAATCATAAAATGCACAGATGTGATCGTTTACTTCGCCTGCAGGTATGTGTCCCGGCCAACGGGCGATAAATGGAATACGTATTCCTCCTTCGTGACATTGACGTTTCAGTCCGCGTAGTTTTCCGTCTCTGCCGAAGAAAGTAGGATCAGCTCCGCCTTCCTCGTGAGGGCCGTTGTCACTGGAGAAAATAACCAATGTGTTTTCGTCCAGTCCTTTTTCTTTCAGTTTTTTCAAAACTTCGCCCACGTAATAGTCCAGGCGGGTAATCATTCCGGCAAATTGGGCGTGTGTATGCGTGATGGCGTTGTATCGTGAGCCTTCGCTTCCCTTAAATTCTTTATCCGGGTTGAATTTAGCTTTGTATTCATTCAGGATAGAATCTTCCGGCTGAACGAGTTCCGCATGAGGTAAGGTGTAAGTCAATACGCCGAAAAACGGTTGTTTGCCGTCTTGCTGATCCAGCCACTCCAATGCTTTCTGGTGAATCATGTCGGCCGAATATTGCGGACGTTTCAGGTAGTCGGGACCATACATCGGATATTGGATGTTTTCATCCATCACTACACGTACCACTCCGGTGTCACCCAACGCTTTACTATAACGGTTCAGGAAATTGGGATAATAAAGATGAGCCTGAAACTGACAGATATAACCGTAGTATTCGTCTATCCCCCGTTTGTCGGGAGTGGAACAGGAACCTTCGTAACCTCCGGCCCATTTACCGAACATACCTGTGGTATAGCCGTTATCTTTCATTATCTCCGGCAGGATTACGTGGTCGGGATCATAAGGGTGTTGCCCCACTATTGAGTATTCTTTATTCTGTCCATATTCCACGATCGGTGCATTTTTCCAGTACTCCTTGTTACCTCGTACTTCACAATGGCCTGAATGTTGTCCTGTCATGAATGAAGCTCTGGAAGGGGCGCTGACGGGACTTCCTGCGTATGCTTGCGTAAAACGCATTCCTTCACCGGCCATGGCGTCTATATGAGGGGTACGGATAAATGGTTGACCGTAGCATCCTAAGTCTCCATATCCCATATCGTCACAAAGGATGAAGAGGATATTGGGCTGGGTATTTTTTTTCTGTCCGTTGGCAGATAGGGTAGATAGGAGCAGGGCACTGCCTATCAACGGGATTGATTGATAATTCATGATATTGTTGTCATTAAAATAAAAGCGTTTCAGTGTTTCATATCTGGAATTATTTCCCGATTAAGTCCTTTCCTTCGCGTACGCTTTGAAGGATACTTTGCAGTTCTGCCACTTTCTCCGGCATATTCTTTGCATAGTTGGTTACCTCTTTCACTTCTTTCATCTTATAAAGCTGGGGTTCTTTAGAGTTTCCGGTTTCTATCTTCGGTCCCCATTGAATCATTTTCGGTCCGTCATTCGGTTCGATGTATTTCCAGTCTTTGGTGCGGACAGAAAGCGTGTGATTGGAAGCCTGCTCTATTACCCACGGGCGGTCTGTCTTTTCTTTACCCAGCCAACTTCCCAGATAGTTGTAACTATCCGGTGCGGTATTCTTAGGCATCGTAGCTCCGGTCAGGGAAGCGAGAGAGGCGAGCCAGTCCACTTGTGAAACCAATAAGTCTGAAGTCATTCCTTTTTTTACTCCTGCAGGCCAGCTGACGATGGCAGGAATACGGGTTCCTCCTTCAAAGGCACTATATTTGTTGCCCCGTAGTGGTCCCGCAGGACTATGACCGTTGAGTAGTTCTTCTGCTTTGTCATCGTATCCGTCGTCTACTACCGGGCCGTTGTCACTTGAAAGAATAATGAGTGTATTTTCTCTTAATCCCAGTTTTTCGAGTGTATTCAGGATTTCACCGACACAATAATCGAACTGTACGATAGCATCGCCTCTTAATCCCATCGGATTTTTTCCTCTGAAACGGTCGTGAGGAAAGCGGGGCACATGTACGTCATTGGTGGCAAAGTAGAGAAAGAAAGGTTTGTTTTGGTTTTCCTCGATGAATTGAATGGCGTGTGTGGTAAGTGAATCAGCAATGTTTTCGTCTTTCCAGAGCGCCTTTCCACCGCCTTTCATAAAACCGATGCGTGAAATTCCATTAACGATCGACATGTCGTGACCGTGACTTGGCTTGAGGTTATAAAGTAATTCAGGATTACTTTTTCCGGTAGGTTCACCCTCGAAGTTCTTTTGATAACTGACTTCGATGGGAGCACTCGGATCATAGTTGGCTACTTTCCCGTTTTCGATGTATACACAGGGTACACGGTCGGCTGTGGCTGCCATAATGTAATGATAGTCGAAACCTAAATCGCCCAGTGCGCACGGTAACGGAGCATTCCAGTCTTGAGTGGCGGTTTGATCTCCGAGTCCCAGATGCCATTTGCCTACTGCGGCAGTGGTGTAACCGACACTTTTGAACATATCTGCCATGGTGTATTGTTCGGGACGGATAATCATTCCGGCATTTCCTGCCGCTACATCCGTTCCTTCTTTGCGCCATGCGTATTCTCCGGTTAGCATGGAGTAGCGGGAAGGGGTGCTGGTGGCGGCTGTTGCATGAGCATTGGTGAAAAGGATTCCCGATTTTGCCAGTCGGTTGACGTTGGGTGTCTGTACGTTTTTAGCTCCGTAACATTCCAGATCGCCGTAGCCGAGATCGTCGGCGTAGATAAATACAACGTTGGGTGTTTTTGACTTTGTCGGTGTGGTGTTTTCCGGTGCTTTATTGGCGGCTGTTGCAGCACAGGCAACAGAGGATACAAGGGTTAGAATGAAAGGTTGTTTCATTGGTTTTGGGGGTTAAGTGTGTTATTATTAGTAGAAAAAGATGTGCCTGTTCTTTGCCGGACACATCTTTTTCATCGTCTGTTTAACTTAATTCAATGATTTCTTCATTGCAGTTCGTCAGTTTTTCTATTCCTTCGTTGGTCACTACCCAAGAGTTCTCGATACCTACGGGACCTACACCCGGAATAACGATTTTCGGTTCGAGGGCAAAGACCATACCCAGTTCTAATTGTTGCTTTATGCGGGGAGCCAGTACCGGAGCTTCGTTAATTTCAAGCCCGATGCCGTGACCGATAAATTTGGCTTGTTGTCCTGTTCCCATAAATTTGTCGGCAAATCCGGCTGCTTTGACCACTTCGACTGCTGTGTCGTAAAGCACTTCACAGGCAATACCCGGTCTGGCAATGGAAGCAATTTTTTCTTGGATATCCAGACAAACCTGATGGGCGGTGTAAGCTTCTTCGGGCAGTTTGCCGATGGAGAATACACGGCTCATATCGTTCATGTAACCGTTGAAGTTGCCACCTAAGTCCACCATAACGCTTTGTCCCTCTTTTAACGAAGTTTTATTTGCTCCTCCCGGCAAGGCAGGATCAAGTCCCTGACCGCCTAAGGCAAAATCATAAGGAGAGGGGTAACCGGCATTATCTCCGGTCAGTACGCTACCCATGAATATTTCCATACTGCGTCCGAATACCCGGAAAATTCCGAGGCAACCTTGCAGGCGCATCAGGCGTTCTATTTCGATGGAAAATTCAATGTCCGTCATACCGGGACGATAAACACCAGGAATCTGCTCATAAGCCTTTGCATGAGCAATGCCGGAGCGGCGGAACATTTCAATTTCTACAGGTGTTTTCACGCTGCGTGCCTGGCGAATCAACGGGGTACCATTTACCACTTCCGCTTCCGGGAAGAGACCGGCCAGACGACAATATTCCGTATAAGGAAGTTCGTCACCTTCTAACATCAGTTTGGTTGGCATCGGTAATCCTTGTTCTTTCAGCAGATCAACAATTTGTTCCGGTTTGCGGATAGAGAATGAGTGCTCTCCTGTGATGTTATTAGGACGTTTAAAAAATAATAGTGCAGGCGAATGAAGGGGGAGGTAAAGATAGCCACTGACTACACAGCCATACGTGTAAATTAAATTTGCATTACACGTGATAAGTGCGGCGTCAATGCCCTGCGACACCATCAGACTGCGAATTTTGTCACGGCGAAATTTCAATTCGGGTTGTAGCATTTTTTATTTATTACATGATTATTAATTACAAAACTAGTAATGGTAAATTATTAGTTGTGAGTTGTTTATCGCATATAACAAATTCACAAACTATTATTTAACCTATCATGCTACAAAGATAATTAATTCCAGCGAAAATAATGTTAATCTCAAAAAAATAGCGCTACCCGCGTCCTGTCACAGGAGACGAGCAGCGCAAACCACAAATACAAATACAACTAAACAAAGTCCTTAAATAACGCCTTGTCCCATCATTGCGTGAGCTACTTTCATAAATCCGGCAATGTTGGCACCCTTCACATAATTAATGTATCCGTCGGGTTCCGTGCCGTATTTCACGCATTGTGCATGGATGCCGTGCATGATTGCATGGAGTTTTTCGTCCACTTCGGCGGCACTCCAGCTAAGGTGCATTGCGTTTTGAGACATTTCCAGACCGGAAGTGGCTACACCACCTGCGTTGACCGCTTTACCGGGAGCATACATCGTCTTATGTTCAATGAAAAGATCGATAGCTTCAGGGGTACATCCCATGTTGGAAATTTCTCCGACGCAAAGTACGTCATTTTTTATGAGATTTTGAGCATCTTCTCCATTTAATTCGTTCTGGGTGGCGCAAGGAAGTGCGATGTCTGCTTTCACTTCCCACGGGCGTTTTCCTTCTACGAAGGTTGCGTTCGGATACTGTTCGACATAAGGAGCCACAATATCGTTACCCGAAGAACGAAGTTCGAGCATATAGTCAATTTTTTCACCACTGATACCATCCGGATCGTAGATATATCCGTCCGGACCGGAAATCGTAATCACTTTTGCACCCAGTTCGGTAGCTTTAGTAGCTGCTCCCCAGGCAACGTTGCCGAAACCGGAGATTGCCACTGTCTTACCTTTTATATCGATCCCTTTTGCCTGAAGCATCTGGTTGACAAAATACAGTCCTCCGAAACCAGTAGCTTCCGGACGAATCAATGAACCGCCGAATTCCAATCCTTTGCCGGTGAATGTACCGGTAAATTCACGAGTCAGTTTTTTGTACATACCGAACATATAGCCCACTTCACGTCCTCCTACACCAATGTCACCGGCAGGCACATCCATGTCCGGTCCGAGATGACGCCACAACTCCAGCATAAATGCCTGGCAGAAACGCATGATTTCAGCATCACTCTTACCGCGTGGAGAGAAATCGGAACCGCCTTTACCGCCACCCATAGGCAGGGTAGTCAGTGCATTCTTGAATGTTTGTTCGAAACCGAGGAACTTCAAAATGGAAAGATTAACGGATGCATGGAAACGGATACCACCTTTATATGGGCCTATCGCATTATTGAATTGTACACGATAGCCGAGATTGGTCTGTACCTCGCCTCTATCGTCTACCCATGTCACACGGAAAGTGAAGATACGGTCAGGTTCTACCAATCTTTCTATGATTTTAGCTTTTTCAAATTCAGGATGTTGATTGTATATATCTTCGATAGAAAGAAGAACTTCCTTCACTGCCTGAAGATATTCAGATTCACCGGGATGCTTAGCCTCCAAAGAGGACATGATTTTCTGGATGTTCATGATACTATATTTTAAAAGGTTAATTCTGATAAAATGTCAACTAACTCACTGCAAATATAGGAAAATTTTTCAGATGTGATTGATTTTATGCCATTATTTTGATTAAATAATGATAAAATGATAGTAGAAAAAGCATTAGGTATCAAGTATTCAGTGCTAATACTTAATACTTGATACCTGAATTTAATACTTTGTACTTTTTACTTCTTAAAATCCGGCTTCATGTCCAAATTGTACATGATGAAACCGTAAATGTCTGCCTGTTCTTCAAGTACTTTTGCCATCGGTTTGCCTGCACCGTGACCTGCTTTGCTGTCGATGCGGATTAGTGTCGGGTTTGTACCGTCGTTGTCTGCTTGCAGCGTAGCGGCAAACTTGAATGAATGGGCGGGAACCACACGGTCGTCATGGTCGGCAGTGGTCACTAGTGTTGCCGGATATTTCGTGCCCGGTTTCAGGTTGTGCAATGGAGAATAGCCTTTGAGGTATTCAAACATTTCTTTGCTGTCTTCGCTTGTTCCGTAATCGCTTGCCCAGTTCCAACCGATAGTAAATTTATGATAGCGAAGCATATCCATCACGCCTACCTGCGGAATTGCTACACGGAACAGGTCCGGACGCTGTGTCATGCAGGCACCTACCAGCAGACCACCGTTGGAGCCACCTACAATGGCGATTTTGTCTTTATTCGTATATTTTTCGTTGATAAGATATTCGGCAGCAGAGATGAAGTCGTCGAATACATTCTGCTTCTGCATCTTAGTTCCGGCTACGTGCCAGTCTTCACCGTATTCGCTGCCACCACGCAGGTTGACTTGTGCGTAGATACCGCCATTTTCGAGGAATGGGATGCGCATTGCACTGAAACCCGGGTTGAGGCTGATGCCGAAACCACCGTATCCGTAGAGGAATACAGGATTTTTGCCGTCTTTCTTCAGATCTTTCTTATAGGTAAGGAACATCGGGACTTTTACACCGTCTTTGCTGGCAAAGAATACTTGTTCCGTCACAAAATCATCCGAGTTGAACTGTACTTTCGGTGCACGGTATAGTTCGTAGGTGTTCTGGTCCATATCATATTTGTAAGTGGCACCCGGAATGGTGAATGAAGTGAATCCAAAGAAACATTCTTTATCGTCTTTGTTGCCGCTAAAGCCTACGGAACCGAGTGACGGCAGTTGAATCTCCTGAATTTGTTTGCCGTCGAGGCCGTAAACGTATGCATGATTCGAAGCATCTTTGTCGTAAGTAAGGAACAGTTTGCCACCGATCACTTCTGCGTTTGAAAGAACGGCTTCCGATTCGGGAACGAGTTCTTTCCAGTCCTCCAGTTTCGGACGGTTGATGTCGGCTACCATGATCCGGTTTTTCGGTGCGCCATAGTTAGTATAAATATACATCTGATCGCCGATCACTTCAATCGGGTAGTATTGGTAGTCGAGGTCGGTAGTCAGTTGGATAAAAGGAGAATTCGGCTTTTTCAGGTCCCTTATAAATAAGTTGTTGCCTCTTCCGGCACCGGATTCTGTGAGGAAGAGAATACGTTCGTCTTCGCTGGTGCTGGCTGTATAGAAACGTTTCGGATAAGCCGGATTCTGATAAATCAGTTTATCTTTCGATTGCGGTTCACCTATTTTGTGATAATAGATTTTGTGCTTTTCGTTTACGTTGGAGAATTCTTTTCCTTTGGCGGGAGCATCGTAGGCGCTGTAGTAGAAGCCGTCTCCCTGCCAGGCGGCACCGGTAAATTTGGCCCATTCGATGTGCTCTTCCAATAACTTGCCACTTTCAGTGTCCATGACAAATATTTCAGACCAATCCGATCCGCTGCGTGAGATACTGTAAGCGGTATATTTGCCGTCGTTTGAGAAGTAAAGACCGGTCAGTGCCACTGTGCCATCGTCCGAGAGCTTGTTCGGGTCGAGGAAAACGCGAGGCTCGCCGTCCAGTGAATCCTGTACGTAGAATACACTCTGGTTTTGCAGGCCATCATTTTTACTGAAGTAATATTTGCCATGTTTCTTGATTGGCGCACTGATCTTCTCGTAATCGGCCAGTGTGGTCAATCGTTTCAACAAGTTTTCCCGGAATGGAATCTGACTTAGATACTCATTCGTTACTTTGTTTTGTGCTTCTACCCAGGCAGTAGTAGCTGCACTGGTGTCATTTTCCAGCCATCTGTAAGGGTCGGGAACTTGTGTACCGAAGTACACGTCTACGGTGTCTACCTTTGCCGTCTCGGGGTAGACTAGCTTTTTCTGTTGGGGAGCGCATGACATCACCATGATTCCACTCATTAATAAAGTTACTTTTTTCATGTGAATAAAAAGTCTTTTTGAATAAACTTAAAGTTACAAATCTACAAAATAATAAGAGATAAACAAGTAAACTTTATAAAGAAGATGGTGGAAAATGAGATTTAAAGAATTAACTTTGCAAAATGTGATTCTGCAGATAGACGATTTGAAATAAGAAAGGAGAATGACTTTATGCTTAGTAAATATAAATTAAACCAGCTTTACTTCAAAGATACGCAATTCGCTAACTTGATGACAAGGCGGATTTTTAACGTGTTATTAATCGCTAATCCTTACGATGCTTTCATGTTGGAGGATGACGGGCGCATTGATGAGAAGATTTTCAATGAATACACTTCTTTGTCTCTGCGCTATCCACCTCGTTTCTCGCAGGTATCTACGGAGGAGGAAGCATTGTCACAGTTGGAAAATATGTCGTTCGACCTGGTGATTTGTATGCCGAGCACGGGGGATAATGACAGTTTCGATATCGGCCGTCACATCAAAGAGAAATACGAGCATATTCCTATCGTCATACTGACTCCTTTTAGCCATGGTATTACCAAACGGATTATCAATGAAGATTTAAGTGCGTTCGAATATGTGTTCTGCTGGTTGGGTAATACCGACCTGTTGGTGTCTATCATTAAGTTGATAGAGGACAAGATGAATCTGGAACACGATGTACAGGAGGTCGGTGTGCAGCTGATTCTTTTGGTGGAAGATGGCATTCGTTTCTATTCTTCCATTTTGCCGAATCTGTATAAGTTCGTGTTGAAGCAGAGTCAGGAATTCTCTACCGAAGCCTTGAATGCACACCAGCGTACGCTCCGTATGCGCGGACGTCCTAAAATAGTGTTGGCACGTACGTATCAGGAGGCGATGGAGATCTATCATAAGTATCAGAATAATATATTGGGGGTAATCACTGACGTCCGTTTCCCGAAAGTGGAACGGGGAGAGAAAGACGGTCTGGCAGGTATCAAGCTGTGTGCGGAGATACGTAAGAATGATCCGTTTGTTCCTTTGATTATTCAGTCTTCCGAATCTGAAAATTCGTCTTATGCAGTCAAGTATGGTGCTAGCTTTATCGATAAGAACTCCAAGAAGATGGACGTTGATTTGCGCCGTATCGTCTCCGATAATTTTGGTTTTGGTGATTTTATTTTCCGCAATCCGGATACCGGGGAGGAGATTGCCCGCGTCCGGGATTTGAAGGAGCTGCAAAACATTCTTTTTGCCGTACCTGCGGAATCTTTCTTATATCATATCAGCAGGAATCACGTGTCGCGTTGGTTTTATTCACGTGCCATGTTCCCGGTGGCTGAATTTTTGAAACCGATAACCTGGAATAGTCTTCAGGATGTGGATGCTCACCGTAAAATCATCTTTGAGGCGATTGTGAAATATCGTAAGATGAAGAACCAGGGAGTTGTGGCGGTCTTTAAGCGCGATCGCTTCGACCGTTATTCTAACTTTGCCCGTATCGGGGATGGCTCTCTCGGAGGAAAAGGGCGTGGACTGGCATTTATTGATAATATGGTGAAGCGTCATCCGGAGTTTGACGAGTTTGAAAATGCGCGTATTGCTATTCCTAAAACAGTGGTGCTTTGTACGGATGTCTTTGATGAGTTCATGGACACCAACAACTTGTATCAGATTGCACTGTCGGATGCGGATGATGCTACGATTTTGAAATACTTCCTGAAGGCTAAATTACCGGACCGGTTGATAGAGGACTTTTTCACTTTCTTCGATGTCGTGAAGTCTCCGATTGCCATTCGGTCTTCTTCCTTGTTGGAGGATTCTCACTATCAACCGTTTGCCGGAATTTACAACACTTACATGATTCCTTATCTGGACGACCGCTATGAAATGTTGCGGATGCTTTCCGATGCCATCAAAGGGGTGTATGCTTCGGTTTATTTCCGTGACAGCAAAGCGTATATGCAAGCTACGTCGAATGTAATCGATCAGGAGAAAATGGCTGTTATCTTACAGGAAGTAGTTGGCAATCAGTATGGTGACCGTTATTATCCTTCCATGTCCGGTGTGGCACGCTCGCTCAATTATTATCCGTTGGGGAATGAAAAGGCAGAAGAGGGAACGGTGAATCTGGCTTTGGGATTAGGAAAATATATTGTTGACGGTGGCATGACCCTTCGTTTTTCTCCTTATCATCCTAATCAGGTGTTACAGACCAGCGAAATGGAAATTGCTCTCAAGGAGACTCAAACCCGTTTCTATGCATTGGATTTGAAAAATGCCGGACATGATTTTTCTATCGACGATGGTTTTAATTTGCTGAAACTTCATGTCAAAGAGGCAGAAAGTGACGGTGCTCTGCGTTATATTGCTTCTACCTACGATCCGTACGATCAGATCATTCGTGATGGTTTATATCCGGGAGGACGTAAGGTGATTACTTTTGCTAATATCCTGCAACATGATGTTTTTCCGTTAGCTCGTATTCTGCAGTTAGTATTGAAATATGGTGAACAGGAGATGCGCCGTCCGGTTGAAATTGAATTTGCTGCAACGTTAAGTCGCGAACATGATAAATCCGGAACTTTCTATCTATTGCAGATTCGTCCTATCGTAGACAGCAAAGAAATGCTGGACGAAGATTTGAACGAGATTCCTGATGAGAATGTGATTCTCCGTTCGTATAATTCATTGGGACACGGCATTATGAATGAGGTATATGATGTGGTTTATGTAAAAACGGACAATTATAGTGCCTCCAATAATCAGACGATTGCTTGGGAGATAGAAAAGATCAATCAACAGTTCCTGAACGAAGGAAAGAACTATATATTGGTTGGTCCGGGACGCTGGGGGAGCAGTGATGCATGGCTTGGTATTCCGGTGAAGTGGCCTCATATTTCAGCTGCCCGTGTGATTGTGGAAGCCGGTCTGACTAATTACCGGGTAGATCCCAGTCAGGGGACACACTTTTTCCAGAATCTGACTTCTTTCGGGGTAGGGTATTTCACGATCAACGCCTTTATGAATGATGGAGTATATAATCAGGATTTCCTCAATGCGCAACCGGCAGTGCAGGAAACGAACTATCTCCGTCACGTTCGCTTTGAAAAGCCTGTGGTAGTCAAGATGGACGGCAAAAAGAAGTTGGGAGTGGTCTTGATGCCAGGTGTCGATAAATAAGCTTTATTAACGTTTTAACTATTACATAATGAAGTTCTGTTTTTCATCTGAAAGGCAGAACTTTTATGTTATATCTCTTAAAAAATGTTTTATTTTTCATATTCTAGGCCTTAATTGTGGTCTTCTTTTCATATTCGGAAATAAAACTTTCTTTAGATACTTTATTATAAAGAAATAAAACTGTATTTTTGCGGTTAGTTTACAAGATAGCACCTGTATATTAGGTATTTAAGCTTATCTTTGATTTCAGAGAGAGGGACTCCGTATTATTTAAAGGCGTATTTAATTCGGTATGAAGGGTATTTTGAAGTTTATTTTATTTTTAGAGATTGTATTGTTGTGCAGTTGTGTAAACGATGAAAAGCGTTCGGGTGCCTTTGGCGGAATGAGCTTGCATCTATCCGCAAATTCTTCGGTGACAGATGTTACGACACGCTCGAGTGAGGAAGTACTGCCTTCCATACAAGATTTCTCTATTTCTGTGTTGCAAGGTGACAAAGTGCAGGCTTCCTGGGATAAGTTGAGTGACTATGATGAAGACACTACTTTTCCGGTAGGAAGTTATACCTTGAAAGCTTTCTATGGTGACATTGAGAAGGAAGGCTTTGATTCTCCTTATTATGAGGGTACTACCGATTTTAACATCCGTGGTGGCGAGACTACTCCTGTGGAAACTACTTGTAAGTTGGCCAATACTAAAATAAGTATTGAATACACGGATGATTTCAAACAGTATTTTAAGACTTATTCTTCTACCGTACAGGCAGAGTTGGGAAGTGAAGTTTCTTTTTCGTCCGGAGAAACACGTGCTGCTTATGTGAAGCCGGGTAGAATTTCAGTAAAACTGACTTTCACGAAAGTGAATGGCGGACTAAGTCCGACTACTATTGAAGTGGCTACCATTGAGGAGGCGTTAGCTCAACATCATTATCATTTGCAAATGAATGTGGACGCTGGTAAAGCCATGTTGAGCATTGTTTTTGACCGTGTAACGGAAGTCAGACCCATTACTTTGGATATTTCGGATAAAGCATTGAATATTAAACCTCCTTATTTCACATTGACCGGATTTGAGAAAACAAGTAATGATGGTAATCAGTGGGACGGTAATCCGATTGAATCGAATCAGTTATCGGCTTTGTTGACTTCTTTGGGCGGTTTTACGAAATGTATTCTTAGAACTACTTCTCCTAATTTACCCGATTGGCCGGAGGAAGGATTTAATCTGGCGGCACTTACTCCTGAAGATCAAGCATTGCTGGACAAATCAGGTGTGAAGTTGATTGGCTTTGGTATTAATCAGGATCAGATGGGTATTATTAATTTTACTGGTTTGATTCCTAATCTGAATATCACGGATAATAATGATACTCATTTATTCTATTTGAGTGCCACTAGTACTTATGGTAAGCAAAGTGAAGATTATGTGTTGAATATAACAACGCCTAAGAACTTTATGTTGCTGCCTACGGAGCCTGTGAAGATGAAGAGTAAAGAAGTGACGATTCCGGTGAAACTGAAAGAAGGCAATCCGCAGAATATTAAGCTCTATTATCGTTATTATGGTGTGATGACTTTGATTAACAATACGGTTATCACTCCGATAGAAGGAAAAGAAGGATATTACAATATAAAAGCAAGTGGTATTGATATGGGAGTTGTAGCCAAAGACTTCCAGGCTGAATATAATGGTTTGAAATCAGCCATCGTTTCCGTAGCTGTTATTATACCTTCTTATAGTGTTATCCTCGAACCGTTTGATGTGTGGTCATACACGGCTGAAATGACGATTATACCTGAATATGCCGAAGATATGTCTAATGTGATGAGTGCTATTGAAGCATATATTTCTTTGAATGGAAGTACGTGGACGAAAGTGGATGCCAAAGATTTGAAACTGGATGTAACCACTGGAAAGGCTGTCATTTCAGGACTTACTCCGGGAACTACTTATTATTTCAGAACGACTTGTGATGATGGTACGACTTATTCAATTCCTGTTATGCAGGCAACAGAGAGTGTAATACAGCTTCCGGATTTCACGCAGGGATGGGGTAAGACAATCTTTAGTGGAACTATTAATAAAGGAGGAAAGTATACTCATGGTGCTTTTGGAACTTATAAATTTGATACAACAGATTTGACTGTTTTTGATTTAGATGGAAATGGGGCTTGGGTTACTGTTAATCAGAAAACTGTACCAACTAGTGGCAATCTAAATTCTTGGTATATGGTTCCTTCTAGCATCAAACAAAATAATGGTGTTTTAATGCGCAATGTTGCATGGACCATGACTTCAGCAGATCCTCCAGGGAAAAGTGCTTTGTTTGGAAATAGCTTAACTGATCTTACGCCTCCTACGCATGGTCATCGTTCTGCCGGTAAGCTTTTCTTGGGAAGTTATAGTTATAACCATTCTACTAATGTCGAAATCTATAATGAAGGTATATCCTTCACTTCCCGTCCGATAAAGCTAAAGGGTACTTATACTTATGTAGCTAATAACGATCAGGGCGGTATTGTAACTGTAATAGTAGAAAACCGCGAAGGAGGACAAACATTAAAGCTGGCCGAAGGTAGTGAAGTCTTAACAGCGACGAGTTCTCAAAAGGACTTCACGGTGGACTTAACTTATAATACGATGTTTGAGAAAAAAGCGACTCATTTAAGAGTGATGTTTGCCTCTTCTTCCAATGCTTCAAACACTCAAAGTGTTGAAGACAGTAAGATTAAAACAACGGATAATAAGGGTGAAGCTGTTTCTACTGGTAGTGAATTGTATATAGATAAAAATATAATATTAGAATATAAGTAATGAGTAATATGAAAGCAATAAAAAAACTCGTTTTTATATGTTTGGCAAGCATCTTAGGTTTATGCAGTGCTTGTATGAATGATAACCCTGATTTTGGAAGGGACGACGAAGGAACCGGGAATACAAATCAAGGCGAAGGACAGGTAAGACTTGCGGGAACAAGTGTTTCTGTTTCTGTGGATGTGCTGTCACGTGCGGACGGTAAAGCAATCAATACAGATGATTATATCATCTGTCTCTTATACACATCTCCGAGCCCACGAGACGCGTAGTAATCTC
>OWII01000829.1_pt1 | contig 14947 bp, 13 predicted proteins | sample 1732591 | NCBI WGS metagenome assembly OWII01 (sample SAMN05065732, study PRJEB22554) | human gut metagenome | biome: ENVO:2100002; feature: ENVO:00000062; material: ENVO:00002003 | host: Homo sapiens | place: USA | reverse complement strand
CGGCAGCGTCAGATGTGTATAAGAGACAGGATGAGTGACATCGTCCTTATCCTCGACAAGATGGAGCTGCTCCTCCAGGCGGTCAGCAAGCTCGACAAGGACGGCAGGTACGAAACAGTGCCGGCAGACAAGGAGCACCGCAACTCCTTCCTCAAAATCGACCGTTACGCGAACATGTTCGAGAATTTCCTGAAGAACTTCTGGAGCCAGCTCAAGGACCCGACACGCTTCGGTATCCTTACCATCAAGGAAGACACGCTGGATAACCCGGAAGTGAGGCAGGCAGTCGAAGACATCGCGGCAGGAAAGCAGACCAAGGCAGTGGAGGAATTTCTCAAGAAATACGAGATTGTCCCCCGCGACAAGGAAAACCAAAGTATCAACCCCAAGAATCAAGAAGAAATGTCAAAAGAAAATGAAACACAGCGGCAGGCCGCCCAAGGCGACGGCACGCAGCAACAACAACAGCCCCAGTACCGCTACAACGAGTCCATGATCAACTGGGAGCAGCTGAAGAACTTCGGGCTCTCCCGTGAAGAACTCCAGGAACGGGGGCTGCTCGACCAGATGCTCAGGGGCTACAAGACCAACCAGCTCGTGCCCATCAGCATGAACTTCGGTTCCGCCGTGCTGCGCACGGACGCCCGTCTCTCGCTCCAGCAGTCCGTGGGTGGGCCTATCGTGCTGGGTATCCACGGTATCCGCCAGAAACCCGAACTCGACCGCCCGTATTTCGGGCACATCTTCTCCGACGAGGACAAGAAGAACCTGCTGGAGACGGGCAACATGGGGCGTGTCGTGGAACTGAAAGGGCGTAACGGCGAATACATCCCGTCGTTCATCAGCATCGACAAGCTCACCAACGAGGTGGTGGCGATGAAGGCGGAAAACGTCTTCATCCCGCAGGAAATCAAGGGCGTGAAGCTTACCGAGCGGGAGATCAACGACCTGCGTGAAGGCAAGAAGGTGTTCATCGAGGGCATGATTTCCAATAGAGGCAAGGAGTTCGACGCCCACATCCAGGTCAACGCCGAACGCAGGGGCATCGAATACATCTTCGAGAACGACAAGCTCTTCAACCGCCAGTCGTTGGGCGGCGTGGAACTCACCAAACAGCAGATCGAGGATCTCAACGCGGGCAAGGCCATCTTCGTGGAGGGGATGGAACGCAAGGACGGCGAGGTTTTCTCCTCCTATGTCAAGCTGGACGAGACCACGGGCAGACCCTCCTACACGCGCTACAATCCCGACTCCCCGGAGGGGGCACGTGAAATCTACATCCCGATGGAAATCAACGGGGTGAAAATCACCGCCGAGGAACAGCAGCAGCTGCGCGAGGGCAAGGTCATCTTCCTCAATGACATGGTCAACCGCAAGGGCGAGGGGTTCTCCTCCTTCATTAAGGCGGATCTGGAGACGGGACGCCTGAGCTACTCACGCACGCCGGACGGCTTCGACCAGCGTGCCGAGTTCAAGATACCGGACAAGGTATGGGACGTGGAGCTGAGCCGGAAACAGCGTGCCGACCTCCAGAGCGGCAAGGCGGTACTCGTCGAGGGCATCAAGGGCTACGACGGCAAGACCATCTCGCAGTATGTCAAGGCGAACTTCAACCAGGGCAGGCTGGACTTCTACAACGAGAACCCGGACCGCAAGCGTGACGCCTCGCAGCGCAACGTGGTGGCCGCCGCCCAGAAGCAGGGACAGGAACAAAGCAGTCGCAAATCAAAGGGGGCAAGTATCGCCTGAGCGTGAATCAAATGAGTGTCAAATCAAAAAAAACTGAAAATATGAACATGAACAACAATGGCGGCACGCCTTTCAAGGCGGAAGACGTGAACTGGGATGAACTCGCGGAAATCGGTATACTGAAGGACGAGCTGGAGATGTCGGGGGAACTTGACACGCTGCTCAGGGGTGAAAAGACGAAAGTGATGCCGCTCAGCCTGGTGCTGCTCGGGGTGGACGTGGTGATGGACGCCACCCTCCAGCTGGTGCGCAAGGACGGCGGGGCACTGATCGAGATCCTCGGTATCAAGCCGGTGGCATGACAAACGCCTGTCCGTTATAAATCATAACAAGTAAAAGATGTCAAACCGCCGTTCCCCGTTTTCCGGTTCCGGCAGCGGGGAACGGCTTAAATTTTATCAGAACATGAAAGCAATCATAGCAGAAAAACCGAGTGTCGGCATGGATATAGCCCGTGTGGTCGGGGCTGCCGACAAGAAGGACGGTTACTGTACCGGCAACGGCTACATGGTCACATGGGCGCTGGGACACCTCGTGTCGCTCGCCATGCCGGGCGCGTACGGCTACACGAAGACCCGTGCCGAAGACCTTCCGATGCTGCCGGACCCGTTCCGGCTGGTATCCCGCCAGGTCAGGACGGACAAGGGCATGGTGACGGACCTTGCCGCCGCCAGACAGTTGAAAGTCATTGACAGCGTACTGGCGCAGTGCGACAGCGTCATCGTGGCGACCGACTGCGCCCGCGAGGGGGAGCTTATCTTCCGCTGGATCTATTCCTACCTGGGCTACACCAAACCGTTCCAACGCCTGTGGATCTCCTCGCTCACCGACGAGGCCATCCGCGAGGGCATGGCGAACCTCCGGGACGGCAGGGATTACGACAGCCTGTATGCCGCCGCCGACTGCCGGGCAAAGGCGGACTGGCTGGTGGGCATGAACGCCAGCCGCGCGCTGGCGGTAGCCTCCGGCTCGGCGAACAACTCCATCGGGCGCGTGCAGACCCCGACACTCGCCATGGTCTGCGCCCGCTTCAAGGAGAACCGGAGTTTCGTATCCACCCCTTACTGGCAGCTGCACCTCACCCTGAAACGGCAGGACGCGCACCGCATGTTCTTCCACGCGGAAGAGTTCAAGGACAAGGGAACGGCAGAAGCGGCATACCAAAAAATCACTTCCGGTTCCCCGGCGACGATCACCAGGGTGGAACGCAAGAAAACACTCCAGCAATCCCCGTTGCTGTATGACCTGACCGCGCTCCAGAAGGACTGCAACGTCCATTACGACCTGACGGCGGACAAGACCCTTTCCATCGCCCAGTCATTATACGAGAAAAAACTGATCTCCTACCCGAGAACGGGAAGCCGTCATATCCCGGAGGATGTCATGCGGCACATCCCTTCACTTTTGGAGAAGGCCGCCGTACTGCCGGAATTCAGGGAATACGGGCAGTCTTTCGACTTCTCCGACCTGAACACCCGTAGCGTGGACGACACGAAAGTGACCGACCACCATGCCCTGATCATCACGGGCATCGTGCCCGAAGGGCTGTCCGGGGCGGAATCCACCGTCTACACCCTGATAGCCGGCAGGATGCTGGAATCATTCTCCCCGCCCTGCGAGAAAGAGCTGCTGGTCATGGAATGCACCTGCGAGGGCATGGAGTTCCGTTCCCGTTCTTCCTGCATTACCAAACCGGGATGGCGCGGCGTGTTCGCCAGAATGGAGGACAGGGAGAAGGACGAACCGGAACGCGACCACGGGACTGCGGAGTTTGCCGAAGGCGAGGCCGTTCCGGTCATGGGGCATGGACTGGCGCAAAAGAAGACCCTGCCCAAACCGCTGTACACGGAAGCCACCCTGCTGGCGGCTATGGAGACCTGCGGGAAAAACATCACGGACGAGCAGGCGAAGGAAGCCATCAGGGACTTGGGCATAGGTACGCCTGCCACCCGCGCCGCCATCATCACCACCCTGATAAAGCGTGACTATATCGCCCGCTCCGGCAAGAGCATCATCCCGACCGAGAAAGGGATGTATATCCACGAGGCGGTGAAGGGGATGCGCGTGGCGGACGTGGAGCTGACCGGAAGCTGGGAGAAGGCCCTGTTGCAGATAGAGGGACATACCCTCGACACGGAGACCTTCATGAAGTCCATCCGGGATTATACCAGCAAGGCGACCGGCGAGATATTGCGGCTGGATTTCCCTGCGATGCAGGAAAAGGCATTCACCTGTCCCAAGTGCAAGACGGGGAAAATCATCCTCCGCTCCAAGGTGGCCAAATGCGACCGGGACGGGTGCGGGCTGCTGGTGTTCCGCCGCGTCCTGAACAAGGAGCTGACCGACAGCCACCTGGAACAGCTCTTCTCGTCCGGCTCCACGAAGCTGATCAAGGGCTTCAAGGGGAAGAAAGGCGTGCCGTTCGATGCCGCCGTCACCTTCGACGCGGAGTACAACCCGGTATTCTCGTTCCCGAAAACCGGGAACGGGAAGAGAAAATAGCACCGTCATTCCAATTCGCGGGCAAAGGTAGCGTACCGCCCCCTTCCACCTGCAAGGTCGGGCCCTTCGTTTTTTGGGGAAAATCATCCTCGCACTGCTCCGGTATTTTCCCCGAAAACCTTGCCTGTGGAGGCGGTCCGCGTTCCGGCCCTTGAAATTGGAAACGACTGTTTCACCTGTAAATAATAGAACGTCATGAAAACAAGGAAATGTATCGAAAGGATAAAAGCGAACAGATGGATACGGACCATCGCATTAGGCATTGCAGCCTTCATCGTGTTCAGTTATATGTATTCACGGGGAGTATCCCCCGTGTGGGCCGCGGTAGCCATCGTGTGCTTCAAGGGATTCTTCAGGTTCCTGTACCGGGTTGCCTGTATTCTGGTAGCGGCGGCCATACTTTTCTACATCCTCAGTTTTCTGGTATTCTGACAATATCCGGCCATGAACCAGAGATGCCATACAAATCCTGTAACACCTTACGGAACGGGGCTGTCCATCACGGGCGGCCCTTTTTGTTTCCCACGTTTTACGAACCCGGACGCGGGGGAAACAGAAATAAAAGGAAAAGGGATGGGCAACACAGGCTTGGCATACCGGGAACTACAGGGCAAAGTTGGCAAATGCTTCTTTTCGGACGGCAAGGTCGGGCCTCGCGGTTTCGGGAAAAATCATCCTCGCCGCGCTGCGGTATTTTTCCCGAAAACCTTGCCTTACCGGAAGCATTTGCCGCCGGGCCCTTGTAGTTCAACGGGCTGCCAAAGCCCGAGTATTCACAATTAAAATTATAAAGTCATGAATCAAGCAATCATCTCAAGACCGCCGATGGCACCGGTACAGATGCCGATGCCCGTAACAAGGAGAAAAAGGACAGTGGAGCCGGAACCGGCAATAAGGTTCCCGCCAAGGGGAATGACCGGACCGGTACACGTCTCCACCCTGTTGAACCCCATTCTGGAAATATGCCGCCATCCCGACAGGAACAGGCTGCTGGCGGAATTATTCAGTGAAATGTAAACTCTAGTAATAACCTTTAATACATCAAGATTATGTTTTTTACAGCAATCCACCAGATGATGACCGAAGGCGTGGACCTCACCCTGGTCATCCGCAAAGCGAACGGGCAACTGACAGTATCCACGCTGCCGAAGTCGAACGGGCTGAAGGACGAGGCCCAGAACCACATCATACCCCTGACGGTCAGCGGTATGCCCGAGGAATTGGACGCGGGATTCCTGCAAGCCGTCGCACGCCCTGTACAGAAAGCGGCGGGGTTGATCACCAACATGGCTCAATTCGAGGCGCAGGCGGAGAAAGCTGCGTCCGAGAGCAAGGCGGCCAAGGAAGCCAGGTCAAAGGAGACGAAGGAGGAGAAAGAGAAGCGCGAGAAGTACGAGAAGTACCTCAAGAAGGCGGAGGAGCTGATCGCGGCCAAGAAGCACAGTGAGGCCGTCACCGCCCTCGGACAGGCACGTCTCTATGCCCAGCCGCAGGATCAGAAGAAGATTGACGGAATGGTGGAGGAACAGAAGAAGGCTATGAACAAGGGCAGCCTGTTCGAACTGATGGATGAACCGGCACCGCAAGCCCAGCCGCAGCCACAACCGCGACCTATGGCGGCAACGGTACAACAGCGACAGCAACCGCAGTCACAACCTATGGCAATTCCCGTACAACAACCGCCTTATCCGCAACAGCCTCAGGCCCCGAGACCCATGGCAGGACAACCGCAACAGCCTTCGATGCGGCCACCGCAAAGACCGGTGCAACACCAAGTCCCACCACAACCGCAATACGCACCGCAGCCTTCCGTACAACCTCCAAGCTATGGCGGTCAGGAAGTCACGCACTGGCAGGAACCGGCATTCACGCCTGAAGATTACCCGATGCAATACCCCGCAGACGAAGAAATCAATTACAATCCCAAGGATTACGAGGAATATCCCGATTTTCCCCAATCCATGCTGGAACCCAAGTATTCACCCTATCAAACAGTTTAAGACTATGGCACTCGAAATCAAAGGAATGATACGCTCATTCACATTCAAGAAAGGCAGCGGAATGGTCACGCTCGACGATCCGAACCCGTCGGACAGCCCGGAAATGGTCATGAATTATTACTCCAACTTTTATCCGGAACTCACAACCGCAACGGTACACGGTCCGGTACTCAAGGATGACAAGGCCGTGTACGAGTTCAAGACCACCATCGGGACCAAAGGATAGGATATATGAAGAAGAACGGTAAAGACAAAAAATCATGTGTACCATTGGACGAACACCGGCAGGAACAGCTGGCAAGGCTCATCATCAGGCAGACACGGGGGGAAACCCAGTACGGGGTGGACAGGAAAGAACGGATTGCGGCTCCAAGTGGGGCCGTAATTCTTTTCTGAGCACGGCGCTTGCACCGGTTGCCCTGAAAAACCTTGTCGTGGAGACATACGACGGACTTCAATGCGGCAGCATCAATGTAATCACACGGGAAAACTACGAGTTCCTGCGTGATTCCTTTTTCAAGTATGCCCTGTTGCTGCAAAAGGAAGCGGCGCACACACCGGGAAACAGTATCGGGGAAGGCATAGCCAGGCTGTACGACGAAATGGATACACTTGTGGGGGATGACCTGAATGTCAATATCGAGCAGGAAGGAGGCAGGCTCTTCTTCCGTTTGTGGAAATACCATCAGTGGGGAAGTCTGACACTGTACTATTTCCCGGTGAGGTTCCTGGAATCACTCAGTCCCGTTTTAAGGAGGATCGCCATTACCTTTATCCACAAACTGATGACGGCCAACGGTATCAGCACCATTCTGGATGACGATGACGCGGAGTTCATATTCGAGCTGCTCTCGGAGGACGGAGGCGATGACCCGCGGGAATGGAAAAGCCGGGTGAAACTTGTGCGTTCCTATCAGGACGGGAAAATAGGCAGGCTGCTCAGGCGGGTGGCCGCGAAGTCCTATTACAAGGACCTGCCGGGGGCAATCGGCTCGTACGTCCCCCAGAACGGGTTTGAAAGGCGGCTGGTCGACGCCATGAGGGGCGGTCTGCCCTTCCTGGCACCGGAACGGGGCATCATGCAATACGGGTATGACGCCTACTACTCCGAGAATCCGGATTTCCACCCGATGTATCTGCAACAGCAGATAAGGGTCGTCTATGACATCAACGATATAGTGTCTGAATATCTCGTTGACTATTACAATTCAAACAGCAGGGAGACCTATGACATCACGCCGGTAACGACCTGCGACCTCTCGCCCGATACCGGAGAGCTGTTCCGGATGGAAGACTATCCGGAACGGTTCTTCAAATGGGCGGACGAATTCATCAATATAATCTGTTAAACCATGCTGGAAACGAACGAACTGACAAGAAAACTCAGGACGCTGCTCCATCCGCGGGCGGCGCTGATTGCCTATGCCCGGGAAGACAACAGTCACAATGTATATGACAACAGTTATTTCATCGAGGTCAGGGATATAGATGAAAGCGGAATAATGGGCGAAGGCCGTCCGGTAACGGCGGAGTTCATGAACGAACTGGTACGGGGCTATTCCGAAAGGCACAGCGCCACACCGTATGGAAGGATACCGTCCAACCTGTTGTGGTGCGACTCGCGTAAGGGAAGCGAGAAATACATCTGGTACAACTCTCCCCGGAAACGTATGATGTTCTTCAACGAAGCCCTCAAGATAGAGAACGCGGAGTATCATCTGCCGGGAATCATCTACGAGGCCGGGGAAAGCCACCTGAATGTCTATGCCTGCAAGGACAGGGAACCGACGGAAAAGACGGAACTTTATGCCGCCCCGTTCTTCAACGTGACGCAGGCAAGCGTCTGTCTGGGTTCCGCCAGAATAGAGAAGCCGAAAGACCTGACCTACGCGAAACTGCTCGAATATTGGGAGAGGAAGTTCTGGCTGACGGAGTTCTCCCATCTGGGAGCGCATGGCAACCCGACCAAATCAAATCTCGTCCTGGTCACGAAAGCTGCAAAGGACAGACCTTTCGACCTTGAAGAACTGAGACCGTTGAACAGCTTGAAACTAAAAGACATACTGAAATGAAAAGAGTGCATTATATCGACAACTACCTGATTGACCCGCAGCACCCGGTAACAGTGAATCTTATCGGCGCGGGCGGAACCGGTTCACAGGTGCTGACATGCCTGGCCCGGCTCGACGTGACATTGCGGGCGCTCGGACACCCCGGCCTGTCCGTCACGCTCTATGACCCTGATATAGTGTCCGAGACCAACATCGGACGCCAGCTCTTCAGTGATTCCGACATAGGCCTGAACAAGGCGAAATGCCTCATTACCCGTGTCAACAATTTCTTCGGGAACGACTGGAAAGCGGTAGCCGGTATCTTTCCGACCGTACTGAAAAATGCCCGCAGGGATGACATGGCGAACATCACAATTACCTGTACCGACAACATCAAGTCACGGCTTGACTTGTGGAATGTACTGAAAGCCGTCCCCGCTCCGGCCTACCGCGATTACACGACCCCGTTGTACTGGATGGATCTCGGGAACACGCAAACGACAGGCCAGGTAGTTATCGGAACGATACCGAAGAGGATAAGGCAACCGGCTTCCGCGTTATATGAAACGGTCGGCTCGCTGAAAGTCATTACCCGGCTGGTAAAATATGCGCGAGTGAAAGAGGAGGATTCCGGACCGAGCTGTTCGCTGGCGGAAGCGTTGGAGAAGCAGGACCTGTTCATCAACTCCACGCTGGCGCAACTTGGATGCAACCTGCTGTGGAAGATGTTCCACCATGGGATGCTGGAACATCACGGGCTATATCTGAACCTGCATACGATGCGCGTAAACCCGATGCCGGTATAAACGATCCGTTTTTCCGGCAAGCCCCGCCGCCTGTTTTTCTGCCCGGAGCATATCCGTACCGGTACGGGAAAGTTCCGGGTTGATGTGAAAATATTCCTCAAACTCTCCTTTCTCATATTTGTTTGCCATATTCTTTAATAAGAGGACATTATCAATAAACAATTAAATATGGCAACAGTAAAAGTTAAATTCCGTGCATCTTCCACCAAGACAAAGGAAGGCGCACTCTACTATCAGGTGATTCACAACCGTCTGGCAAGACAAATCCGTTCCGGTTACAAGTTGTATCCCTCGGAATGGGATGCGGAGCGTTCCAAGGTTATCCTCCCTTCCGGCATTGAGGAGGGGCGCAGGTATTATCTGCTATCCGTGAAAGCCGCCTTGGACAATGGCCTTGCCCGCTTTAAGGAACTCATCGTGCGGCTCGAACACGGGAACATGCCCTATACCGCTGACAAGGTGCTGGAACTTTACGCCTCTCCGACGGAATACGTAGGATTCATCACTTATGCGCGGAAACTCATCGGGGAACTGAAACGGATCGGTAAGATATGCACGTCAGAGACTTACAGGACCGCGCTGAACAGTTTCGTGCGCTTCCACGGGGAGCGCGACCTCCTGTTCGAAGAGATGGATTCCAACCGGATGGTCCGGTATGAGACCTATCTGAAAGAGAACGACGTGTGTCCGAATTCCACCTCTTATTATATGCGTAATCTTCGCGCCATCTACAACCGGGCAGTGGAGGAGGGACTGACGGAGCAGCGCCACCCTTTCAAGCATGTCTATACGGGAGTGGACAAGACGGTCAAGCGCGCTGTCCCGCTGAAAGCCATCCGGCGGATACGGGAGGCGGATCTGACGCTGACGCCGGCGATGGACTACGCCAGAGACCTGTTCCTGTTCTCCTTCTACACCCGGGGCATGTCGTTCGTTGACATGGCCTACCTGAAAAAGAAGGACCTGCAGAACGGGGTGCTTTCCTACCGCCGTCAGAAGACCGGGCAACAGCTTTTCATCAAATGGGAGAAACCGATGCAGGAAATTGTCGATAAATACGATACCTCCGACACGTCCTATCTGCTGCCGATTATCAAGGATATGAAGGTGGATGCCCGCAGGCAGTATAAGAATGCCGCTCACCTTGTCAATGACAAGCTGAAAAAATTGGGCGAACGTTTGGGATTGGACATACCGTTGACAACCTACGTAGCGCGCCATGCATGGGCTTCCATCGCCCGGAGCAAGAATATCCCGCTCCCGACCATTAGCGAGGCGATGGGGCACGACTCGGAAAATACCACGCGCATCTATCTGGCTTCGCTGGACGCATCGGTTGTGGACAAGGCCAACAGCCTTATCCTGAAATCGCTGTAAATCATTAAGCTCATTAGTAGCCATTGATGGCATAGACATCATACACACCCTTCGTACCGAGGGGTGTGGCTCCTGTTTTTTATCCTTTCTTTTGCGGGAAGGATCTGGACAGGAATGTTGTGCTAATTGCTGTTTTTCTTTGAGAGAGAAGTATTTACGGGCGCAAATTTACGAAAAAATCGGTATATAATCCTTGTTTTTTGGAGATTTATTGCATTACGGTGCAAAGTTTTTCTGTCAAATGTTCGACGTTTCAATCGTAATGTTATGCAAATTCAACTTGTAGATTGTGTTAATTAGTTAATAAACAATACTTTCAAGTTTGCTATACTTCTCTCTCAAAGAAAGGTATCATATTCCGGCTCTGAAAACAGCAGAATAAAAGGTCTGCAGATACGGATAATTCTGTTGAAACGTGCGGATTAACAGTCTGGATTACGATATGCAGGAGGTGAAAGGCAGATGCGGAAACATTGTGTGAACCTCTATCTTTCTTCAAAAGAGAAGTATTATTGAATGCAAAGGTACGCAAATTATTGAAAATAACGGCATAAAATGATGGATATTTTTTTCTGATATCCCTATTCCGATGATGTTCATCCGACGATTGTTAAGCGGAATCGGTTGTATCTAATTCTTGTTTTATCTGTCTGTCAGCCTCTTATATTCAATTCTTGCGTATGATACTTCTCTTTTGAAGAAAAGTATCGGAGAGAGGGAACCGAAATACCCTTCCGGGGGTGCTTTGCAATGGCAGAAAACATCTGTTTTTATGAAGATAACAGGATGTATTGAAACTGGGGATTTTCCCCGAACTTTTATATTAAACATTGATAACTGCTTGATTCGTAAATTGATACGCAATCTTGCAGGATTGATAAAATTGCCCTGAAACGAAATGACGGCACTTCTGGGGAACGAGGAAAACATACGGTGGTACGTGATGCGCGACTTGAAAAGAGCGAACGCAAAAGAACCTGCCTACAAGCTGCTCGAAGGAATGAAGATGGAAGTCTTCGTTCCGATGAAGTGGCGCTTGGTGACACGCAGTGGAGTGCGTATCCGCGAGGAGGTTCCGTTTATGCCGGATTTGCTTTTCGTGCATGAAAGACGGATAACCCTTGATCCGGTTGTAGAGAAGCTACGTACCCTCCAGTACCGCTGGTTGCGCAGGACTTGGCGTGAACCGATGACGGTTGCGGATGGCGACATGGAACGGTTTATCCATGCGGTCAATGCCGCCGAGAATCCGAAATACTATCAGCCTGATGAATTGACGCCGGATATGTATGGCCGCTCTGTCCGTATTGTGGGTGGAGCCATGGATGGTTATTCCGGCAAGCTGCTTTCAGCGCGTGGGTCGAAGTTCAAGCGCCTTATGGTGGAAATCCCGAACCTGCTGACTGCCGCCGTGGAGGTGAATCCTGAATTTATCATCTTTATATAAACCACTTATGATTTTTTGGATAGCTAATTGCTGTATGGCTCTCTTGCTCTGCATTTTTTTTGCAGGAATCATCATTCCCCAGATTCTGCTGATCGCTTTTCGCAAGCAGTTGTTCGACCTTCCCGATGAACGGAAGATACATCATTGTGCGGTGCCCCGATTGGGTGGTATCGCGTTCAAGCCGGTAGTGTTTTTCACCATAGCCTTATTACTGGGAATCAATATGGCGCTGGGACATTCGGAGATATTGTTCGAAATAGGGAACGACGTGCGCTCTTTGGCTTTTGCTTTCTGCTCCATAATGCTACTATATCTGGTCGGCATGGCCGATGACCTGATCGGCATCCGTTATCGTGCCAAGTTTGTCATCCAGATCCTGTGCGGAGTGATGCTTATCGCCGGTGGAATATATATCAATAACCTGCACGGTATCCTGGGCATCCACGCTGTTCCGTTATGGCTGGGGTATCCCCTGACCATTCTGATCGTGGTCTTCATCATCAATGCCATCAACCTGATCGACGGCATCGACGGGCTGGCATCGGGGCTATGCAGCATCGCCTGCTTGTTTTATGGGCTGACTTTCTTCATGCTCCATCAACATATCTACGCTATGCTGGCGTTCGCCACATTGGGAGTGCTAGTACCGTTCTTTTATTACAATGTTTTCGGAAATCCCGAACATGGCCGGAAGATCTTCATGGGCGACACGGGTAGCCTGACCGTTGGCATGATGCTCTGCTTCCTCAGTCTCAAACTGATTATGTGCGGGACGGACGATAATACGGGACATATAAATCCGATGGTGCTGGCTTTCTCACCCCTGCTGGTTCCATGCTGCGACGTGGTCCGGGTCTACCTGCATCGGGTACGCAACGGGAAGAACCCGTTCCTGCCCGACAAGAACCATATTCATCACAAGCTGCTCGCCATCGGGATGCGGCAGCGCACGGCGATGATAACCATCGTATCCGTATCGACCGTGTTCATTCTGTTTAGTATTCTTCTTTCCCTTTATCTTGATGTGGATTGGATCGTGCTGGTCGATATCCTTATATGGACTCTCGCTAATATCCGGCTGACGAAACGTATCGGACAACTTCAGTCGAAACCGGCAAATAAAAATCAATGAATATGAAAATCAGATACATTTTATTCTTATTGACCGTGGCTTTCCTGCTGGGATCATGTGCCACACCGAAAGTCGCTTATTTTACGGACCTGAAACGGGGTACCGCAGAGCAAGTCTTGAACCCGCTGGAAATTCGGGTACGCCCCGAAGACAAGATTTCAATATTGGTTAACAGCAAGGACCCCTTGTTGATGGATCTTTTCAACCTTCCGATTATATCCCGGCAAATCGGTACGACATCGGGAACATCTAACAGCCAGGGAATATCGGGATATACGATAAACAAGGATGGGGATATTGATTTTCCCGTGCTGGGGCATATCCATGTAGCGGGAATGACACGCGAGGAGATTGCCTCGTGCATAAAAAAGGAACTCGTCTCAAAGAATCTAGTGAAAGACCCGGTGGTAACGGTGGAATTCATGAACCTGACCGTTTCTGTGCTAGGTGAGGTTGCCAACCCCGGGCGTTTCAATATCGACAAGGACAGGCTGACGCTTTTGGACGCTTTAAGCATGGCCGGGGACCTTACCGTTTACGGGAAACGGGAGAATGTGCTGGTACAACGGGAGGAAAACGGTAAAAAGACATTGCATCAGGTTAACTTGAATTCGGGATACGACCTTTATGCCTCTCCCGTGTATTATTTACAGCAGAACGATATCGTTTATGTGGAACCTAACTCAATGAAAGCACGGCAGGCGACCGTCAACGGCAATAACGTCCGTTCAGCTTCTTTCTGGATGTCGCTAGCCTCGCTGCTGACAACCATTACCGTATTGATTGTGAAATAAATATATAATCAGATATGACTGTAAATCAAAAGAATATAAAACCGGGACAACAGGATGATTTCCTGCGGATACAGGATCTGTTATACCTGTGCCTCGCAAGATGGCAGTGGTTTGTCCTATCTTTAGCGGTAACAATCGGTGCCGCTACTGCCTATCTGTTACGCACCCCTACCATATATACACGTACCGCTTCGGTATTGATTAAGGAGGATTCCAAAGGCAAGTCGGTCTCCTCGGATTTGGAATCCTTCTCAGAGTTCGGGTTGTTCCAATCCGGTACAAATGTGAATAACGAACTCATCACCTTTCAGTCACCGGCTTTAATGACCGAGGTAGTTAAACGGTTGCGTTTGGATATGAATTACTTCGTTCCGGGGAAATTCCACCGTCAGGTGGCCTATGGACTGACATTGCCCGTGGATGTGACGATAAGCGACTTGCCTGAAAACGAATCGGCCGGTTTTACGCTGGAAGTACAACCGGACAGCACGTTGCTCTTATCCGACTTCACACGTAACGGGACGGAGCTCGACGGAAAGGATATAAAGGGAAACTTGCTTGATTCCATCACTACGCCGTTAGGGAAAATCATTATCCATATAACACCCAATTACGTGAAAGGCGAGGCATATACATTGTATATAGGCAAATCCAGTTTGTATAATGCTGTAAACTCCTACTCGTCCAATCTGTCCGTTTCATTGAATAATGAGAAAGCGTCGGTTATAGACTTGTCATTCAAGGATAACTCCACTCAGCGGGCGGAAGATGTATTGAGCATGTTGATTTCTGTTTATAACGAGAACTGGGTAAAGGACAAGAACCAGATCGCTGTCAGTACCTCAATGTTCATCAACGAGCGTTTGGGCGTAATCGAACGGGAACTGGGGAACGTGGACGAGGATATTTCCTCCTACAAGTCAGAACACCTGTTACCTGACGTGCAGGCGGCATCAAGCATGTACATGGCCCAAAGCAGTGCGACCAACGCACAGATTCTGGCCTTGAACAACCAGCTTTACATGACCCGTTATATCCGGAACTATTTAGCCAACGATGCCAACCGTACCCAACTGCTTCCGGCCAACT
>OWII01000815.1_pt1 | contig 15142 bp, 8 predicted proteins | sample 1732591 | NCBI WGS metagenome assembly OWII01 (sample SAMN05065732, study PRJEB22554) | human gut metagenome | biome: ENVO:2100002; feature: ENVO:00000062; material: ENVO:00002003 | host: Homo sapiens | place: USA | reverse complement strand
ATATACACCTCATATATTTGCAAAAAACAAACTTTGTGCGTTAAGTATGAAAACCCCAAAAAGAAGAATATTCTGGCTCATCTCGTTGATGCTGTTGCTTGCGACCGCTTTAAGCTTCATGGATCGCCAGATTCTATCCATCTCCATCATCCGGATCAAGGACGATCTGCATATCACCGACACGGAATATGGCTTTATAAATTCAGGCTTCCTTATCAGCTATGCGATCATGTTCACGCTGGGAGGTGTGTTAATCGACAGATACGGAAGCCGCCTAGGACTTGCATTCTCTGTAGGGTTCTGGTCTTTAGCTACAGCTTTACATGCTCTTTCAACAAATACGTTCCACTTTGGAGCACTCCGTTTTTTACTGGGAGTGGGAGAAGGAGGATGTTTTCCCGGAGCTATCAAGGCGGTTATCGAATGGATTCCCAGCCACAAGCATGCCATCGCAAACGGAATAGCCATAGGAGGCTCTGCTATTGGAGCGGTAGTGGCAGTTCCTCTTTGCGCTTTCATCTTAAGCCATACCAATTGGCGCATGCTATTCCTAATCAGCGGGGCTTTAGGAATAATTTGGGTGCTTTTCTGGTTACGACTGACAAACAAATATTCCAAAGAGCAGAATACTGCGACAAAAAGCGTGGCTTCTCCCTTAAAGCTCTCGGATCTCATCCATTTACTAAAGAACAAAAACGCTCTTTTGTTCATCCTGATCCGCTTCCTGTTAGATCCCATCTTTTACTTTTATATGTTCTGGATTCCCAAATACTTAAACGAATCCAAAGGTCTTTCCCTTGATTATATAGGTAATATTTTGTGGATTCCATTCTTAGCCTTGGGTATCGCAAATATTATAGGCGGTTGGCTATCAGACCAAATACAAAAGAAGACAGGCAACACAAGCCAAGCGAGAAAAATCGCCATGGGAATCGCAGCAGTCTTAACCCTGCCCGTTCTTTCCGTTGGTATGCTTAATACCTCCTTGATCGTCATGTTCGTCATGTCATTAGCTTTCTTCGCACATGGCATCTGGATCACAAACTATATAACCTCAATTGGTGATATCTTTGGCGCGACAAAATCATCTACGGTCGTAGGTTTATCCGGAACAGCAGGTGCGGTATCATCCATGGTTATCAATCCTCTCATGGGGGTTGTAATAACCAATTATACCTATGCGCCTCTGTGGATCTATTCGGGTATCATGTACCCTATCGCTTTTCTTATCTTCCTTTTCTTTTTACGAGAAGGTATCCATACGGGAAAATAAACAAGCGTATACAGACTCATATTGTAACATTACATACAAATCAACATAGTGCGTTAACTATCAAACAAACAAACGTTAATATGGACAGAATGAAAGAGAAGAGAAAAGGGAAAGCTCGTATCGGAGTATTCAGTGTCGGATATGATGTGTATTGGGCGCAATTCCCAGGTTTATTAGAAGAACTCTTGGCGAAAGAAGAGATGTTTATCCGCAAATTTCCTCAAAACGAAGTAGATATCATTCGTTTCGGGATGATTGATTCCCCTGCTGTCGCCTATAAAAAAGTGAAAGAAATCATCGCAGCAAACCTTGATTTCCTCTTTTGCGATATGCTCACTTACGCAACTTCCGGTACGTTTGGTGTCATTGCGGCCTCTGTACGATGCCCTATTGTTTTGGTCGCCTTGCAACCGTTAAAAGCGATGGACTACAAACAGGCCAGCACGTATATGCAACTGGTAAACGATGATATCTGTGCCTTACCAGAGTTTACGGGTGTAGCCTCTCGCCTGGGCAGACCGATTCCAGAAACAATTATCGGCACCTTACACGATGACGAAATGGTAGATAACGAGATATACGAATACTGCCGAATCGCAAACGTATTGCATGGTTTGAGGAATGCACAATTGGGACATATCGGCCATCCTCTCAACTCCATGCTGGATATGAATACAGACCCCACGATGCTCACGACCTTTTTTGGCTCACACGTCATCTTTTATGAGCCTAATGAGTTACAACGTCACATGAAGTCGCTCACGGACGAAGAAATTAAGGAAAAAGAAAAACAAATACTCCAATTCTTCGACACGCCGGAACCTGTATCAGATCCAATCTCCATGAAACTAAGTGACGAGGACTTGTGCGTGGCAGCGAAAGCCAGTCTGGCTTTAGACAAATTTGTCAACAGTAACAATCTGACTGGCCTCGCATACTATTTCGATGGAGCGGAGAACAGTTCAATACGTCAATTAATGACAAACTTGATCGTAGGAAACTCTTTATTAACCGCCCGGCACATCCCGATGTGTGGTGAGTCTGACTTAAAAACCTTGATTGCGTTGATGATCATGGATCACATGGGAATAGGTGGCAGTTTCGCAGAATTTCATCCGGTCGACTTTACTGATGGCTTCGTATTAGTAGGACATGACGGCCCGCACAACATCTCGATAGCGGAAGGCAAACCGGTATTACGCAGCCTAAAAAAATATCATGGAAAGCCAGGTAATGGAGCAGGTGTAGAATTCAAGATAAAGGAGGGTCCTATCACGCTTTTATCTATCAATTCCACCTACGATGGAAAATTTAAATTCATCATCGCAGAAGGAGAATCCGTTAGCGGTCCCATACCTCCTACCGGCAATACGAACACAAGAGGATTCTTTCAACCCGATGTACGGACATTCCTGAAAAGATGGGTTAATGAAGCTCCTACGCACCATTTCGCCTTAGGTATCGGACATCATGCAGCGACTTTAGCCAAATTGGCTAAATACTTAAATCTTGAATACAAGATTATACCAACTGATTAAAACTAAATTCAATTTAAATCTGAGAATCATGGAAAAACGAATTCAAACAGTTAACAAGTCCCCTATCAGATACAAGCAAATTACCCACTTGATATTCTTGATTTGTTTTGCTTTTTATAATATAGTAGCTTATGCGGCACCCGGAGCAATAAAAGGTAAAGTCACAGGCACAGACGGTTACGGAATCGCCGGTGTAAACGTGATTGAAAAAGGAACAACCAACGGAGTCATAACAGATGTTGAAGGAAACTGGACGTTGAATCTAACCACAGAGAATCCTATACTATCCTTTTCCTTCATCGGTTATAAATCACAAGAAACCCCAGTCGGAAACAAAACAGTACTCAATATCATACTAATAGAAGATGTAGAGGTACTTGATGAAGTAGTCGTTGTGGGATATGGTACACAGAAGAAAAAAGATTTAACAGGAGCCATTGCCTCTGTTAGTAGCGAAGACTTAGGAAAAACACCTACATCTAGTTTTGACCAATCATTGCAAGGAAAAATTCCAGGAGTACAAGTTACGCAAACTACTGGAGCTCCTGGTGGAAATATCAATATTATGGTACGTGGTATCAGTTCTATTTCCGGATCAAATTCACCTTTATATGTGATCGATGGTTACCCTATTGGTAACGGAGGAGGAGGATCCAACATGTCTGCTTTCGCAAACAATAGTTACACAGCTAATGGTATGGCGAATTCGACCATGGAAAAAATCAACCCTTTAAGCACAATTAATCCTTCAGACATCGAATCAATCGAGATATTAAAAGATGCTTCAGCTACTGCCATCTACGGATCTCGAGGAGCCAATGGAGTCGTCTTAATTACAACAAAAAGAGGAAAAGTTGGAAAAACAACCATTAATATAGATGCCTCTATTGGTGTACAACAAGTAGCACATAAAGTTGATCTGCTCTCCCCACGTGAATACGCAGCCTATGTAGCGGAAGGTAGAGATAACGCATGGATTTACGCAGGAGGCAAAGCCAGTGATCCCAATGACGTAAGAACTTCCAACACTTGGGTTAGACCAGAATTTCGTAATCCTGAACTTCTCCCTAACGAAGGAACGGATTGGCAAGACGCTATATTCCGTTTAGCTACAGTACAAAACTATCAATTATCAGCAACCGGTGGAACTGAGAATATAAAATACATGGTTTCTTTAGGTTTCTTTGATCAAGATGGTATCGTAATCGGATCTGACTATCAACGATTCAATATTAGATCTAACATTGACGCTCAATTAACCAAACATCTAAAATTTGGTTCCAATATCGCAGCATCTTATGGTTATGGAGATTTTGCTCGAACAGAAGGCGTTCTAGGACAAAGAGGCATGATTCAATGCGCATTAGGTATGAATCCTCTCTTACCTATTTACGCAGAAGATAGAAGCTATAATTCTGAATTTGGAGATCCAATGGGTGCTCCTATTGAAAATCCTCTATTCATCGCAGAAAACTTCTCCGATAAAAGAGAGAAAAAAGATGTTATTGTCAATAACTATCTGGACTACGAATTTATGCATGGTTTAAATTTCAAGACGACCTTTGGTTTAAGTTTCAATCTCAATGAAACTAATCTTTGGAAATCGTCTCAAATTGGAAATTGGGCAGAAAAAGCAAGTCCTGCTACAGCTGCATCCATTGACAAAAAAGGCTTGAGTTGGGTAAATGAAAACACATTAACTTATAAAAAAGTCTTCAATGAAAAACATGATTTAAACGTAGTCGCAGGTTTTACAGTAGAGAAAAACACTTATAAGCAATTATCAGCAGGAGCTACGGATTTCCCAACTGATTATGTGCATTATTTATCAGCGGGAACAATCAACACAGGAACTCACTTCAAAAATGAAAGCTCAATGGTCTCTTTGCTTGCTAGGGCAAATTACGTATATGACAATAAATATATGTTAACTGCCACTGTTCGTAGAGATGGTAGCTCTCGGTTTGGATCCAATAATAGATGGGGTACATTTCCTTCTATTTCTGTAGGATATCGAATCTCAGAAGAAACCTTCATGAAAAACCTTAGAGCCTTATCCAATTTAAAAATAAGGGCAAGTTATGGTGTATCTGGAAATAATAATATCGGTGATTACAGACAAATCGCACTTTTAGGAATATCCAACTATGCAAATGCAAATAAAATATACCCGGGATTAGCCCCTAGTACATTAGCTAACAATGATCTGACATGGGAAAAATCAAAACAAACAGATATAGGTATCGATTTGGGATTATTCCAAAATAGAATCTCTATCATAGCTGATTGGTATTACAATTTGAAAACTGATCTATTATTAAACGTAAATTTACCAATCGCTTCCGGTTTTGGAAGTTCTATGCAGAACGTAGGTGAAATCGAAAATAAAGGCTTCGAGTTTGCATTAAATACAGTAAACATTGACACAAAGGATTTTTCTTGGAACACCTCATTCAATATCAGCACAAACAAAAATAAAGTTAAGAAATTAGCGACAGAAAATGGAAGAATCATCTCTGACAAATATATCACCGAAGTCGGTCAATCAATTTCCAGTTTTTACCTAATGCATGTTGTAGGTGTATTTAAAGATGAAGAGGATGTGAAGAAGGGACCCATATATACACCTAACACCCAGCCTGGTGATTTAAAATTTGAAGATGTAGATGGCAATGGAAAGATAACCACCGCAGACAAAACAATCGTAGGTTCTCCATTTCCCGATTTCACATGGGGATTGACCAATAGCTTTAGATATAAAAATCTAACTTTAAGCGTTTTTATTAATGGCTCACATGGTGCAGAAAATTATTTCGGCGCTGGAGAAGTTATAATGAATCTCGCAGGTGTACAAAATCAATCCGCTCTTATTAATGATCGTTGGAAATCGTCTGAAAATCCAGGTAATGGATTTATTCCAAGAGCTATTCGTTCTGATTATGCCTTAGGCCAATCCGCATCCTCACGCTATATCTTTGATGCCTCCTATGTACGTATTAAAGATATAACCCTTTCTTACGACTTCCCTTTAGAAATGCTTAGTAAAATAAGAATGAAAGGATTAAATGCATATTTTAATATCTCTAATGTATATACATTCACTAAAGGCTATCCTGGATATGACCCCGAAGCCAGTCAATCTGGAGACTCTGTTACATCCGCAGGTATGGATGGAGGTGTCTATCCAACACCAAGAGTATATACATTAGGTTTAAAAGTCGCTTTTTAATAAATTAAAAACTATAATATCATGAAAAAGGTTTTAATAACATATGCCTGTCTGGGGTTACTTTCACTGTCAATCACCTCATGCTCTGATTTCCTGACATTACAACCTGAACATCAGATCAATGAATTAGGATATTGGAAAAATGAAGCTGATTTTGAAACAGCTATAGTAGGTCTCTATTCTGGTTTACAATCGTATGCGCAAAATTTAATGTGGGTAAATGAAGTAGGAACAGATAATGCCACATTCCAATTACCACAAGCAGAATCCCATGTCACTGGATTCGATTATTGGACTCTTTCTCCAACAAATGCTTACGTTAATAACTACTGGAATAACAACTATGGTACGATCAGTCGAGCCAATACTATCTTGAACAGACTGTCTAATGTCGATTTCACATCAAAATCTCGAATGGAAGGAGAATGCAAATTCATTCGAGCCTTATCCTACTTTCAACTTGTTCGTCTTTTTGGGGATGTTTCTATTTCGACCAAAGAATTTTCAAGTCCAAATGAAATTAACAATTATGATTTTAGTCGTAAACCAGTTGAAGAGATTTATAAACTCATATTAAATGATCTAACAGACGCAGAAAAATTATTAGCTAATGATGAAATTCCATCCAATAAAGGAAAAGTTTCCATCGGAGCCATAAAAACTCTACTGGGTAAAATCTATTTAACTAAGAAAGAATATGATCTAGCAGTTCAAAAATTAAAAGAAGTAATTGATATGCAAGCTTATTCTTTAGAGTCTGATTTTGCTTCATTATTCTCAGAAGGAAATGATGATAAAGTTGAGTCTATCTTAGAAATTGAATTTGCATCTGGAAATCAAGGGGAAGGATTTGATTTTGGAAATTTCTATCCTAATGTGATTAATATGGATGTTTTTCCTGGAGGAATAATTGGTGGAGGAAGATGTGTTCCTAGTATAACGTTATGGAACGCATACGAAGAAGGAGATATCAGAAGAGATGCTGGATTGGGAAACAAATTACCAATGAACGATGGAACTACTACTGATTATTTCTTTTGCAAGAAATTCGTTGATTATTCTGCGACAACAATGCAAGATGGAGGAGTTAACTTCACCTTATTACGCTACGCAGATGTATTATTAATGTATGCGGAAGCTTTGAATGAATTGAACAAGACAAATGAGGCCCTACCCTATATCAACCAAATAAGACAACGTGCCCAAGTTTCAAGTCTAATGGGATTATCACAAAATCAATTACGTTTAGCAATAGAAAAAGAACGTCAATTGGAGCTTTGTTTTGAAGGGCATCGTTGGTTTGATTTAAAAAGGACAGACCGTTTGTTGGATGTTATAAACGAAGATTTTAAAAATTTAGGGTTAACATTCTCTGCGAAAGAATATGGGCTATTATTACCCATACCACAGAATCAAAGAGATATTGATCCCAATTTAACACAGAATCCCGGATATTAATCTATTTTCTACATTTCAATCTTATATAAAAAACAATATGAACAAGACAATCTTAGCATTCGCATCACTTCTATTCCTGCTTCCCTCTTGTAGCAGGAATAGCTCTGAAAGTGATCTATTCAAGGATAAATATGATCTCGACAAACGAATCCAATCTTTTAACGACATCCACTTGGAGATGTCGTTAAAGCCTTTCAAAGTGAATAATCGGGATTCCATTGATCAAGTTTGTAGAAATGTTTTCATCCAATGGGCTCCACTGTTAAGACACGCAGATACAATCTCTGTTATGCTGTGGACCGCAGATGGATCCGAGATATTAAATTATACCGGAGATGACAACCAGCGTTTAGAATGGTCTCAATATGTAGGAAATCCGAATACAGACCATGAAGTTAATTCAGGGCCCAAAGAATTAAGCCTACATCAACGCGCTTATGATTATATCCCGAATCCTCCTCAATACACGTATGGAGACTTGAAATATATCGTATCCGCTTTAAAAAGACATGGAGAGCGATTGACTGGAAAAGTTGTCCGGATTGGGGAGACATTTGACCCGGGTCCTGAATTCGCTAAATCCGAATTCAAATACAAGAAACATCCGGAGATCTGTATGGGTAATACAATGGGAGCTAAAACGTTCGTTTGTTGTTACGCAACCCTCAATGAAGATAAAGAACATTATGCCGGCTATCCTTCCGGTATTCCGCAAGGTACTCCTTTCGGTACGTTCTTCGGAAAACAAAGCCAGCATTTCTTAACAGATATGGGATTCGACTTCCTTTGGTTCTCCAACGGACTTGGATTTGGAATGGAAACGTGGGGATCCACTGGAGCTGTATTCGATGGTAAACAGTTCCATCCGGAAAAGTTGAACGATACCCGAGAGAAGATTACTGACTTTTGGAACAAATTCAGAGCGGAATGTCCAGATATCCGAATCGAAACACGTGGTACAAATATCTCTGTCGGAGCCGACTTAGCAAAAGATGGCGTTGATTTAAAGGCGATCTATAATGGCAATTTCAATCTGTTGCCACCGCCTAACTCACCTTGGGCTGCGTTAGATGGTAATTTTGGACTGGAATTGGCTGGCTATATGTCTCGTATCTCAGAATTACCAGACGATCGTTATTTGTTCAGATACTATATACATGATCCCTGGTGGGCAAACAGCCCTTGGCTCGATCGTTACGGAAGAGAGGCTCACGACATCTATTTACCTATGGCTGTCGCCCGTATAGACAGAGAGGGGAAGGTCAAATTGCCTACTCATTTCACGTTGCTGACTATTGATGACTCGTATGGTAACATGCCAGAGCAAGTTCCATCCGAGATGATACCCCATCTGCTACAAGGCCGCAGGACAGCGCCAGACCAGCCGGGTTTGATTGTTTGGGTCTATCCTTTTGACGAATATCATGATTGGGCCCATAAGCAACCGGAGCGAGTAAAAGAAATTTATTATGGAGATTGGTTTATCCAACAAGCCATCAATGACGGATTTCCTTTGAACACCGTTGTCTCTACCGGGAATTTCGTAGAATTAATGAAAGCGGGCAAAAAAACCTTTGATGAATCTATCCTAGTCTCAATCGTACCCGACGCAGGATCCGATTTAGAAAAGCAGCTCATACAGTTTGTCAAGAAGGGAGGGAAATTATTCGTTTATGGCCCCTCCTCGCATGCGAGCCAAAAGTTCCTTGATTTCCTAAATATCAAACAGGTAGAACCTATTTCAGGGGAGATGAGAGTACAGACGCAGTTGCGTTCAGACCTTATCAAGACACCCGGTTCCTCGATTCTCAGACATAACGAAGATATGTCTGGAGGAGGTATCGAAACGCTAGTAAACAACACTAGCGATCCATCAACTAAAGTCTTAGCCCAAGCCTTCATGGGAGCCCAGAAAAGGGATATCGCTATCCAGAGACAAGAGAAGGATTGGAATGGTGGTATGGTTGTCTACTTACGGGGAACCAATTCGGCCACTTATCGAGGAGGACATCTCTTAACTCCCGATAATCCGAAACAATGGTTTAACGGCTCATCCTTGTTAAGATATTCTCTGAACAATATGGGATATAGCGTTTACTTTGACAAACTGGAGGCCGACATGAAGAATCCAATCAACTGCATCTCCAGAAATGACAACGCCTTCTATTTCTCCGGATTTACACCAAACCAGACCATAGAGCAACAATGGCTGTTTCCACAAGGCGCACCGATCTTTACCGGATATGAAACAGAGCTAAGAAACGGTATCGCACATTATCGGATGCCCAAATCATACCAAGAGGAATGTCGTGTTTTTGTAAAACAGGAAAAAGGAATTATATCCTGTTATGAAGTAGCACCAGTTGAGTGGAAAGTAAAACGTAGAATAGGAATTAACGGATTAAAACAAGCGACCGTCCGAATCTACCCGGGAGTGGATGATGCCAATTTCAAGGTTGTCAACAATATTGGTTATCCCTATAACAAACCTTCACTGGAATTAAAAAAAGGTTCAGATTTTTCTGGAACTTATTACGAATTTACGGATATAACAGGTGAATTAATCGCAGTATGGTAAACAGAACCTTGTTCCTTTTCATAATTTTCATGATATATTCGGGGTCTGCCGCTTTCGGCAGACTTCGAGTATTAGGTTTGTTCGCTGACAATATGGTTATTCAACGAGAAGAACCGATTGTCATACAGGGAACAGCCCTTCCCCAAGAGGCCATTCGTGTAACATTTCATGAATCCATAGTATCATGCCACACAGACGCTAACGGAACATGGAAGCTCGAATTACCTGCGGCGAAAGCCGGAGGACCTTACGTTCTCACCATACAGACCGCACGTGAGGTATTATCCTTCGAGAATGTATTAGTTGGCGATATATGGCTGGCTTCCGGACAATCCAATATGGAACATCCGATGGAGGGCTGGAAATGGTTGCCCCATTCAAGCATCTATCGGTATAAAGAGGAGATATCAGATTCCGATTATCCAGATATCCGGCTATTCTCCGTACCGAAATATCCCGCTGCCGTAGAAATTGAAGATGTACCAGAAAAGAGATGGGAGATAGCCAATCCTCAAACGATCCGCACGTTTTCCTCTACCGCTTGGTTCTTCGCAAAAGAATTACACAAACGATTGAGAATACCGATAGGTATCATCAATTGCTCATGGACGGGTACTTCTATTCTGACTTGGGAAAGCAAGGAGGTTTTGAATCAATTCAAGGATTCCTTGAATGATATAAGGCCTTCCACTATTCCAGATCGAGACAAAGTGATGAAAGCCTTTATGTCTAATCAACAAAGAAAATGCCAGATATCTATTCCCAGGGATGGACAAGTTCAAGAAATCCACGAATTACCTCATTCCGCATGGGAAACGATCGAATTGAACAATATGCGATCCTCCCTACCTAATGTCATTTGGTTAAGGAAAGAGATCGATATTCCGGAAACATACGCAAAAGAGTCATTAACCTTGTCGTTAGGAGTATTAAATAGGCAAAGTATCCTTTTTTTCAACGGCAAAGAGATCGGAGAATTCATGTATCCGGAACCGGCCATCACCCGTGTTCCAAGATCCTGCATTTGCCCAGGGAAAAACGAACTGCTCATCCGCTTGGCGCAACCTTTTGAAGCACCCTCCGTAAAAGGAGATAAAAGCTGCTTTTTCATCTCCACCAGAGATACCGCATATAAAACTGAGTTAACAGGGAAATGGGAGCTAACCATAGCAGACCATATTCCCCAGCCTCAGCCGGAGTATCAAAACAATCTAGGCGCTTTGTTCAATGGTATGATCCATCCGTGCTTGAATCACAATATAAAAGGCATCATTTGGTATCAAGGGGAAAATGATGTTTGGAAACCAGACCTATATGCGGATATGTTCAAGTCTCTGATTACAGATTGGCGCAACAAATGGAGAAAGAAAGAAATGCCATTCTTATATGTGCAAATCTCCTTGATTCCAGGTCCGGAAATGTTTGGAGACGAATCCGTTCAACAAACTTTCAGGAAGAAACAGCAAATCTCATTAGCAAATACGGGAATGGTATATTCCCTAGACATTGGAGATCCATACGATGTACATCCAAGAAACAAAAAGGTAATCGGAGAAAGACTGGCAGAACAGGCCTTCCGGACTGCATATAAATGACACGACTATTGTCACAAGGCCACGCCTATACTCACGTAGCCCCAAAGCAGTATAGCCATCGCCCATAAGCACTAGCACTTACGAACGATGGCTATACCGCTAATAAAAAAGGCTGCCGTCTCCCCTTCGGCCACTCAGTATTTATCAAATCATACGATGCATCTCGTGACCCTCTACATAGATCGCACTTTGAGGACGAGACGGACAAAGATGCTCGCAAGCACCACAACCAATACAAGTTTCCGTATTGATCACCGGGATCTTTAACGACTTTGGATCTGCCGGATCTTTCGCCACCATCTGGATCGATTTTGTCGGGCAATGGCGTTCACAATTACCACAACTCATACCGTCCGTATTGACAATACAAAGATCTCTTACCCATACGGCATGACCGATCTGTATAGCAGATTTATCTTCTTTCGTAATAGGTTTGATCGCTCCCGTCGGGCAAACCTCCGAACATTTCACACATTCCGGACGGCAATACCCTCTATCGAATGCCATCTTCGGCTGCATCAGTTTCATCAGATCCGTAGACGGGCGCAGGACATGATTCTCGCAGACAGATACACAAAGCTGACACCCCGTGCAATGTTGCGCCAGATTCCCGATACTCAAAGCTCCGGGAGGAACCAATGGCGCCAAACGATTCGGCTCTTTACGTTCTTTAATAGGCGCAAAGCCTCCGTCTTTCTTCATCTCCACATAATCCTCCAGTTTTTTCTGCTGAGCATGCAAAACGGAAGACATGGCTACCAATGCCGTAGCCGACAAGGCTCGACGGCGGGAAACATCCGTAGTGTCCTTCGTTAAGGATTCTTTTACCGAAGTAGCTTTATCAGCCTTGCGTGCCCTCGTATACGAAATCGCGCCTTGACGGCAATTATCCAAGCAGTCCATACAAGTCACGCAACGGCTATAATCGATCGCATGATTCTTAGAATCGATACAGGAAGCCTTGCATTTACGTGCGCATAATCCGCAACCATTACATTTATCGGTATCAATGCGAGGTTTAAGTAAAGCATACTTCGACAAAAAACCGAGAACCGTACCCACCGGACAGATCGTATTACAATACGTACGTCCATTTCTCCAAGCTAAAATCGCCAATATGACAAAGCTCAGAATAGCGATTCCCATCGTAGCCAGACTACGCACCCATACGTCCACCGAATAGAAAGCGTAACTATCCATACGTTCCGCGAAATAGGCCAATAGATTGTTGCCCTCTTGATAGATTGGCGCAAATAAATTAGAAGCGATACGCCCATAAGCGCTATAAGGCGAAATCAACGCTACCAAGGAACCGACACCAGCAATACAAGCCACTATAAAAACAACCAAGGTACCATAACGTACCCACTTCAATGCGGGAGAATAGGAAAAGCGGTATTTCTTCCGTTTACTAGCAAACCACGAAATAATATCTTGCAATACCCCTAAAGGGCAGATAACGGAGCAATATACACGCCCCAATAAAAGAGTCAAGATTACCAACCCTACCACAACACCGACATTCAAAGCCAACAACGCAGGCCAAAACTGTATCTTTGCCAACCATCCGAACCAAGCGTGAATCGTACCCGTGAAATCAAGAAATAACAGGGTTATCAGCACAAAGCAAAAGGTGGCGGCGAATATTCTTATTTTTCGTAACATAATTTTCCATTTGTTTAAAGGTTAACCATTCACTTTCAACTCTTCCACGAATTTATCGATACGCTGCATCTCTTTGGGGATATCAATACCCTGCGGACAATGAGGATTACATTGCTCACACCCTGTACAATGGTTCGCTTGACGCAACTTTGGGACACTCCGGTCATAACCGACTAAGAAGGCACGACGAGCTTTCGCGTAATTTTCGTCTTGTGCGCTTTTCGGAACATTTCCTTCGTTCACACATTTATTATAATGTAAGAGAATACCCGGAATATCCAATGCATATGGACAAGGCATACAATATTTGCAATCATTGCAAGGTATTGTCGGATATTTCATCATAAGCTGGGCCGTCTCTTCCAAAAAGTCTTTCTCCTCGTCCGTTACCGGAATAAGCGGGGAATAGGTACGGATATTATCTTGCAAATGCTCCATATACGTCATGCCGCTTAACACCGTCAAGACCCCATCCGGAGAGCCGGCGAAACGAAAAGCCCATGAAGCCACGCTATTCTCAGGCCGTTGCTGTTTCAAACGAGCAACGATATGATCCGGAACATTCGATAAGCGACCTCCTAATAGCGGTTCCATGATAACCGCCGGAATACCTCGCTTCTCTAATTCGCCATACAGATAATCAGCGTTTACGTTACGTCCCGAGGCATGTTTCCAGTCCAGATAATTCAGCTGGATCTGAACGAAATCCCATTTCACGCCCATATCCAACACATAATCAAACACTTTTACATCCCCATGAAAAGACCAACCTAGGTTACGGATACGTCCCGCTTCCCGTTCTTTCACCAAGAAATCAAGCATTCCATTATTTATATAGCGGTCATTGAAAAGCTCGATACCATTCCCCCCACCGATAGAGTGAAGCAAATAATAATCCAGATAATCGGTTTGCAAATCACGGAACGACTGCCGATACATTGCCAACGAGTTTTCTCTCGTATAGTTCTGGAAGTTTGACAGTTTAGTGGCCAAATAATAGGAGTTCCTAGGATGGCGTGCCAATGCGATACCGGTCGCTTTCTCGGACATACCTTGTACATAAACAGGAGAAGTATCAAAGTAATTCACCCCATGCTCTATCGCATAATCCACTAAACGATTCACGGCTTCTTGATCAATCTGGTCTTTACCGTCCGATCCTTGTTTCAAGGGCCAACGCATACAACCATATCCTAAAATAGAAACCTTATCGCCATTCGTAGGATGTTGGCGATAGGTCATTTTATCGGTAGGAACCTCACCTAACGCCACAGCCGCCCCCGGCTCATTCTTGGGAGCGCAACCGTAAAGCGCCGCCGAAGAGGCGACAGCCCCACCCCCAAATACCTTCAAGAATTTACGGCGATTCATCTCTTGAGGGTTCTCATTCTTTCCACATGAACTCATAACTCGATCGGTTTTTTTATCCTAATTAGTATATCCAACATTAGTCTATCATTAACATTCCTTCTATTAATTGCACAAAAATAATAAAACAGGAAATATATAGGAGAGCAATCCCCGACTAAAAAGAATATTCGGGACTTTATCACGAAAAAAACGGATTTTTGTTGTATTTTTGCGAATTGTTATCAAGAATGATTAGACGAACAGGCACATGGAAAAAGAAGAAAATCCGATATACGAGCGCAACACGCTAGAATTTGTTACGGTAGCACTGGAATATTGTACCTTTGTTGAGACCGCCGGAAATACCGGGCTTTTCGACTTCGTAGATAAGGCGACAAAACTCCTGCCTGTCTCTTATACACATCTGACGCTGCCGACGATCGCATAAGTGTAGAT
>OWII01000800.1_pt1 | contig 15310 bp, 17 predicted proteins | sample 1732591 | NCBI WGS metagenome assembly OWII01 (sample SAMN05065732, study PRJEB22554) | human gut metagenome | biome: ENVO:2100002; feature: ENVO:00000062; material: ENVO:00002003 | host: Homo sapiens | place: USA | reverse complement strand
GCAAGAAACTCGTTCTCTCTTTCACAACGGGAGCACCCGAAGCATTGTATAGCCATGAGGGGGCGATGGGCTACACGATCGACGAATTTCTGGCTTGCTACAAAACAACTTGCCGACTGACGCACATGGAGTATAGCGGCAGTGTTCATACCTGCGGCGTAAGTTATGGCAACCGTACCACCCCGGAACTTATCGAGCAACAAAAAAATGTATCGGTAGCACACGCCGAACGTCTTATCGAATTACTCGGAACGCTCTAATGCTTGAAGACAGAATACATAATCTCGACGATATAGTTTGCTTCCTGCCCGATGGTTAATATACTTAGTTTTTAACAACCGATAATTGCTTTAATAGTAAATTATCGGTTGTTACATAGGGTACATTATTTGCATAGAGTTGCTCGACGAGATGCAAAGCGCAACAGTTCAGCGCAGTTACATGGTCGCTAAATCGTTACCAACAACTTTCTTAATCTCTACTCCGCACTGTCTTCAGATATTATAACACCTACAACCTTTTGGGCATTATCTCATTAACATTTAATGGATAAAACCTCATTTATATTAGTTGTATAGCATTGAGACAAGTTATTCTGTCTCAAATGCCATTTCGGGGCCGATCCGGTTCCTTGTGCGGCCAGTTGAATGCTGTGCCGAATTTATTATTAATATCATCGATCACTTGCATCAATCTTTTTGATTTATTAATATCAGTAGTTTCAAACATATTCATTTGAATATACTCCTGATCCATAATATCCATGACAATTACACCGGCTTTTTTGTATTGGTAACCCGGAATGAAAATTTTTTTCAGCCCCATTTGTGCATAATGAATAATTTCCCTGGTATCTGAAGTCGGAATCGGTAATTTAACAACTATGTTTTTGGAATATTGTGGTAAATCGGACCGGAAATGATTAGTATGAACAAATACCATTAATGAGGCTGCGACAGCCTTCTGATCCCTAAGTTTATTGGCACAACTTTCAGCATAATTGGCAACCGCTTCTGAAAGTTCGGCAAAACCTGATATCATCTCACCAAAGCTTCTACTGGTACATATCTCTTTTTTAGGTGAAGGTTGAGTTTCTATGTTAAAACAGGGTTCTCCCAGTAACTCTTTGTAGGTACGTTCTCCCATTATAGTCATATTTTTACGTACCCATTTTTCAGGTAAGCGAATAAAGTCATAGGCTGTTTTAACCCCTTTCATCTCCAGTTTAGCCGCCTTTCCTTTTCCTATTCCCCAAACATCACTAATCTCAAACAATTTCAAGGCCTTTTCCCGCTTTACCTCACTGTCTATGATACAAACACCCCGGTATCCGGGATGCTTCTTTGCAAATTTATTCGCTATTTTAGCCAAAGTTTTAGTACCGGCTATCCCCAACGAAACAGGTATGCCAGTTCCCCTACTTACATTCTTAACTATCTTATTTCCATAATCATAAAGATTATAATTCTGAAACCCTTTAAATGAGAGGAAACTTTCATCGATCGAATAAATTTCGCTTTCTTCCACGAAACCGCCTAACATTGTCATGACACGATTGGAAAGATCTCCGTAAAGTGCGTAATTTGATGAATAGACTGCTACGTTATACTCATCAATCAGTTTCAAACTTTCAAACAAAGTGTCTCCCATTTTGAAGCCGATCTTTTTCGCTTCATTGGAACGGGAAATGACGCATCCGTCATTATTAGACAATACAATGACGGGGCGTCCTAGTAACGACAGGTCAAAAAGGCGCTCGCAACTCACATAAAAATTATTACAGTCAACCAGTCCTACCATGCCCCCTCCCATAACGAAACTGTCGGATGTTAGACGTCAGAATACCCCATACAATAAAATTATCATCAAGTGATATTTCTATTACAGGATAATCCGGGTTGGAAGGTAACAACCAAGCATTGTCATTTTCTACCTTTACCTTTTTCAATGTAAATTCTCCGTTTAGATAGCAAGCTGCGAGACATTGATCATAAGGATCGATAGATTTGTCTATAATCAGGATATCAGTGTCATTGATACATTCCTCAATCATAGAGTCACCATCAGCTATAGTTACAAATGTTGTCGGAGGATTTTTGATGAGAATCTGTTTTAAGTCAATTTTCCCCATTACACGTTCCCTGACAAAAGAGGGTAAGTGCACATTCTCATCGGACAAGGTGGGTATTGATTCTATGTTACGGAAGAAATGCTCTTTGTAAATCCGAATGTTAGCAATCAGTACACCTAATAGAACCTGGCCTTTTTTATCCAATTCGCTTTTTCTTCCAATCAAAAACTCTCCATCTTCAAGATATGCTACCAAATCTGTTTGTCGAGGAGGCAAAGCCTGTTCAATAACAAGTAAATTTCCATCGTCGATACAATCTATATGACACATTCCTCTTTCAGCTACTACAACAAATGTATTGGCCGGATTCGGAGCGATGACTTTGTTCAAATCTATACTCTCTTGCAGGTAATCTTGAGCTGGACTGGGAAATCCGGCTTTAATACCTTCCCCGGCAAAAAACGACTCTTCGGAATATGTATCTTGAATTGTATATAATGTTATTTTTCTTTTTTCTCTTTTCATTTCCAATCTCCTATGACAAAGATAGGAGCAAGTTTAGTTAACTGATATAAGGGAAAAACAATAATGCTGATTTATAGTTAAGCGCGATATTCAATTCTTAGCAATTTTTTCGACTTAATAATCATCCACCTAATTACCTATAGATCAATCAAATGGGCATCATCTTTAAATACAGTCAAAAAATGAGATTAAAGGAATGGCTTCTAAAACAAGAAGTGCCATCTGCTTGTTTTAATAATATCGGTTCTAAAAAAATATATATGTGTTTCTATAATTCTATGTCAGTAAAGGCTCAAAAGCTTGCGTCAAGATACGGGCGCGGGCTTAGTGTTGTTGAGATCGCAGAGAAGATCTTAAAGGAACAAGAACAATATCGGGTCGATGCCTTTCGTTTCCCAGAATGTCCAATAGTAACAGCGAATGAAGAACTACAAAGCTTTACATGGGGATTGATCCCGTTTTGGACTAAAAATGAAGAACAAGCAAATGAAATCAAGCGGATGACGTTGAATGCCCGGGCGGACACGATTTTTCAAAAACCTTCTTTCCGGGAACCTATTATGCATAAAAGATGCATCGTTCCATCAACCGGTTATTTTGAATGGAGGCATGAAGGCAATAAGAAAATTCCTTATTATATATTTCTTAAAGATGAAGAAATATTTTCAATGGCGGGCATCTACGATACATGGTTGGATAAATCTAACGGAGAAATACTCAACACATTTTCAATTATTACGACGGACACAAATCCACTTACCGACTATATTCATAATACCAAACATCGGATGCCGGCAATTCTCTCTCAGGCGGACGAGGAAAAATGGCTCGTCCAAAACTAGATAAAATTGATATAGAACAATTGCTATTACCTTTTCCGGCAGATAAAATGGAGGCATACGTCATAGAGAATAACTTTCTGAAAAAGAAATCTGATGATCCGACAATACTTAGTAAAGCCATATAAGACATATAATCAATCTATATTAGATATGTGGAACCTCTGTATTATATACCGGAGTCATTACCAGAGAGCATTATTTTCGTTTGAATAAAGTTTCGAATCTCTCTGTGGTCAAATCCTCGTATTTTCTTTTATTGATAAAAACTTCCCGGAACAGATGATTCTTGTTTCCACACTGGAGTTTAAAGGGAAAATCCCTAAATTTAAGATTGTGTTTTATTATAACCTTGAACAGTTCATTGTATGTTGAATTGCATTGCTTCACTATTTCTTTGTAATGGTTCTTGTATAAGATATTATTATCTATCGCATTTAAAATTGCTTTTTCAAGTTTACGGTTATTTCTTATTTTTAGAAGCTTGTCAAATGTACAATGACCGTCACTAAGCAATAAGCCGAATCCTTTATTCGAACAGAAATTCAAAAGAGCTTCTACCTTCATTTGTACTTTATCTTCAAGCATACTGGGAAGGGCTTTGATCTCAACGAGAACGAATTCTTTGGTATCCAGGTATACACCAAAGTCCGGAGTATAGGTTTGTTTTCTTTTTCCACGCCAATAAGGAATTTGAACCGGTTGCTCAAAATAAAATGAAACATTCTCCAAGCGTTCCAGTTGCTTGATGAAATCCAGTTCCATGTTTGACTCATATTGAATCCATCTCTTACACTTTTCCGAGTAGAACGTACCACTTCTATACCGGCTATCCTCGGAAACGATCCGTTAAGGTTGGAGAAGGTCAAAATAATCAATCTCATACTGTTGCCTATTATCGAACCATAAAATATTCCTGTATAGTTTTTGTTCCTTATTTGTCATTGCTATTTTAAAAAGGATACAAATATTGTTATGGTACTATTCTATACCTACTATTTGTGTCAGCAAAAATACGGGTTGAACCTGTTAATGCGATGATAACGGTTGTTATTTAATTGAAAATTAGGTGTTAAATTAAAAGTTAAACCTGAATCAAGTGCAATGAACGTATCAGGTACAAGTTATTATCATTGACAAAACAACAAAGATTATCAAAGGTTATCGGATTACGATTTATTTCTTTCCGACTGACTCCAAAGCGATGTAATCCTACCCAATCAAAACTTCATACACAAGTAAAAAGGATAAACACCAAAGCCAATGAAATACTATATAAAACCTACGACTACAACGGTATTAAATCACTAGTAAGATAGGTAACCGCTCGTAGTCGTTATATTTCCAAGATGATTGATAAGGATTGTCATCCACTCCAAATTGTAGAGCTTGCCGGTAACTATCCTCAAACCATTTACCGGCACTACTACACAATCTCAGACAAATAGAAAATGAAAGATAAGAAGAATGAGGTGTTTTAAACTTTTAACGATTTTGTTTTGAGGAAATTAAGTTTTATGTTAACTTTGTAATGATAGATGTATTTAAACCTAAAGATATCCTTATCAACTAAAACAGCATATTCTAATATCAAATGATTTAAGAGAACGATTGAAAACCATACTGAACTTAAAAGAAAGTATATCGAGAATATCGACACGATATTCCAGCCTGGACATAATACCACTTGAACGTTATCAGTAATAAGTAACAGTAATAAAGCAAATAGGGTTCGGATACTATTAATAATATATTACAATTCAACAAGATATAAAAATATAAAAAAGGGAATAATTATGACTAATGAATTTTCACAAAAGACAAAAGAAGAATTGAAATACTACGTTTATGCATTGATTGATCCACGAAACAATAAAATCTTCTATGTGGGTAAAGGCAATTCAAACAGAATTTTTTCTCATATAAATGAGTCTATTGAGAACCCAAGAGAAACAGAGAAATTGGAAACTATAAGAGCTATAAAAAAGGATAACCAAGAAGTGAAACATTATATCATTCGTCACGGATTAGAAGAAAATGAAGCTTTTTTAGTAGAATCGGTGTTGATTGATTTTCTTACTTTCAAGGATTTTTCGGAAGTCTCTAAAATCACAAATATTGCCGCAGGACACCATTCTTTTGACCAAGGTATCAAAACTGAGAAGATTGCGAAAGACTGTATAATTGCGAAGAGCTAAATGATAAAGATGTTAAACACAATATTTTGGTAATCAACATAAATAAAACCTTCGACACTGGCAAAAATAAAAGGAAGAGCGAGAATCCCATTTATGATAGACCTAATATTTACGAAGCAACACGAGGCTGGTGGGTGTTAAGCAAAGGTAAAGCAGAAAAAGTTGATTTTGTTTTGGCTGAATATAAGGGAATTGTAAGAGCTATTTATAAACCCAAGAAATGGTTACAAAACGAAGAGAGAGGTAGTAAAAGATGGGGATTTGAAGGCGATGAAGTTAAGGACAAAACAATTTTAGATATTTATTTGAACAAAGAAATTCCAAAAATGAAAGGACAGGCAAATCCAATTCGATATTTTAGCAAAATTGAAAGATGAAATCATCTGCTGATAACATGTGGTTTTATGAAAGCGGGAATGTATTCCGTAAAACTTTCGTGGTAATTTGGACGTTTTTCTCTCATTCTAACATTTATGTATCTTTGCACTACAATAAGTTGTTTGCTGCTATGCGTCAACAAGGGATAGGGTAGTGTGACTACGAAGTGAATAGACCTTTCCTCACCCGAACACAATGCTATGCACCAAGAATGGAGCGTTAAGGTAGAAGTGAATTTATCGGAAATACGCTTTTCCATACGAGAAAGCGTATTTCCGATACAACTATTGAGAAATACCTTAATGAAATTGGTATATTTACTTTAGCCGATCTTGCAGAAACAACCTCTGTCAAAGCTTTTATAAAGATGCGTGAACAACATCCTGAAAAGACTATACCTGTGTGCTATTATCTCTATTCTTTAGAAGGAGCTCTATTAAACTTACACTGGAATGATATTCCATCAGAATTAAAAAAAGAACTAAAAGATAAAATTCAGGATTAACTATTAGAACAAATTTGATTAATGATTAGGCTATTAAATAGAATTAGCAGATTGATTCATTTTTACACTTATTAATATGACATATGAGATTACCTTTGCAAAAAACAATAAGTACATTAAAATGATACGATTACAAAATATAAACCTAACTCCACCTGAGGATATACAGCAATTAGCAAATAATCACGCTATCGCTGTAAACTTACGGGATACTTTTCCATACCCTTATAAGATTGAAGATGCTACTACATTTCTTGATTTAGCTACAAATCGATCATTAGGAAACGTTTTCGGGATATATGAGAAGAATACATTCGTTGGTTGTTGCAGCCTAATACCACAGTATGACGTATATCGTATTAATGCAGAAATTGGATATTGGATTGGAGAACCTTATTGGGGCAAAGGATATGCCAGCGAAGTGGTAAGGTTATTGATAAAATTTGCTTTTGAAGAACTTGACTTATTGAGGATTTATGCGAAAATTTACGAGTATAATATAGGCTCAATGAAAGTTTTGGAAAAAACAGGTTTTGAAAAGGAAGCCATTATTAAGTCCTCGGTTATAAAAGAGGGACAAATAGTTGATGAACATTTATATAGTATTAGGAAAAAATGAAAAAAGATATAGGCGATCACATTATTAGTAAATTAGATTTGCAGGATATAGTTAAAGTGTTGTCTGATGAATTAAGCGGGTCGGAGCTAAACACTGTTTTACTGGACGTTTTTAACAAGCGTGTTCAACAGGAAACTCCCTCGTCTTTACTAAGTAAATATGAGGGTAACAAGCTTGTTAAGCCCGCCTTATTAGAAGATGTTTTAGAATATAAAGAAAATGAATTACGGTGCTATAAATTAATAGCAGGTAGAGGATTTGAACCCATAGAACTTTCCCCGGTCGCTCAGTTTGGGACAAGTAGTGTTATAGCAACAGTAGATCAGAAAAAAGTCCTTACTTCTTTAAGAAACACAGAAGTACAGGCAGACCCGACGAATGCAATAGCATTACATTACGCATCGTTAAAGAAAAAAGGAGAATTAGATAACAAAACCTATAATTACAGCAACATTTCACGGGTAATAAGGACACAGGTATTTAATAATCCTAATTTCACTCGACCTCATTTTATTGTTCTCGCCCTTATTTCATGTGGTAGAGATACTGGTCGCTTTAATTTTGAGAAAGAAGAATTATTAAAACATTTAACTACATCGTATGAAATATGTAAAAGTTACGGTGTGGAGAAAATATATTATGAGATTATTCCATGCAAAGGTTATGACAGTCAAAGCCCGCTTATTATGGAATCAATAACGTATGTCCGGGAAAAGAATAGTAATCTTGAGGTCTTGGTTATAGCACCGGAACATGATAATAACTATTATCATGGTTTCAGAATAAAGCAGCAAATAGTGATCGGCGGCAATACTATTGAAATTGCTGACGGTGGATTGCTTGATTGGACACAACAGCTATTAACCAACAAAAAAGAGCGAATGATGACATTCGGGCTTGGTATTCAGGTATTATATCACCTAACTAAATAAACATGGTAAAGAGCAAAGTCATATTTGAAGATGAAGAACAAGTAGAGATTAAATATCCTTGTTTTGAATTAAAGGATATTGTTGAGTATTATTTTGAAATATGTACTCCTAACAATTCTATAACTCCATTTTCACTTGTGGCTTTGCCCAATGTTAATATCTTAGTTTCAATTTATATCTCCGATAGTAGTCAGACATTCAAAGTACATCGTGAACATGATATAATTGATACATCGGGTGATAAGATATCTGGTAGCTTAACAGAAGCGATCACAGTAATACACGCTCCCGGAACCCATGAATTTTCAATAAAATTCAAGCCGGGAGTTTTGTACTCCTGTTTATCTAAAGATATTTCAACTTTGGTGGATAATCATTTGTCTCTGCAAAAGTATCTAAATCAAAAAGTAATAGACGAACTAAAATTGCAAAGCTCTTTTGCCGAGCGAGTTCAGTTTGTAGAGAATTGGCTTTTAAGTAATATGAAAATCTTTAGTTCTGATTTCAAACTCAACACTGTAATAAAAACAATTTACTATATCAATAATAACCGTAATTACAAATTGAACACAGTAAGTAAGGAAGTTGGTGTGTCAAATCCTACACTCAATAGATATTTCAAAGAAGTATTAGGTATATCACCCAAACAATGCTTTAAAGCTTTACGCTTTAAAACTGCATTGAAGAACTATCGTGCAAATGGTAGTTATGATTTATACGACGAATTAGGATATACCGACTTTTCCCATTTTGTAAAAGAAGCTAAAAATTTGGCAAACACAACTCCATCAGAACTATAAGAAAAAGAGAAAGTAATAAAGACTATAAAGGCACATTAATAAAATATTATCTATGACAATGAATGAAAATATGAAACTTTGGAAATACAGTGGGACATTTCTTGTTATAACAGGAGTAATCCACACAGTATATGCACTATTACTTGGGAAAGAGGACTTTACGGACATGTTAAAAGATGGATTAATAAACTCCACAGATGACAGTTACAGCCGTGCTTTCGCCCTTTGGTTTTTAGTATGTGGGATTATACTTATTCTTTGGGGGCTAACACTCCAATGCTATATCAAAAAAGAGCAGAAACCCGCACCTCTGGTTTTGGGGTATTGTATTTTGGCGTTTGCTGTGGTTGGATGTATCATAGAGCCGATTTCCGGTTTTTGGCTGTTTTTGCCGCAAGCATTGATAATAATTACTGCAAATAAGAAAATGGAAACATGAAATACTTAAACCAAGAAATAGAAAACGAATTAAATAATCAAGGAGCAGAACTGATACGTTTTGTCAGTATATCGCATTTAGACGAAAAGCAAAACAGACAACTCCCGAACGCCATTGTTTTTGCACTTCCGCTAACCGCAGAATATGCTAAAATGGTATTTAATATTCCCGACTACGTACAAGTACGGATAGCGGATAATTACAATTTCGACGATGATGAATATTCGCAAACCGAACATAAGGCGGGAGAAATAGCAGACGAATTGGCCAAGTTCATCACCGGAAAGGGCTATAAAGCCATTTCGCAATCCGATACGGGATTATTAGCCGACGGCGTATTCGATTATGAAACAAAAGAATCAGTATTGCCCCATAAAACCGTTGCACTACTTGGTGGATTAGGGTGGATTGGAAAAAACAACCTGCTAATTACCCCTGAATATGGCGCAGCACAATGTCTCGGTACGGTTTTAACTGATGCTCCACTGGAAACGGTATTGCATGAACCTCTATCTCCAAAATGCGGAAATTGCATTACTTGCGTCAATATCTGCGAGAGAAAAGTCCTTAAAGGTAAGATTTGGAGTAAATCTGTTTCAAGAGATGAAATCGTTAACATACATGGATGTAGTACCTGTTTGAAATGCCTTGTGCATTGTCCCAGAACACAAACATATATAAAGAGGAATATTGTCTGAATTTCCACAAGTAACAAACGAGGGTTCACAAAAATAAAAACGGAAGAGAAATCAATCCCTTCCATTTTTATTCTTATATTTTTCCATAACCAATAATCGAAAAATCTAAATCTTCCGAATTACTCTGGCGGGATTACCTGCCACAATCGTGTTCGGTTCTACGTCCCTGGTCACAACACTACCCGCTCCTACAACACTATTCTCACCGATTGTAACTCCCGGAAGGAGCGTAGCCCCTGCTCCTATCCATACCCTACGACAAATATGTACTGGCTTACAAGTAATTATCGATCGATTGTCGAGATCATGATTATTCGATATGAGTTGCACATTAGCTGCTATTTGAACATCATCGTCAATTGTAATGCCTCCGGCAGACATCATCAGGCAACCATTCATTATAATGACATGGCGACCAATCCTCACTTCATGGGGACGAACAACTGTAAGCGGAGTATTCACACGACTGCCTTCTCCCATATTCGGGAAAAGTCGGTGAAGCAGTTCATCATATTCGTTCGTCATCGGCATAGTATGGTTCAGGCGAAAGACTAATTGTGCTTGTTCTTTCGCCAAAGCAAGGTCTGCTTCACTCAGATGTGCACAGTCTATTCTTATTTCTTTCATGTATATTATTACTCCTTATTTCAGTGTCTTACCATCCGAAAAAGCATTACCTACCTTTTTACCCACTTCCAGGTAATCGTTATTGAACGGATCAAATATAATGGGAGATACTTTGGATGCATCCACTTTACCGTTTTCGTCAAGAACGCGCACATCTACGCTTACGTTTATTATTTCACCTCGCAAAATACAGGTCTCTGGGTTATAGTCCTTCAATTTACATTCCAACACTACAGACAATTCGTCAATCAACGGTGCATCCACAAACTCCGAAGGGGTAGCATGAAAACCTGCACGGGCGAATTTATCCGGAACCCTATTACCGGAAACAATACCTACATAATCACAGGCAACCACCTGCCCGACTTCTGCCATACTCACGGTAAAAGCTTTACGCTTCAGGATATTTGCAGTCGTTTTATGTCCCTCACTGATACAAATACTAATTTCATGCATCTCGCTGATACCACCCCAGGCGGCATTCATAGCATTGGGAGTACCGTTTTCATCATAAGCAGCGATAATAAATACCGGCTGCGGATAAGTAAAGGGCTTTGCCCCAAAATTCTTTCTCATAATAATTTATTTTTTAGTCCATTTCTTAATATCTTCCTTTGTCGCACCATTCAAAAGTCGCCCCTTCTGCCATTTCAGGTCAGGATAGGATTCCTGCAGCTCTTTTTCTGCATTAGAAATACTGCTGCTACCCGATGTTGCAAACGGAATAATCATTTTACCTGCAAAATCACCGCTTTCAATAAAAGTATTGATGATTCTCGGAGCTAAATTCCACCAAATAGGGAAACCTATATAAATGGTATCGTAATCTGCAAAATTATCAGGCTTTGAATTCAATGCAGGGCGTGATTTGGCATCTGACATTTCTACACTACTACGTGAGGATTTGTCATGCCAATCCAGATCTGCAGCGACATATTCTTTTTCAGGTTGTATTTCGTAGAGCGTTCCACCTGTAACTTCTACAATCAACTTAGCTGCTTTCTCCGTTGTTCCTGTTGCCGAAAAATAAGCAACCAATATCTTATCACTTTGCGCCTGTGCATTTATGGGGATACATAACATCATGATCACTACCGTAATCATACTTTTAATCTTCATTGCCCTTTATAGTTTTAGTTTCTATTATCATGGTACAAAATTACAAAATAGCACCCATCATAAAGGTATATAAATCACTGATTATCTAACCAAAATCACTGATAAATGAAAAACAAAGGAAGGTCTTAAATCTAAATAAGGATTTACGATTAGACTTACGATTCCATTAGAGAGAATTCAATCGGTTTGAGTAAAGAATTGCTGAAACAACAATTCACTCTTTCTTATGCCCACTACAGTATATCTATAACGCTGCTTTAGTAAACACAAAAATCTTTTGGTAGCCTTTCACTGCCTTCAGTTCCCCTTTATACGCGAAAGAAGTTGATCGAATAGCGAATTATATATGAAGCTAATTGTAAAATACCGATGCATTGTTTAAAAAGAATAAAAATTTCTATTCATTAGAATTGCAAAAACAATGTTTTCAAATTAAATGACTCCAGTAAAGAGGATCATTCCTGTGATTGTCTGAATCAATGGGTATGTTTAATAGATTAAGTTGTAAAAGCCCAAAGATATTTGTTGAGATTATAAAATTGGAATATTCAAGGCTTAACCCTATACATAAGTTATATACTATACTTCAAATATAAGTCATGAATACAATTTTACTAGTCTAAATTTTCCAGATTCTGAACATACTTGAAAGATTCTTTGCATCAGTTTCAAATGTCACTGTAAGTTTGCACAAAATGCAGTTTGAACCTAATACACAGCCAATATCATTAATGTTACGAACTTTTTCCTAACTAAATTCATACTTTTTCTCATATGACTTTTCATCTTCCCAAACAAATCACTACTTTTGCAGTGAACCTTGGATTATCAATAAATGAGGAATTAAATATTAAATCACAAATTCTATCTTGCATCAAAATAATTATGATAATACAGAAAGTCATACTCCATAACTTCAAGCGCTTCCAACACTTGGAACTTGATCTTGACCCTACAATGAATATCTTTATTGGAGATAATGAATCAGGGAAAAGTACTATACTGCAAGCTATTGATCTTGTCGCTCGTGGTAGCAGAACTCGCATTGAGAATATCGGCATAGATCGTTTGTTCAATGTAGAAACAATCAAATCTTTCATGGCAAACATTAATATGGATAATTTACCAGAAATGTTTGTTGAACTATATTTTAATCCAATACATGATCAGGGTTTAGAGGGAGGAAATAACAGTAAGAGAGTACATGACGCTTGTGGCATAAAAATGATTTGCCGAGCCAATCAAGCACCTGCATATAGCAGAGAAATATATCGTATTCTTACGCAACAGAATGCAGTATTTCCTCTGGAGTACTACAGCATTGAATTTTACACCTTTTCTGGAGACCCATACAATGGGTACAACAAAAAATTGAATACCATTATGATAGACAATTCCCAGATTGGTAGTCCATACGCAATGCGTGAATACGTTCATGATATATATTATGGAAGTTTGAATGAGGAGGATCGTATTAGTACAAAACACGCTTATCACGACAGCAAAAATCAGTTTGAACAGGCTGTATTAGCTCGGTATAGTGCCGTTATTGCTCCTTACACATTTGCTGTGAAGGAATCATCTGATGACAATATAGAGACAGATATAACCCTTACTCATAACAATATACCGATTGAGAATAAAGGAACTGGCTTACAGTGTTTCATTAAAACAGAAATGTCACTGAAAAAAGCAATAAACGGTATTGACTCAGTTTTGATTGAGGAACCAGAGACTCATCTTAGCTATATGAATATGCTCAAGTTGATAGATATGATCAAAGAAGCTGAAAATAGACAATTGTTCATTTCTACTCATAGTGATCTTATCTGTACTCGATTGAACTTACAAAAATGTCTCCTGTTCAACAGTACTTCTCAAACTATCGCACAATTATCTGCTCTAACAACAGAAACCGCAAAATTCTTTATGAAGGCTCCAGATAACAATATGCTACAGTTTGTACTTTCAAAGAAAGTTATTCTAGTAGAAGGAGATGCAGAGTTTATACTAATGGAAGCCTTGTACAGAAACACCTTACAAAAGGATATGACAGGCAGTGGCATTAGCGTAATAACTGTTGACGGAAAATGCTTTAAGCGTTACCTTGAAATAGCAAAAATCCTCCAAATTAAGGTAGCTGTCATTACCGACAATGACCATGATTATGTGAACAATATCACAGACAACTATTCAGACTATACTCAGGATCAATTTGATAATATCAGAATTTATTCAGATACAAACAACGAACACTATACATTTGAAGTTTGTATTTATGCAGACAATCAAAAATTGCTCGATAAATTGATTAAACCTCGACTGAAAACTAACACGGTGTTAGGTTATATGACAGCAAACAAAGCAGAGGTTGCATACGAGTTGCTATCAACTATAGCAAACAGCATTACTGTACCTCAATACATACAAAATGCTATAACATGGATAGACGCTTAATACTAGCAGTTGCAGGCTCAGGCAAAACAACCTATCTCATCAATCATCTGAATCTGGAGTGCAACTATCTGATTGTTACTTACACGGAAAATAACCTAATGCATATTCGAAAATGCGTAATACGTAAGTTTGGTTATGTTCCAGAGAATATTACTTTGCTTTCGTATTTTCAATTTTTGTTGCGTATATGTTACCGTCCATTTTTTAAAGAAAAGGTAAGAGCCAGAGGAGTATCGTGGAATATGCCTGATCCGAAAAGTCAAAAATTGAATCGTAATCAGTTAATATTCTACACTACAAAGAACAAATATCTCCATTATAACCGGATTGGAAAACTTTGCCAATTTAAGGCTGAGTATATAAGAGAAAGAATTGAGAAATATTATGACTGTTTTATGTTTGATGAAGTACAAGACCTTGGAGGTCACGATTTTGATCTTATCCGCATGATTATTCCACAGAATAAAGATTGCTTATTTGTCGGAGATTTTTTTCAGCATACATTTGAAACAAGCCTTGATGGTAATTTGCATAAGGGATTATATAAAGACTTGAAAAAATATAAAAAGGAATGGGAAAAAACTGGCATAGTAGTCGACACAAAAACGCTATCAAATAGCCATCGTTGTTCACCAACTATATGCCAATATGTTACAGAAAATATAGGTATAGACATATTGTCATGTAGAGTAGACGCAACAAATATTTACTATATAGATAATCAAAAGGAGGCAGATGTTTTATTCTCAGATAGTACAAAAGCAAAATTGTTTCTTCAAGAAAGTAATAAATACAATTGCTATGGTATCAACTGGGGAGCATCAAAAGGACTCGATGACTTTCAGGACATTTGTATCGTATTAAATGCTAGCACGTTAAGAGTCTATCTAGAAGGCAGGCTTTGCGATTTGGTTCCTGCAACAAGAAACAAACTTTATGTAGCTTGTACTAGATCAAAGGGCAATATTTATTTCATTCCGCATACATTCACAGATAAATATAAACAAAAAAGGTAGAAATGGACAAGAAAACAATGTGGACAGAACATACGGTAGAGTCAACAAGCAAGTGCAATTATAGTCATAAAAATGAAATTCATCCAA
>OWII01000779.1_pt1 | contig 15729 bp, 9 predicted proteins | sample 1732591 | NCBI WGS metagenome assembly OWII01 (sample SAMN05065732, study PRJEB22554) | human gut metagenome | biome: ENVO:2100002; feature: ENVO:00000062; material: ENVO:00002003 | host: Homo sapiens | place: USA | reverse complement strand
GATGTGTATAAGAGACAGCTTTTTCATATAGAATTCTTATTTATTATTAAAGGTTACTTGAATACCAAAATTGATGATACGTTGAGTGGGGTACTTCATACCACTACCGCTCCCCATTTCAGGATCCCAATAATCGAAAGGGGAAAATGTCAACAGATTCTGTCCGCTTAAGTAGAAGCGCCAGCCTTTGAAAGTATAACCCACTTCGGCATTTTTCAGTTTCAAAAACGAACCATTACGTAACCAATAGGTTGAGTTTTGTGTATTATTGCCATTGTTTTCCAATGTCAAACGCGGATATTTGGCATCAATATTTTGGTTTTCAGTAGTCCAGTGGTCATCGGCTATGTATTTAAACAAGCCGCGGATACGTGCCTCACCAAAAGGATGGATACCACTCATCAAAATTGAAGTCTTAGCTACTCCTTGAAAGAAGAAAGAGAAATCCCATTTCTTGAATTTGATAGAAGGACCAAAACCATATACTATTTCCGGGTCTTGCGGATTGCCCACATAACGTCGGTCATTGCCATCAATCACATTATCATATTCACCACGGTAGTTAGGAAGATTATGATACCAAATATCCCCAGGTTGTGGAGTGTATCCCAAAGCTTTTTGATCGGGGTTATTATGGATGGTCTTTTCATCGGGGAATAATCCGTTGTCAATATAGAGCAAATATTGCCCTAATGAATGCCCTACCGATGACAAGTTAGGATATTCTTGGAAAGGAGGCTCATCTCGTTCCAAAATGGTATTGTGCGCATAGGTGAATGTTCCCTTGAAAGAGAGAAAAAGATCTTTGTTCACCTGTTTGTTATAATCTATCGACAAATCCATACCTATATTTTTCATCTTACCTAAGTTAGCATATACCGTTGCTCCGCTCAAACCCAAGAAATCGGGGATTGTACTACCTCGACTCAAGAAGATGTCTCTACGAGTCTCTTTGAATGCTTCGACTGTCAGATTAAAACTATTATAAAGTTGAAGATCAATACCTACATTTATCTTTTCTCCTATTTCCCATCCCAAATTTGGATTAAAGAAACGAGACCATTTAGGTCCCTTGTAAGTTACCCTGTTTCCACCGACACCTGTAGTGTATCCAGGACTACCACCCAAATCAATATCTTCAAGATAAGTAAATCGTCCGGCTCCGGTATTATCATTACCTACCAATCCCCACGATCCACGCAGTTTTAAGTTGGAAATCACAGGACGAATATTATCCCAAAATTTCTCATTTGATATGTTATATCCTACAGCGATAGATGGGAAGAAACCATAGCGGTTACCTGATGCAAAGTTTTCCGAACCATTGTAACCAAAGTTAGCTTCAGCCATATAGCGACCATCGTAAGCATACGACACACGTCCGGCAATACCCTGTTTGCGCTCAGGCAGTGAGGAAAAAAGGTCAGTCACATTATTTGTATTGTACTGCTGACGATTAAACAAAAACATGGCATTCACATCGTGTACACCGCCAAAGGTATGTTTATAGTCTAAAGTAGCTTGCAGATAGAGTTTACGGTTACCGCTATGCGAGCCCGAGGTTTTAATAGCAGTACCACGTTCATTGCCCGTTCTACGAAGAGTATATTCACCGGTTTCGTCATTTTGAGAAGCGACCTCAAAAGCATTATAGTCACTCACACGAGTGGCATTACTGCTTGAATGGTTTTTGTAAGAGAATAATCCATTGAATGTCAATCCTTTTATAAACATACCCAAATCCTGCTGCAACTTAAAATTGGCAGTAATAATACTGGTATGGTTTGTTTTGTATCCGGTCACGTAGTCAGCTACAGGATTCATATATCCACCGGTAGCAAATGGGCCCCCACTTTTATCCCCCCACATAATATCTTCGGTATCATATCCATAACCAGCAGGAAAAGAAACAGGATAGTCTACAGGATTGTGTTCCATAGTAGATGCAAATAAAGAACTTGTACTAGCATTCGGTCCTTTCCAATCTTTAATAGAGGCATTCAAACCCAATGACAGTTTAGTAGTAGGAGTCGCTTGTACATTCAAGTTATTAATAAAATCGTAGTTGGTTACATTGATGTTATTATTATAGCTGAAACCATATTTCTCGCTCAACGAGTTCAAGTTACCATCGCTGTGTTTCACACCCACACTCATAAAGTAGTCCATTTTTTTGTTACCTCCACGAATATTGAAGTTGGCACGCTGGGCAAAAGCATTTTTTTTGAACATCTCATCATACCAATCTACATTAGGATAAAGATAGGGATTGAGTCCGGCACGTGTTCCTTCTATCTTTTCCCTACTATAGGGAGTAGCAGCCGAAGTGGGGCGAGCGGCTCCTTCATTATAAGCTTCCATATAGGTTACACCATCAGCCATTTCAGGAACTTTGGTTAGCGAGGTCAAGGCTCCCTCTAAGCGAAAGTTAATAATAGGCTTGTCGAGATCTTTACCACTTTTGGTAGTAATAATCATTACACCATTGGCGCCGCGTGTACCATATAGCGCAGTAGCAGTAGCATCTTTCAAGATAGAGAAACTCTCGATAGCTTCAGCATCGAGTGAATTCAATTCAGTACTGCTGATTTCCACACCATCCAAAATAATAAGTGCACCAGTTGCGCCACTAAAGGTAGATTTACCGCGAATCCAGAAACTGGCCCCATCGGCACCCGGTTCACCACTACGTTGTACAGCAATGACACCCGAAAGACGTCCGGCAAATGAAGTAGACAAACTAGAAGAAGGTACCTTTAATTCAGCAGGTCTCACCTGTGTCACAGCACCAACCAAACTTTCTTTCTTTTGTCCTACGCCAAAAGCAGTCACAACCACTTCATCCAATGATTCAGTAGCTTCACTCAACTCAACTGTATAAGTCTTCAAATGACTTATACTGATTTCTTTGCTCTCATACCCCAAATAAGAAATGATAAGCACATCTCCTTTTGATGCTTTCAAAATAAATTCACCATCAAGATTAGTAGTAGTACCAACAGTAGTTCCCTTTACTTTGACAGCTGCACCAATAACTGGTTCACTCGTTTTTCCATCCAAAACAACACCTCGGATTTCGCCCGTTTTTTGTTGTGCTCCCATAGAATTAACTAAAATCACCTCATTTCCATTTACTCCATTTGCGAATGAAGAATTCGAAATGAAACAAAGACCTAAAGTCAACAAAGGAAGCGCACTAAGAATTATGCCACTTTTCTTTTTCATAATAATAAAGAGTTTTTTGTTTTCATAATAAAAGTTTTATTTTAGATAAAGGGTTAATTATTTACCGGCACAAAAGTGAATAATTCCATTCAAATAAAGAGGATATTTCATCTATTTCAGGTACTGAATTTGTCTTCTCCATGAAAAAAATCTATTTTAACACAACAGAGAGAGGATTAACGATTTCTTTCCTAAAAAAGCTTCTTACCGGACAAAACGTTAAAAACAAAAGTGAAAACACAAACTCCCCTTCGAATGGACGGAATATCCCCCTACCTATTTTATATAGGAATAACTTTGCAGCATAAAAACATCTAACATATAATATCTAATAACATGATTAAATTTATAAAGAAGAATCCGGCAATCCCCCAAAGATGGATTGTACTTACTGCATTGGCATATTCACTAACTGCCGCACAAGCTCAAACGCCCCAAGCAGAAAAAGCATTTATCAAAGAGAATATGGAATTCGCCACCAAACAATATAGTTTGATGATGCAAACCCCTGCACAAGGAAAAAATGGAAAAGCTATCATGCCACACAGTATGCGCAAAGACGGTACTCCCAGCAAAGGAAGTATTTACCTTTGGACAGCAGGCTTTTTCCCTGGTACATTATGGTATCTATCAAACTACACAGGCGACAAAGCTTTGCAAGACTCTGCCTTAGTTTATACACATCAAATGGAACCCGCAAAGACCTTCACAGACAATCATGATATTGGATTCATGATGTATTGCAGCTATGGTAATGCCAATCGCTTCGCACCAAAAGACGAATATGAGGACATATTAGTAGAATCGGCACGTTCACTCTGTACACGTTTCCGCCCTCAAGCAAAAGTCATTCAATCATGGAATGGATTTCGCAGTTGGCACGGTGACAAAGTATATGATTTTCCTGTTATCATCGACAATATGATGAATCTAGAACTATTATTCCATGCCTCCAAAGTGACGGGTGATGAAAGTTTTCGTAAAGTGGCTATTTCACATGCAGAACAAGTAATGCACCATCAAGTACGTAAGGACTACAGTTGCTTCCACATCATATATTATGATAAAAAAACAGGCAAGCCCATCAAAGGAGAGACTTCTCAGGGATATTCCGATAATTCAGCCTGGTCACGTGGACAAGCTTGGGGAATCTATGGATTTACCATGTGTTACCGTGAGACGAAAGACAAACGCTTCTTGAAAACTGCAGAAAAGATGGCAGACTTCTACCTTGATCATCCCAACCTTCCTTCCGACAAGGTTGCCTGGTGGGACTTTAACGCCTTTCAAGAAGGTTACACACCCGGTATCCGTTCCAACGCCTGTAAAATGGTAAATAACTACCGCGACGCTTCCGCCGCAGCCTGCGTAGCTTCGGCATTACTGGAACTGAGTACTTATAGCAAAGGTAGCAAAAGTAAGAAATATCTGGAAAGTGCCAAACAGATTCTACATGCACTAGGTAGTACCAACTACCGTGCCGAGCTAGGTAAGAATGCAAACTTTATACTGATGCATAGTGTAGGTGCCGTACCTCACAATTCAGAAATAGATGTGCCGCTAACGTATGCCGACTACTATTTCATCGAAGCTTTACATCGTTATAACCGAATGCTGGACGGAAAAAGTCCACTATAAATAAAAGGAAAAAACATGAAAAGAAAGAATTATCTAATCTGTTTACTAACGGCTATAATACTACTGCCAATAGGAGTACAAGCCAAAGACAAGAAAAAAGGAAAGAAGAATATTCCCATGACGGAAATTCAAACCACTGGCACCCAAGATCGCGCCATATGGGTAAAGCTACTTTGGAAAATATCATATCCTGTCATCCATAACCTCGCAGAAGGAACACTACACCAGAATATGCCCATTGAGACCCGTAGCGGTGAAACAGCAGGCTACAAAGACATGACACATCTGGAAGCTGTAGGCCGCACACTCGCCGGGGTTGCCCCTTGGCTAGCACTCCCCGATGATGATACAGAAGAAGGTAAACTACGCAAGCAGATGCGTGAAGAAGTACTGAAAGGATTAAAAAATGCAGTAGATCCTGCATCACCCGACTTACTGAACTTCACCAAACACGCTCAACCTATCGTAGATGCCGCCTATCTGGTACATGCCTTCCTCCGTGCCCCCAAAGCTTTATGGGAACCATTGGATGAAGTTACAAAAGAACGCTATATTAAATCCTTCCAATCCTTACGTGATCGTACTGGTGCTTACAACAACTGGCTACTCTTCACCGGACTAACAGAATCATTTCTGTTGGGAAAAGGTGTACAATACGACCAGTTCCGTATTCGTGTAAGTAAAAATAAGGTAAAAGAATGGTATGTAGGCGATGGCTGGTATAGTGATGGTCCATCATTCAGTATGGATAATTATAACGCCTACGTGATGCATTCTATGATGGTAGCTATGCTGGAAAATCTTTTACCTAAACGTTGGGCAAGTCAGAAGGAGCTAGACGAAGCTATGAACCGCATGATACGCCACTCTGAATTTTGTGAACGTATGATAGCTCCCGATGGCACATATCCCGCTTTCGGACGTTCGGTTACTTATCGTACCGCTGCATTCCAATCGTTAGCAGACGTAGCTCTACGCAAAAAATTGCCCTCACACGTTTCTCCCGCCCAAGTACGTTGCGCCCTGACTGCCGTACACCGAAATATGTATGAGGGAAATCAGAACTTCGATAAGGATGGTTGGTTAGTGCTCGGCTTCAACGGTCATCAGCCAGAATGTGCTGATGGTTATACCTCCACTGGCAGCCTTTATATGGCAACCTTAAGTTTTCTACCTCTCGGTCTTCCCGCTGATGATCCGTTTTGGACAGATGCATACGCAGATTGGACTAGCAAAAAAGCTTGGAAAGGAGGACATCTACACAAAGATTACAAAGTGGAATACTAAAACAGGGTTATCAAATGGTCCAGAAACCAACCTTTATAACTTAGCAAGGCATGAAAATTTGTATATAAACAATAAAAATGTTGTGATTAAATAACCAATTACCATCCTCCTGTATTATCCTCTAGTATAACGGTATAGAGTTAATACAAGGGGATGGATCCAAATGGTTTAATCCGTATACCACTATCTTTTACTGCATAGCAATCTCACAATACTACCTGTAAATCAGCGTTGACAAATATTCCTCAGCAAACATCTCATTGGCGACTTCCAACAAAGTCTCTGCAGTCAAAGCCTCTATACGTTTAAAGACAAGCTCGGATGATTCATACTTATGGTAATGCAGGAAAGTTTTCGCCATGCCCAACGCATTATTCTCAAAATTATCGGAGGCCACCCCGATTTGTCCGATCAACTGCTTCTTGGCTGCCGCCAACTGAGAAGAAGTCATTTTCACATCCCGCATTCGTTTCAGTTCCTTATAGGTCAATTTCAAACAAGTATCCATATCTTCAATATCCGTCCCGAAGTAGATGCAGAAAGCACCTGTATCGGTATAAGAAGTCAGATTGGATTCGACATTATAAACCAATCCCCTGCGTTCACGAAGAGAAACATTCAGTTTGCTGTTCATTCCAGGACCGCCGAGGATATTATTCAGCAGATAGAGTGCGGTACGTTTGTCGTCGTATGCATTATATCCACGGCTACCAATCATTACATGTGCCTGATGTGTGTCTTTAGTTACCGTTAAATGTTCAGGAATATAAAGAGGCGGAGGCGTACGGCGGTTCTCAATTTCCACAGCAGGAATATCCGACATATATTTTTCTGCCAGACGGATAATTTTCTTGAAATCATATTGTCCTTGAACGAAAAACACCATATTCCCCGGCTGATAAAACCGACGGGTAAAGGACAGGACATCCTCCGTGCGAAAACTCCTCAGAAGTTCCGGTTTCCCCAGAATGTTTCTTCCCAGCGGATGATTACGGAATATCATATCTTCAAAATCATCGAAGATCAATTCGGAAGGATTGTCTTCATAGGATTGGATTTCGTCAATAATCACTTCTGTTTCCTTTTCAATCTCATGTTGCGGAAAAGTAGAATGGAATACAATATCCCCCAGTAGCTCAAGCGCACGTTCCAGATGTTCTGTCAGGAAGGCGGAATAGACAACCGTTTCTTCTTTATTCGTATAAGCATTGAGGTCACCGCCTACATTCTCCATTCGGTTGAGAATATGCCAAGCTTTCCGTTTCACCGTTCCCTTAAAAATAAGATGTTCTACAAAATGAGCCATTCCCTGTTCATTTGCCGCTTCATCACGGGTGCCGGCATCAATCGCAAAACCACAATAAGCTACTTTTGAAAGCGTCGGTTCATGGATAATACGCAGGCCATTAGGTAATGTATATTCGTTGCAATGCATTGTTTTCTACTTCCTTATTGAATTAATGCCACAAAAATACAATAAAACTTATTGCTGTTTATAGAAAATTGCAGATATTTGTGGACTATAACAGTTACAACGTATATGGAAAAGATAGGAATTTTCTGTTCTGCCTCTGAAAACATTGACAAAATGTACTTCGAAAGTGCTCGCCGAATAGGCGAATGGATAGGACAGACAGGCAAAACGTTGATTTACGGAGGAGCCAACCTCGGACTTATGGAATGCGTAGCACGCACCGTAAAAGAAAACGGGGGTAAGGTCATTGGAGTAGTCCCGACCAAACTGGAAGAAAATGGTAGAGTAAGCTCTCTACTGGACGAGGTGATTCATACCCGCAACCTGAGCGACCGCAAAGATATAATGACGGAAAAGTCGGATGTATTGGTGGCACTGCCTGGAGGCGTAGGCACACTCGACGAAGTTTTCCACGTTATAGCTGCCGCTTCTATTGGCTACCACCACAAGAAAGTTATCTTCTATAACGAATATGGTTTCTACAACGAGCTGCTGAAAGCACTCAAAACCTTGGAAGAAAAAGGCTTTGCCCGCCAACCTTTCTCAACCTATTACGAAATAGCAAACACTCCGGATGAACTAAAAGAAAAAATAAACTGATCATATGATAGACTCCATTAAACAACTTTTACAACAGGAAGCACAGGCTGTGCTCAATATCCCTGTAACAGACGCTTATGAGAAAGCAGTACAACTTATTGTTGAACAGATACATCAGAAGAAGGGAAAACTAGTAACTTCCGGTATGGGGAAAGCCGGACAAATTGCGATGAACATTGCTACCACTTTCTGTTCTACGGGTATTCCCTCTGTATTTCTGCACCCTAGCGAAGCACAACATGGTGACTTGGGTATCCTGCAGAAAAATGATTTGCTCCTGTTTATCTCCAACTCCGGCAAGACGCGTGAAATCGTCGAACTTACCCAACTTGCTCACAATCTGGACCCGGAACTGAAGTTTATCGTTATCACGGGAAATCCAGATAGTCCGTTGGCGCACGAATCGGATGTTTGCCTGAGTACCGGTAAACCTGCCGAAGTTTGTACGCTGGGTATGACTCCTACTACTTCGACTACTGCCATGACTGTTATCGGTGATATTCTGGTAGTACAGACCATGAAGGAAACCGGATTCACCATTGCCGAATATTCGAAACGCCACCACGGAGGTTATCTGGGAGAAAAATCAAGATCACTATGCGAAAAGTAATCGGTATCGGAGAAACAATCCTCGACATCATCTTTCGAGGCGACCAGCCTTCCGCAGCCGTACCGGGAGGCTCTGTATTCAACGGCATCGTATCCTTAGGCCGGATGGGAGCAAACGTCGGTTTCATCAGCGAAACCGGTAACGACCGTGTGGGAAACATTATCCTGCAATTCATGCGTGACAACAATATCCCGACCGACCATGTGAATGTATTCCCTGACGGGAAATCACCGGTATCTCTGGCTTTTCTCAATGAGCAAAGTGATGCCGAATATATCTTCTACAAGGATTACCCCAAACAACGTCTCGATGTCCTGTTCCCAAAACTGGAAGAAGACGACATTGTCATGATAGGCTCCTACTACGCCTTGAATCCGGTATTGCGGGAAAAGATTCTCGAACTGCTCGACCAGGCGCGCGAGAAAAAAGCTATTATCTACTATGACCCCAACTTCCGTTCTTCACACAAAAACGAAGCGATGAAACTCGCTCCCACCATTATCGAGAATTTGGAATATTCGGATATTGTACGAGGCTCATTGGAGGACTTTTTCTATATGTACGGCATGCAGGACGCGGACAAGATATACAAGGATAAAATCAAATTTTACTGTCCTCGGTTTATCTGTACTGCGGGAGGAGAAAAAGTATCACTCCGTACAAATTTAGTTAATAAAGATTATCCGATAGAACCATTGGAAGCTGTCAGTACCATTGGAGCAGGTGACAACTTCAATGCCGGGCTGATCTACGGATTACTTAAATACGACGTCAGATATCGTGATTTGAACAACCTGAACGAAGCAACCTGGGATAAGGTTATCCAGTGCGGAAAAGACTTTGCCGCAGAAGTCTGCCGGAGTTTCAGCAACTCCGTATCCGTAGAATTTGCGGAAAGCTATAAATAATACCCGCGAAATAGAATAGCGGTACAATATTTTATTAACTGATAAATGATAGTTGATTCAACTATATTGACTATCTTTGCACCCGAAATAAAAGATATACAGAGATTTAATGAAGACATTTGAAGAGCTTGGCGTTTCTCCGGAGATACGTAGAGCAATTGAAGAAATGGGATACGAGAATCCCATGCCGGTACAAGAGGAAGTGATTCCGTACCTTTTAGGAGAAAATAATGATGTAGTAGCTCTTGCACAGACAGGAACAGGTAAAACAGCCGCATTCGGTTTGCCCTTGCTCCAACAGATTGACGTAAAAAACAGAATTCCACAATCGCTTATCCTCTGCCCTACCCGCGAGCTTTGTCTCCAGATAGCAGGAGATTTGAATGACTATTCCAAATACATTGACGGACTAAAAGTATTACCTGTATATGGTGGTTCTTCCATTGACAGCCAGATACGCAGCCTCAAACGAGGGGTACACATCATTGTAGCTACCCCCGGACGCCTGCTGGACCTGATGGAGCGCAAAACCGTATCTCTATCTACCATCCACAATGTGGTAATGGATGAAGCCGACGAAATGCTTAATATGGGATTCACAGAAAGCATCAACGCCATTCTGGCTGATGTACCGCAGGAGCGCAACACCCTATTGTTTTCCGCAACAATGAGTCCGGAAATCGCACGCATTTCCAAAAATTACCTACGCAATGCGAAAGAAATCACTATTGGCCGCAAGAATGAAAGCACCAACAACGTTAAACACGTTGTTTATACCGTACAGGCTAAGGACAAATACGAAGCTTTAAAGCGTATCGTCGATTACTACCCACAAATATACGGTATTATTTTCTGCCGTACCCGTAAAGAAACTCAAGAAATTGCCGACAAATTAATGCAAGAAGGCTACAATGCCGATTCTTTGCATGGTGAACTTTCTCAAGCACAACGGGATGCTGTTATGCAGAAATTCCGCATCCGCAATTTGCAACTGCTCGTGGCAACTGACGTGGCTGCCCGCGGACTTGATGTAGACGATCTGACACATGTTATCAATTACGGATTACCAGACGATACAGAGAGTTATACACATCGCAGCGGACGTACAGGACGTGCCGGAAAGACAGGAACTTCCATAGCCATCATCAATCTTCGTGAAAAAGGAAAGATGAGAGATATCGAACGGATTATCAGCAAAAAATTCATTGTCGGAGAAATGCCAACAGCAGCAGGAATCTGTCAGAAGCAGCTGATTAAGGTTATTGATGATCTCGAAAAAGTAAAAGTAAACGAGGAAGAGATTGCTGACTTTATGCCGGAAATCTACCGTAAACTGGAATGGTTGAGCAAAGAGGACCTGATTAAACGAATGGTTTCTCACGAATTCAACCGTTTCGCCGAGTATTATCGCAACCGTGCAGAAATAGAAGTACCGACTGACATCAGAGGAGAACGTACCGGACGGGGTGACCGCAAAGAAGGTGGTTTCGAAAAAAGAAGCCGCCAAGCTGCACCGGGCTTTAACCGCCTGTTTATCAATTTGGGTAAAACAGACAGTTTCTTCCCCAGCGACCTTATCGGCTTATTGAACAGCAACACACGGGGACGTATCGAGTTGGGACGCATTGACCTAATGCAGAACTATTCTTTCTTTGAGGTACCGGAAAAGGAAGCGACAAATGTAATCAAGGCGCTGAATAGGGCTAAATGGAACGGACGCAAGGTAGTTGTTGAGATTGCCGGCGCCGGTGAAGAAAGCGGAAAAGGACGTGGAAACGGTTCAAATGAGCGCAAGGGAAATAAACGATTCGGCGGCAAAAGCGACGAACGTGCACCGCGCTATGAGAATAAGGATAGAAAACCGAAAGATGCTTCTGCAAAAGACTCAAAGTCAACAAAAAAAGATAAACCTAGTCGTGCTGATCGGGGATACTCTGATGCTCGCGGTCCGAAGAAGAAAGATGACTGGCAAGAGTTTTTTAAAGATAAAGAACCTGACTTCAGCGAAGAAGGATGGGCACGTAGAAAACCTAAGAAGAAATAAATATGAAGCAAGCATAATCCGTAGATTTGTACATTATTAGTCAGAGATCTTTATGTTACAACTAATTACCATCTTGACATTCTAATGAGAAGGAACAACATTATCCCTATTCTATCTTATTGAAAAAAGACAACTGTTCATACAGAATCTACTTTTGTGTTTCTAATAAACTTTCTTATCGTTTTTAATAAACGATATTCCTATTTATTAAAAACGATAAGAAGTCTATCTACTGCAAACAATTCAATTTTATACAACAAAAAAGGTTGCAAACTCATCAAAAGTCTGCAACCTTTAGTATATAATAAATTTCCTCTTCTTCTAAAGAGAGGTAAATCGTCGGCAACTCTGTTCTAATATTATACTATTCATACACATAATTTCCAATCAATAAGTTTCTTTTCTGATCACAAAGATACAAAATAAAAAGTCGTTTGTCAAGTTCTTATTTCAAAACACTCCATCTATTAGTTATAAAGCAGCTATACAAAAGCACGAAATTGGGACAAACCTCTCTATTGTAACGTGATCTATCCATTCTGAGATTATAGCAAAGGAGTGCAGTGGCCCAATGTCATCCAGCCTCGTCCGGCAGATTACACTTTCGCTTCCATGCCCAATCCGGTAGGTAGCTATCGGAGGGATTTCACTCTGCCCGATTCATGGAAGGGGAGAGATATATTCATCCGTTTCAATGGTGTAGAAGCTGTTTTTTACATCTGGATAAACAGCAACCGGGATTACCAATCGAAAGACATTCAATAAACAGCTCTCTTTATAGGTAATTCCAAGATATGTTTTCCTGCTTCCAATTTTACTGCACGCTCTCCTTTCACATTGTCGGGTGCATAAAAGGTAGCAGTGCTATTTGCCGGAACAGTTACATGATAGACAATACGGTTCTTTTTACGTTCCCATTTAGAGCAGATTTCCCCATAAGGTGATTGATATCTGGCTTCGAGCTCATTTAATCCACTGGGGAAATTAGGCCGAAGGAGAATATGTTTGAATCCGGGATTTTCGGGGTCAGGGAAGATTCCACCCAATCCTTTATAAAACCACCCTCCAATTTCTCCGAACATCATGTGATTGTCTGATATGTCACGTGTGGCATTCAAATCCCAGTTCTCCAGTAATGTGGTAGCACCATTGGCAATCCAGCAACCCCATGATGGATAAGTGTCTTGTGCAGCTAATTTATAAGCCGTTTCGGCTTCACCGTTCTCACTTAACGCATTCAATATAGCTTTTGCTCCCAACACACCTACATCCAAATGAAAGCCGGCTGCTTCCACCTGTTTTGCCAGATTCCGGGCTACTTTTCTCTTCAACTCTTCGGGAACAATGCCCCATTGCAAAGGAACGCTCTGTTCCGTCTGAACGCCGCTACCATAAATGCCCGTTTCTCTATTCAGAAACTTGTCATTAATCGCGTTCTTTATCTTATTGGCAAGAGCAGAATAATATTTATAGTCTTCCGTTTTATTAAACATCTTTGCGGCATTGGCAAGTATTTTGGTGTCCACATAGAAATAGACAGAAGAGGTCAGTTCCTTGGAAGAATGTGATTTAACAGGCACCCAGTCTCCTCTTCCCCATGAGGTCAATCCGGTCGGACTGGTGCGATCCACATAGTCTACATATCGCTTTATATTTTCATAACAGTCTGCCAACAGTTTATGATCGCCATAAAACATATAAATATTCCATGGAATAAGGGCAATAGTGCTTGTCCAATCCAGTCCATTATCCGTACCATATCCCCAGCCTCCTGTAGGAATAATATCGGGAAGTACACCATTAGGCTGTTGCTCATCTCTATGGTCGGCAAGCCATTTCTCATAAACAGTGATACCGTCATAATTGTATAATGCCGTTTCAATAGCAAAATGACCGTCGCCTGTCCATCCGTTCTTCTCACGCTGGGGACAGTCGGTGGGATACCCCATCAAGTTGGACAAATAGGCATTATTTGTAGCCCACCAAAGACGGTTGATAAGTGCGTTCGAAGTATGAATCATCCCTTTCTGCGGAACATCACTATGCACAAAGTAAGCTGTCAGATTATTCTCATTCAATACAAGGGGGTTAGTGCTTGTTACTTCCACGTATCTGAAACCTTTATAATTGAATCGTGCCATAAATTCATCCTCTCCCTTTCCACTCAAAACGAGGATGTCCGTTTGAAAAGGATCGGAGTTGTCTACCGGGCGGTGATACACATCAATATTTGACGTATTCACTCGTCCGTTGTCATACAACCGCTCACCATGTTTCAGTCTCACTACAGTTCCCTCTTCCCCGGACACTTTAATGCGGGTGACTCCTGCCATATTGCGGGCAAAATCGAATACATACGTTGTATCATTAAGTTTCTTCCAGATTTTTACGGGGATTGTTTCTACTGCACGAATCGGCTGCACTTGTTGTGACACCACATTCTGTGAAGGAACAGCCCTATATCCTACTCCATTCCATTTAGAATCGTCAAAGTTCACGGTATTCCAGCCTTTCTGTTCCAAACGAGCGTCGTAATGCTCGGCTGTATAAATGCTATTAAAGATCAATGCGCCGGATGAAGTTTTCCAGTCCCGCTCCGTAGAAACGACTTCAACGGAACCATCCTCATAAGTAATCCGCACATCCATACAAAAAGCAGGACGGTTACGCCAAGGTGCACGATGAAAGTCCCACACGGCCATTGACTGATGATTATACCATCCATTGCCCAGCAACACACCAATCGCATTTTTCCCTTTCTGTATTTGGGAAGTAATATCATAAGTGACGTAGAAATTACGCCTGTCAAACCGGGTATATAGCGGGTCCAGCCGGTGGTTTCCAATCTTCTCACCATTGATATACAGTTCATACAAACCTGCTACGGCAATATATGCCCTTGCCGACCGTATCTTCTTTCGTGCATCAAACACTTTCCGGAAATAGGGAGCAGGACGGTAATTAATATCTTTGTTATCGCTAATCCAAGCCCCTTGCCAGTGTTCCATCCCCATCATGCCCGTTTCGAAACTATTAATAGCCGAAGAAGATTTCACTCCATCCTTATCCCATACATTCACTCTCCAATAATACTTGGTAAAAGGACGAAGTTCCTGTCCGGAATAGGTAATCAGAATCTGTTCGGAGTCCTTTTTGCCCGAATCCCAGATAGTTCCTTTCCCTGCAATCAATTCAAGAGAGTCTTTGTCTACGATGACTTGACAGGCTGTTTGCCGTGCTCCTTTTCGAGCATCATTCAGCATCCATGATAACCGGGGAGCAGGATTATCTATTCCCAAGGGATTCACCAAATAATCACAAACCAGATTCACTGGTTTACAGCTGCCTGACTCTTGTGAAAATGCTGCTTGCAGCATTAAAAATAGTAATCCCGGTAATAGTGTCAATCGTTTCATTTTATCCAAAAATTAGTTTGTATTTTCTTTCAATCGGATGCCATATTTACATCGCGTGCTAATTTACGAAAAATATTGTATGGACGCTTTATCTACTTGCCTCAAAAAAGCTATATCTTTGCGGCCCGAATATATACTTGACTATGAATAAAGTTAATGGTTTACTATATGGGCTGCTTTCATCGGCTTCTTTTGGACTTATCCCTCTATTTACCATTCCTGCCATGCAAGCAGGGATGCAATTTGAATCTATACTTTTCTATCGTTTCCTGTTTGCCTGTCTGGCGTTAGGCGGAATCTTATTGGTGAATGGTCAATCATTTCGCATCAAGAGGCAGGACATTCCTTCCCTGTTTCTTCTTGCGCTTCTTTATTTAATGTCTGCCGTATTCCTGTTCTGGGGATATAAGTTTATGGCTAGCGGAGTTGCCACCACTATTCATTTCATGTATCCGGTGCTTACCACGTTAATCATGATGCCTGTCTCTTATACACATCTGACGCTGCCGACGATCGCATAAGTGTAG
>OWII01000744.1_pt1 | contig 16338 bp, 15 predicted proteins | sample 1732591 | NCBI WGS metagenome assembly OWII01 (sample SAMN05065732, study PRJEB22554) | human gut metagenome | biome: ENVO:2100002; feature: ENVO:00000062; material: ENVO:00002003 | host: Homo sapiens | place: USA | reverse complement strand
CTTATGCGATCGTCGGCAGCGTCAGATGTGTATAAGAGACAGGTCATAGATTTTGGCAAGGATCGGATTCTTGTCCGGATCGTAATAATCGAACACCATCCGGTCGATCTGCGAACCGTACCACGAGCGGTACTCCGTGTCGCGCTTGTGCTTCCAGATGTAGTTGATCGCCCGGTTGTAGACAGCCTTCAGCAGGTACTTGTACAGCGGATCGTCCGTGGAAATCCGGTGGCGGTTTTTCCAGATATTGAAAAACACGTCCTGCACCACGTCTTCGGCCCACTGATCCCGGAGAAACATCCGGGCATACGACAGCATGGCCGGATAATACGCCAGATACAGCTCGTCGAAAGAGTCTGCATTCATCAATTGTTTGTCTAAATCGCTCATCGCCTGTTTTTGATTTTCGCGGAAAGATTCTTATCCCCTGAAATATTCATCGATTTTATTCGGATTTTCCGGATGCGAGACAGCGGTCGGGATATATTTCCACGATCGCAAAAATAGAAAATTATATTTAAAAGCAAGCCCTCTCCCGGCCGCGGAGAAACCGCCGCCGCAAAAAGCGCCCGCGAGACACAGCCGATAAAACACTCAGGACAAAGCATTTACCCAACTCCTTCTAATTCGTCCGCCGTACGGGTTTTTAGCGATTTATTCATGGAACCGCAACAGCCGGAAAGCTCCCCGCGCCGATCGTCGCCGCCTTTCCGCATCCGGATTGCACTCCGTACGCCATGAAAAAAGGGTCGCGCGGCGCAAGGCCGCACAACCCCGTATACCGGGCGTCACAGAAGCCGGAAACCGGCCGCCGGAATGCAGATTACCGCCCCGTCACGCGCATATACTTGGCAAGCGCCGTGCGGTAGGAGGCGCAGGCCGAAGTGAGGTCGTTGCGGCTCTGCGTGTAAAGCGTCTCGGCGTCGAGCAGGTCGGTGAGCGGCGCGGTTCCCGCCTTGTAAAAGTTCCGGTTCTGACGCAGGTTTTCGGCCGAGGACTCCACCGAACGCCGCATGAGCAGGATCTGCGCATAGGACTCCTGCACCTCGCTCCACGTCCGCTCGATCTCCACGGCGAGCATCTCCCGCACCTGCAGGCGGTCGTTTTCGGCCTGCTGTTCCCTGATGCGGGCCTTTTTCAGCGCATGGGCCCCGCCCCACCACTCCGAAACAGGCACCGAAACCTGCGCGAAGACCATTCCGTCGTCCACGCTCTTGTCCGTCACATTGTAGTAGAGATACCCCGCGCCTATGCCTACCGTCGGCAGACGTTTGCCGCGCTCCATGCGTTTCTCATACTTCCGGGCTTCGACGTTCTTCTCCGCAAGCAGGTATTCGGCCCTGCGGTCGAGCGCCTCCTCGACCGGAACATAGTAGGCGGCGGGAGCCTCCGGTTCGCCGAACGCGGCATTCGCCACGTCGAATCCGCGCCAATCGACGCCGATATGCTGGGCCAGCAGCATTTTCGACACCTTCAGTCCGTTTTCGACCTTCAGGCGGTTCGACGCGATCTCCTGCTGCCGCAGCTCCACGCGCAGCAGGTCGTTGTTGGTCACCAGCCCGGCCTTCACCGAGAGTTCGACCTGACGGCGTATCTCGGCCAGCTGCCGCTCCACGGCATCGAGGGTCGAAAGGTTGTCACGGAGCGACACGACCTGCCAGAAACAGGCATCGGTCCGCTCGCGCACCTCGGCTTCGGTCTGCTGCAGCTGCAACCGTCCGACCTCCTCGCCCAGCCGGGCGAGCTTGTTGCCGGTGACGATCTTCAGTCCGGCGAACAGGGGCTGAACGGCCGTGACGGAGCCGACGATGCCGCGCTTGACCATCGAAACAGGCAGCGTCCCCATCTGCGGAACGGCGAAATCGGCCTGCACCAGTCCGTGCTGCGCCTGAAAGAGGCCGCCCGATGCGGAAATCTGCGGAAAGTAATTGGTGAACGCTTCGCGGTGCGTCTGCGACGCGGCGTCAAGGTCCAGCCTGCTGTTGCGGAGCGTGCGGTTGTGTTCGACGGCGGCAGCGCGGCACTCTTCGAGCGTTAGCGTCTGGGCCGCGGCAGGAGCCGCCGCAACGCATAAGAACAGAAATACTACGGCTTTTTTCATCACTTGTAGATTTTGGAATAGAGCACCGGAAGTATCGTAACGACGAGGATCAGCGAACCGATGCCTCCGGCAAAGATCGTAATACCCACGGGCGCCCAGAAGGTGCTTCCGCCCAGCATCATCGGCACGACGCCCACGGCGGTGGTGGCGGTGGTGAGGAAGATCGGCACCATACGCCGCTTGCCGGCGTCATAGGCCGCCAGACGCCCCGACCAGTGGCATACCTTGCGTTTGTCTTCGGCATGCTGGTACATCAGAATCACGTTGCGGACGATCATGCCCAGCAGGGTGATGAAGCCCAGCACCGAGGTCAGTCCGATGGTGAAGTCGGCGATCCGCAGCCCCACCACCGCCCCGAACAGACAGAGCGACATCGAAGCCATGACCACCAGCGTAATGCCGAACTTGCGGAAATTGACCAGAATGAAGAAGAAGATGATGACCAGCGAAATGGTCAGTCCCGACGCGATCGGGGGAATCGTCTCCCAGTCGAATTCGTAGGCTCCGCCCAGCTCGGTCGCAATGCCGGCCGGAAGCGTCAGCTCCTTGTCGATCAGCTCGCTTATGCGCGAATTGACACGCATGGCGTTGGCGCCGCGTTTGAGGTCGGCGGTGACCGTCAGGCAGCGCATGCCGTTGCGGTGCACGATTTTGCTCTCGCTCCACGCCGGCCCGACGTCGGCGATCTGCCGCAGGGGTACGCTGACGCCGGGCACGGGCGAAGAGACATAGGTGTCCCCGACATCGGAGAGCGAGCGTTCGCCCCGGCGCACGTCGTTTTTGAGTACGACGGGCAGTTTGTAATCGCCCTCCCAGACGGCCCCTACGGGCACGTCTCCGGCGGCGAGGGCCAGATTGACGGCCGCCAGCGTCCGGGTGACGCCCAGCTGCGGCGCAGTGACGGGGTCGAGCCGCACATCGACGACCGCACGGGGATCCTCATAATCGGAGTGCACCCACATCAGTTCGGGCATCCGCCGCATACGGTCCATCAGCCGGTCGCCCGCGGCGCGCAGCGAGTCGATGTCGCTGCCGTAGAAGCGGAATTCGAGCGACGGCACGTTCTGGTAGTCGAGCTGTTTGAATTTGACGTAGGCTTCGGGGAAACGGTCGGCCCATGCGTCGGCATATCGGTCGAGGATATCCTCGGTATCGTCGATCGAGGTGGTATTGACGATGAACTGGGCATAGTTCTTACCCGCGATCTGCGGAGCGTAGCTCATCTGGAAACGCGGCGACGAACAGCCCACGAACGAAGTGACGGACTTCACCCGCCCGTCGGCCCGCAGCATCCGGTAGACCGAATCGGCGACGGCTCCGGTCCGATCCAGCGGGGTGTCGGGCCGCAGGTAGATCTCCACGGCGAACTGGTCGCGGTCGGCGAAGGGCACCATGCGGAGTTTCAGCTGCGTGGCCAGCACCAGCGAAACGGCCACCGAGGCAAGGCCCAGCGAAATCGTCAGCCACCCGTGACGGAAGGTCCACGCCAGCACCCGCCGGTAAATGTCGTGGACACGGTCGGTAACGCTCTTACGACCCTCCTTGCGGGGCTGAACCGCCGGAATGATCACGATTTCGAGGAACGGAATCACCAGCACGGCCAGCAGCAGCGAAACCATCAGATTGATGGTGATCGTCCACGGGAAATAGGTCAGGAAGTCGCGCATCATGCCCGTCATGGTGAACAGAATCGGGTAGAAAATCATGCAGATGCAGATCGTCGCCAGCAGTAGCGACGGGAAAAACTCCCTTGCGCTCTCGACGGCCGCATACCAGCGCGAGTGGCCGCGTCCGATGTAGTCGAGGTAGCCGTCGATCACCACGATCGAATTATCGACGATCATGCCCAGCACGACGACCAGCGCCGCAAGGGTCACCGTATTGAGCGGAATGCCGCACAAATACATGACGCCCACCGAGATGAAGGTGGAGAGCGGAATCGTGACGGCCGCCACGACGGCCGACCGCAGCGGGAAGAGCAGCATCATGACCAGAATGATGATGGCCATGGCCACGAACAGGTCGCGCAGGAACGAATGCACGGAGTCGCCGACGACCTTGGCCTGATCGGCGATGCGCTGCACCGCAACGTCGGACGGAAGCTCCTCCTCCATGAAAGCGTGCAGCACCTCGTCCACTTCGCGGCCGTACTCCACGATATTGTATCCCCCGCGCATCTCCATCGAGAGGAGCACGCAGCGGTGGCCGTTGTTGCGGATATAGCTGTCCGGATCGTCGTATTCGCGCACGACGCGCGCCACGTCCTTCACACGCAGGACGTGGCCTTCGGGGTCGCTCCAGACGATCTGCTCCGCGACCTCGCGCTCCCCGGCCAGCGACGGCGCGATATGGATCGGCGTTTCGGTCTCGCCGTTGCTCACCGAGCCGCCCGCCGGGGTCAGCCCCTGCGAAGCCAGCGCCGCGGAGAGCACCTTCTCGCCGATGCCGTAGGCCGCCAGCCGGTCGTGATCGGCATATACCGAAATCTGCTCCTGCTGAACGCCGTAAGGCCGCAGGTTCGAGACCGACTCGATGCGGCGCAGACGGTCGCTCAGGTCGTCCATGTACCCTTTCAGCTCGCGGTACGACCGCGTGTCCGATTCGAGGGTGATCAGCAGGGCCGAGGTGTCGCCGAAGTCGTCGTTCGTCACGAGCGCCGCAACGCCCGCGGGAAGCTGCATCTTGAACGCCGCAAGGCCGTGCTTGATCTTCGACCACACTTCGTCCTTGTCGTTCACGTCGTCGTTCAGCTCGACCATCACGTAACACATGCCGTTCTGCGAGGTGGAGGTGGTCTTCGAACGCTTCACCTCCTTGTAGGTCATCAGGAACTGTTCGAGCGGCTTGGCCAGCTGTTCTTCGACCTCTTCGCTCGTGGCGCCCGGATAGACGCCCACCACGACGCCCTGACGGATCGTATATTCGGGAAACTCCTGCTTGGGGATGTGAACCAGTCCGTAGATGCCGAAAACGAACAGGCAGCCCACGAGCAGGAAGGTGATGCGGAAGTTGCGCATCGACCACGATATGATATTGACAGAGCGTCCCATCACCACACGACTTTACTGCCTTCGCCGATCTTCTGCATGCCGTCCACCACGATCCGGTCGCCGCTCCGGACGCCGTCCTCCAGCACGACGGCGTTGTTCACCAGACGGCCCGTCGTCACGGCCGTACGCACGGCCGAGTCGCCGCGCACGGTCCATACGAAACGGCTTCCGTCGCCCGCCTGCTGTACGGCGCGCACCGGAAGCGCGATCTGCTCGGCGGCACCCGCAGGCGAAACCTCCACGCGGCAGACCATGCCCGGCAGCAGCTCGCCCCCGGCGTTGGCCAGTGCGGCCCGCACGTCGTAGGTGTGCGCCGCAGGATTCGCCACGGCGCCCTTTTCGACCTTCCCGGCCTGAAACGTGCGGTCTCCGAGCGCCGGAACGGTTATCCGCATGCGACTGTCGGCGCCGATCGCGGCGATCTCCTGTTCGGGAACGGAGAAGCGCACCTTGACGGTTCCGATTTGCAGCAGCTTCATCACCGGAACGCCCGGCAGCACCGTCTCGCCGGCCGAAGCCCGCCGCTCGCCGACCACACCGTCGAACGGAGCGTACAGCGCGCAGTCGCTCAGGTTCTTCTTGGCGATTTCGAAAAGCGACTCGGCCTGACGGAGCCGGGTCTGCGCTTCGACCCATTTGATTTCGGGCAGACTTTGGGCCTCGTACAGCTGGCGGAGACGCCCGCAGGCGTCTTCGGCCTGCTCCAGCGACGCCCGCGCGGCGTCGAAGGTCTGCCGGGCCGAAGTAGAATCGAGTTCGGCCAGCAGCTGCCCTTTCCGCACGCGCTGTCCTTCGTCGGCCAGCGTGCGGGCGACGGTCCCGGCGACGGGAAAACTCAGGGATGCCGAAGCCTCCTCCTCGACCGAACCTACGTACACGGCCGCGCCGAAGCCGGCCGACGGCGCGGCGACGATCGTCGTCACCCGCAGCGGATCGGCCGTCCGGGTGTTTTTCGGAGAAGAACAGCCCGCCGCAATGAGCAGCAAGGCCCAGAAAATCGTTCGTTTCATTGGTTTACAGTTTTTCGATGCAAAGTTCCCCTTTTGCGGAGCGGCAGAAAAGGCCGCCGTGTCGGCTAAACTCGTCGATTCGTTCGATTTTGAACCTTTCGGCGAATATCAACCGGCAAATTGTTATATTTGTACGAAAAATCCACGACAAAATGAACGAAAAGGATATCCAGAGCTTTTCGCTCGCCACGCTGATCGACGTCTGCGGCCGCCGTCCCGGAGACATCTGCTACGACGGCTGTCTGATCGCGTCGCGCGTCAACGTGCAGGACGAAATCGACATCGACCTGTTCCGCTATCCGACGCGCATCGACGCCTTCGTCATCCTGTTCTGTTCCAAAGGTTCGGGAACCTTCACCTCGAACCTGACGCGGCATACGCTCACGGAGAATTCGATCTTCGTACACCTGCCGGGGTCGATCATCCAAGCCGAATCGACCGAGGAGATCGCGCTGCACGCCGTGATCTGCGAAGAGGAGTTCATCAGGCGCATCAACATAGACATCAGGCTGCTCTCGCAGCTGTTCCTGCACGTGGAGAAGCAGCCCTGTCTCAAACTCGACGAAAAGGAGTGGACGGGAATCACCCGGTCGTTCGAGGAACTCGGCGCCGAGGGTACGGAGATGCCGGCGGACGTCTATTCCGCCGAGGTCATACGTTCGATCATCCGGACGCTGGCCTACAAGGTGTGCCGCGTCATCGGACGTCACATCGAAACGAGCGGAGAGCGGCAGATCTCGGCGCGCAGCCGCAACGACGAGTATTTCAGCCAGTTCATGAATATTCTGGGCAAACACTACACGCAGGAGCGATCGGTGGGCTTCTATGCCGGACAGCTGAACCTGACGCCCAAATACCTGACGACGCTCATCCGCAAGACCAGCGGCCGGACGGCCGTCGAGTGGATCGACGACTACGTCGTGCTCGAAGCCAAGAACCTGCTGAAATACTCCACGATGAGCATTCAGGAGATCGCCTATTACCTGAATTTTTCCAACCAGTCGTTCTTCGGCAAATACTTCAAGAGCCATACGGGCATGACGCCTTCGGCCTACCGGATCGGCAGGTAGCCGCCGGTCGGGCATGCCGCCCCTTATCCCCGCGTCCGATACTGATTCGGCGTGCAGCCGGCATGCCGTCTGAAGAAGCGGACGAAATGCTGCGGATACTGGAATCCCAGTTCGCCGGCCACCTGCCCGATCGTCTTGTCCGGGTCGAGCAGGCTCTCTTTCGCCGCGTCGATCATCTTCAGTTGGATATACTCCTGCGCCGATTTTCCGGTCTCCTTTTTGACCAGATCGCCGAAATAGTTGGGCGAAAGGCATATCTTGTCGGCGAAATAGCGCACCGACGGCAGTCCCTCCCTCGCGGCGACGCCCTCCGAGAGGTAATCGTCCAGCAGTCGTTCGAAACGGGCCAGCGCATCGAGGTTCAGGTCTTCGCGCGTGACGAACTGGCGTTCGTAAAAACGCATGCAATAGTCCAGCAGCAGCTCGATATTGGTGGCGATAAGCCCCTTCGAATGCTTGTCGATGGCGTGCCGCAACTCCATTTCGATCTTTTTCAGACAGTCGAGCACGATCGTCCGCTCCTCTTCCGACAGGTGCAGGGCTTCGTTGGCTTCGTAAGAGAAGAAGGTGTATTTCCTGATTTTCCGTCCGAGCGACGTGCCGCGGATGAAGTCGGGATGAAACAGCAGTCCGACGGACTTCGTGGGAATCCCTTCGATATCGGTATAGCCGACGGTCTGTCCCGGAGCGATGCTGACCACGGTCTGGTCGTCGAAATCATACCCCGTCTTCCCGTAGTTGATTCGGCAGCCCCGCGTCTCCTTGAGGAAAACCGAGTAGAATCCCATCGTCATCCGGTAGTTTCCCTGACTTTCGGCCGTATCGAACCGGACCACGCCCACCAGCGGGTGGCGGGTCTCGAATCCGAAGAGTTTGTTGTAGCGGTCGATCGTATCGATCTTCAGAATTTCGTCCATACAGCTCGGTTTTTCCATACGCAAAGATAGCGCTTTTTCCCGTACGCGGTGCGGGCGTCGGCGCGAAACAGTAATCGGGGTAACTTTATCCGTAATCGGGGTAGCCGGCTGTCAGACAGCAGATTCGCTTCAGCTTCAAAAACCGTAATCCGGGTAATTTCATCCGTAATCCGGATACCGGCCCGAAGCGTTTCGGCAAGTAATTTTGCAACGTGGAAATCACCGATAAAAAAATATGAAACGGATTCTAATTTTAACGACAACACTTATTATGATGCACAACATCTCCTCCGCACAAACGGATGCGGACAATTTCTACCGAAGCGATGCGGTAACCGCAGAAAAGGTATCCTTCCCGAACCAGTACAAAATGAAGGTCGGCGCCAACCTCTTCCGGCCCAAGGAGATGAAACCGGGCGAAAAACGTCCCGCAATCATCGTCGGCCACCCGATGGGAGCCGTCAAGGAGCAGGCTGCGAACCTCTATGCGATCAAAATGGCCGAACGCGGATTCGTCACGCTCGCCATCGACCTGTCATTCTGGGGCGACAGCGAGGGAGAGCCGCGCAACACGGTCTCCCCGGAGATATACGCCGAGGATTTCAGCGCGGCGGCGGATTTCCTCGGAACGCGGGAGTTCGTCGAGCGCAGCGGCATCGGCGCAATCGGAATCTGCGGCAGCGGAAGTTTCGCCGTAAGCGCGGCGAAGATCGATCCCCGGCTGAAAGCCGTCGCCACGGTGAGCATGTACGACATGGGCGCAGCCAGCCGCAGCGGACTGAAAAACGCCCTGACACTTGAGCAGCGGAAGCGGATACTGGCCGAAGCGGCGGAACAGCGCTACGCGGAGTTTACGGGCGGGGAAACCGCATACACCGGCGGCACGGCAGACGAGCTGACGGAAAACTCCACCCCGGTCGAGCGGGAATTCTACGCCTTCTACCGCACGCCGCGCGGAGAGTTCACGCCCGAAGGGGCGACGCACCGGACGACCACGCACCCCACGCTCGCAAGCAACGTGAAGTTCATGAACTTCTACCCCTTCAACGACATCGAGACCATCTCGCCGCGTCCGCTGCTCTTCATCGTCGGGGAAAACGCCCATTCGCGCGAATTCAGCGAGGGCGCCTTCAGACGGGCCGCCGAGCCGAAAGAGCTGTATGTCGTACCGGGCGCGGGGCACGTCGATCTCTACGACCGCACGGGGCTGATCCCGTTCGACAAGCTGGAAGAGTTCTTCGGAAACAGCCTGAAATAAGACGGAACGACCATGAAAAAACGGCTCGCATACAGTCCGGGAAGACTGGTTGCAATCCTGACCTTCGGCGTCTTCGGCATCATCAACACCGAAATGGGCGTCGTCGGGATTATCCCGCAGATCGCCGAAACTTTCGGGGTGACGGTTCCGCAGGCGGGGTGGACGGTGGGCGTCTTCGCGCTTATCGTCGCCGTCTCGGCCCCGGTGATGCCGCTGTTGTTTTCAGGCACCGACCGCCGGACCGGCTCCGTAGTCTTCGCCTACGACCTCAATCCGCGCTACGGGGAGCAGCTGCCCTCCGTACGGCTGACCGGACTGGCCCCCGATCTGCGCTACCGCATCCGCGAAATAAACCTCATGCCGGGGCAGAATCCGCGTATCGAGCACAACGACCGCGTCGTAAGCGGCGATTACCTGATGAAGGCAGGTTTGAAACTCTTCTCGACGGACCGCGCCCGCAGCGTCGTCGTCGAGCTGAAAGCCGAATGACGGGAAGCGGAAACGAAGAACCGAAAAACAGAGGAAACTCCGGATGCGAATGCACATCCGGAGTTTTCATTTGCCCCTCCCCAACAGATTAATGTCGTAACGGTTACCACGCAAGTTGGAGGTTTGCTTCAGGATTTTCACCTTTGCCGCCATAAAACCCTAACGAACCTGATATGACCATAAAAACCTGCAAATTCCGCATCGGCGACGTCTATTTGTTCCATACGACAGATCCCGGCTGCGACAGCCGAACGTCGCTATGGGGAATCGTCGGCAATCGGGACGCCGAGAACCGCATCTGTCTGGAAACCTCCTCGGCGGATCTGAGAAAGTATAATTATTGGACCTTCCTGCCAGCCGAATACCAATTTTGCAGGCTCTCCACGCGAGAGGAATTGAGGGACTTCTCTTTTAACTTGAACCGCAATTAATTGCGTAAATTTTAGTGAGCAATATCGCTCAAAAACTATTTTTTTATTTTATGAGTTGCAATAATTCATATATGCACCTGAGAGTCAAGGCTGTTCAGGAATTTGACCAAATGTATTATGAACCCGAATACAAGGCGAAATGCCACAAACGGGTTTGGAAACGGCTCGGACGTTACATCTTCGGCATTTCTTATCAGAGTTATCTGGATTATCTGAAGATGGACGTTTCGGACATTCCGGCCACGCCGTTCGAGGCCCGGCAAGCCCAACTCAAGCTGGTGGACAAACTGCTGGAGCGCGAACTTGAGCGGATGAAACACCCCGTCCGGCGGGAAAAACCGGAGGAGTGGAAAAAAGAACCTGTAGAACAGGGGTGACGCCAACTTTTTCAGCGGCGGGACGGGCTTTCGGGTCCGTCCCGTTTTTTCGGTCCGCAGCGTTTCAGCTTACCGGCCTCCCGGCCTCCTCCTCCCCGTCCTGCATTTCAGTCATCCTGTCCAATACCCCTGCTATGCGCTCCCCCCCAAGGACGCCATCACCCGCTCGTCGTAATAGGTGGACAAATCCACGTTCGGCAGCACGTCCGACATAGCCATCGCCATCAGTTTGGAACTTAATACCGTCAGGTAGATAAGCGGGATATACGGGGGCCTGCTTATCCCGTCGGTCCGCACCGTGATCCGCTGCTGCGGAGCCGCCAGACGCCCCGGTTTCTGGCCTTTTTTCTCGATGTTCCACAGTACGTTCTCTTCGGCCTGCGTGACATAAAGGTTGAATGACAGATCATCGACATACTCCGCCCGGTCAACCCAAAAATCGACGCCGTAATCTTCGGCCGTGGGGTCGGCGCAGATGCCGCAGTCGGGCTTGTCGCACATAATGGCCCGCAGGATGATGTTTTTGTCGGCCAGCTCCGCGGACCGCATCCTGCCCAATGCCGCGATGCAGATACTAACCTGCGTCGCGTAAAAGCGGTCGATGGCCCACAGGGCTTGTTCGGAATCGGGATCGTGCTGGTTCATCGTGGAATTTTTGCGTTGTTCATCAATGCACGTGCCGTTTTACGGCCGGAACACCAGTTTGAAAAAAGGGGCGGCTCCGACCGAACAAGTGACGCAACTTCACTCAATGAAGAATTCAATGCGGAGACCGCCCCCGGCACAGGCTGGAGAACCCGTCCCGTAAATGCCGCGCAAACATGCGTCCCCTTTCCATACGGAGCAGGAGCGCAAGACCAGATTTTAGAGGTGCGACCTTGCAGGCAGGATTTATTAGCTGCGACTGAAAGGCGGGAATTGCTTTTTTGCACGGCAAGACCCGGCGTCCGGTTCCATGCCGGAGCCGCCGAAACATACCGATTCCGACCGGCCCCAAACCGGGAACGGGTGCAATCCGCAGGGACGGAGATAATACGCATGGACAGCAGGACGCAACGGGGTTTCATAGATTCGTGAGATGAATTTGAAGCTGGGTTTCGCGTCCCAAAAAGGCATAAAAAAAGCAAGGGACGCGATAACATTCCGGCCAGAAGGCATTGGGATACCGTAGCGAAGAAATGCACCGCGCCCTTGCAGGTTCCGTCCACAAAGGACGGAACAAAACAAGGGCTGGCAACATTTATACCTTCGCTTAAAAATTCCCAATTTTTACTGGCACGGTATAAAGAGTTGCTGCTCTTTATTATGTCCGTCGGCTATGCCGAGCTATATAAATGCAAAGTTAGCATAATTTCTGTATTCAGTTTCTAATATTCCATTTACAAATGTAATAAAAAAGACGTAAGTCGGTCTACACAGACCGACTATTTTCACAAATAAATCCATTTTTTTGTAAAAATTATAGAATACTGAAACTTCCAGATCAAATATTATTAGATTTAGTTGCTTGTCGGATGCGTGAGATTCGAGAGCAACACAATCATACACAGGAGTTTCTGACAGAAAATGCACATCTGCATCTTTCCCACTATGAACATGGCCGAAAATTGCCGACGTTAGGGACGATTATAAAATTCTGCAAATATTATAATTTATCCCTCAAAGAATTTTTCGGAGAAATGACTTATCCAAAAGAACCAAAGAAATAAACTAATCAAATAAATACCGGGCATCAGAGCAGTTAATAACTCCGATGCCCGGTTTCTTATTCTATTACCGTCGTTCAGTTTGCCGCGGCGAACACCTCACCCGTCTTCCGTATTTTCCGAAAAAACGAAAAGTGGCTGATAATCAGCATATTATCAACCACTTACCGAGAGCGGAAAACGGGACTCGGACCCGCGACCTCAACCTTGGCAAGGTTGCGCTCTACCAACTGAGCTATTTCCGCAATTATCGTTTTCGGACGGGCGGGACAACTGCATCCGCACCTCGGCTCCGGGCTTCGAAACCTGCGTTTCGGGACTGCAAATATAAACCGAAAAATTTATTCTGCAAAATTTTCCGGCGAATTTTGTCGCAAAATTACTCTTGCGCCGCCCGAAACGCAAAAAAAAGAAACGCCGGTGCAGATGCGATCGCGCAGGCATGCCCGGCGCCAACGCCCCGCAGCGAACGGCAACAAAAATAAGGCTGCCGGAAATGGCAGCCTTATCTATATACGGATCGCCCTCAGAGCGAATCCCGATTAGCGGACCTTGAAGCCTTCGTCGGCGCGAACCGGAATCGGCATCTGGGCATAAATGCCGCCTTCGAGCTTGTCGCGCACCGACTTGAACGCCGCGATCGTATAGTTCACGTCGTCGAGCGTATGGGCTGCGGTGGGGATCACACGCAGGATGATCTCGCCCTTCGGGATCACCGGATAGATCACGATCGAGCAGAAAATACCGTGGTTCTCGCGCAGATCGACGATCAGGTTCGTCGCTTCGGGGATACCGCCCTTCATAAAGACGGGGGTTACGGGCGAGTTGGTCACGCCGATCTCGAATCCGTTTTCCTTCAGGCCGTTCTGGAGCGCGCGGACGATCTCCCACAGCTTCTGCTGATATTCGGGATGGTTGCGGATCAGCTCCAGACGCTTCAGCGCGCCCATGACCATCGGCATCGGGAGCGACTTGGCGTAGAGCTGCGAACGCATGTTGTAACGCAGCAGGTTCACCAGCCAGCGGGGACCGCAGACGAATGCGCCGATACCGGCCATCGACTTGGCGAAAGTGTTGAACAGCACGTCCACGCCGTCGGTCACGCCGAAATGCGAAGCCGTACCGCGGCCGCCCTCGCCCATCGTACCGAAGCCGTGCGCGTCGTCCACCAGCAGACGGAACTGGAAATCCTTCTTCAGCGCCACGATCTCGTCGAGTTTGCCCAGATCGCCCTTCATGCCGAAGACACCTTCGGTAATCACGAGCACGCCGCCCTTCTGCTCCTCGGCGAGGTCCGTGGCATGCTGCAGCTGGAGACGCAGCGAATCCATGTCGTTGTGTCCGTACACGAAACGCTTGCCCTTGTGCAGACGCAGACCGTCGATAATGCAGGCATGCGCCTCGGCGTCGTAGACAACCACGTCGCGCGGCGTCAGCAGGCAGTCGATAATCGAGATCATGCCCTGATAACCGAAGTTGAGCAGGAAAGCGTCCTCCTTGCCGACGAACTCGGCCAGCTCGCGTTCGAGCTGTTCGTGATAAACGGTCTGACCGCTCATCATACGGGCGCCCATCGGGGCCGCCATACCGAATTTGGCTGCGCCTTCGGCGTCGGCCTTGCGCACCTCAGGATGGTTTGCCAGACCGAGGTAGTTGTTCAGACTCCAGTTGAGCATCTTTTTGCCCCGGAAAACCATGTGGGGACCGATCTCGCCCTCCAGTTTGGGGAACGCGAAATATCCGTGGGCGTACGACATGTACTGACCGATAGGTCCGCCTGCATTTTTTTCAAGGCGTGCAAAAATATCAACCATAATGTATATAATTTAATGTTAGTTTCCGTTCCGGACGCGCAAAAGTACAAAAAAACCTTTTTAGCCATCAAAATTAGCCGTTTTTTATTCGGCACGGGTACGCATTTATACTTATTTACACAGGTATAAAAAGAAAAAAGGCCGCTTTCGGCGGCCCCGGAACGGTTTTCAGCGCCGCCGGTCGATCGCATCGACGATCACCGCCACGGCGCCGTCGCCCGTGACGTTGGTCGCCGTGCCGAAACTGTCCATGGCGATATAGGTGGCGATCATCAGTCCGGCGAGCGTTTCGTCGAATCCCAGCATCGACTCCAGCAGTCCCAGCGCGGCCATGATCGCCCCGCCCGGCACCCCCGGAGCCGCGATCATCGTCACGGCCAGCAGCAGGATGAATCCCACGAACGTTCCGGCCGGCAGCTCCAGTCCGGCGATCATCGACACGGCCAGCGCGCAGGCGACGATCTTCATCATCGAACCGGAGAGGTGGATCGTCGCGCAGAGCGGCACGACGAACGACGCGATTTCGGGCCGCACGCCGAGTTTCAGGGTCTGCGCCAGCGTCACGGGGATCGTGGCGGCCGAAGACTGCGTTCCGAGCGCCGTGACGTAAGCCGCAAGCATCGTGCGGAGCATCCGTAGCGGATTTTTGCGCGCCGCGAGTCCGGCGACGGAGAACTGCACGAGCAGCAGCACGACGGTCATGCAGAAGATCACCGCGATCAGCTTCACGAAGACGCCCAGCACGCCCGCGACCTGCCCCGACCGGGTCATCGAGAGGAAAATGCCGAAGATATAGAACGGCAGCAACGGAATGATGACGCTGCCGATCACGCGTTCGATAATCCCCTTGAATTCGTCCATCACCCCCTTGAACTTCACGCTATGGGTATAGGCCATGCCCAGTCCGAGCACGAAGGCCAGCACCAGCGCCGACATGACGCCGAACAGCGGCGGCATCTGAACCGTGAAATAGGGCGTGAGCGCCGCGCCCGCATCGTCGGGCAGCACGGCCTGCGAGCCTTCGAGCAGCGCGGGAAAGACCGCCCGCCCCACCAAATAGGTTCCGAAGCCCGAAAAAAGCGTGAAGGCATAGGCCAGCGCCGCCGTGACGGCCAGCAGCCACCCGGCGTTCTTCCCCAGATCGGCGATGCCCGGCGCCACCAGACCAAGGATCAGCAGCGGAATGACGAACGAGAGGAACTGCCCGAAAATATCGTTGAACGTCAGCGCGATGCGCGTCGCCCATTCGGGAAAGAAAAAGCCGCATCCCACGCCCAGCCCGATGGCCAGTACGACGCGCGGCAGCAGTCCGAACCTGAATTTCATAGGAGAATGATTTTTGTAAAGATAGGAAAATTACTTAGCTTTTTCAATTCATATGCATCATTAACAAATAATTCGTATCTTTGTGTTGTCTTCATAGACAGACATATTTTGATGAAAGTGTTTTGCTTTTATTCTTGTTAGGAAATCTGGTAAATTTCATAGAGTCAAGAAAAACAATAACACTCATTCGCTTGCAATCGTATGCGAAACAATATTCCATACTCGCAGGTGTGGAGTATTGTTTATTTGACTCAAGGTTTACCAGAACCTCCTAACAGATAGGCAATAGACTCCACACTTCTTTTTTTAACAAATGATCGTAAAGGAGTCAGCGGTCTCGCAAAAAAAACAATCTTATGAATAAAATCCTCTTATTCCTTTTGGGTGGCTGTATAATTGGGAGTGCCATCACTATTTTTTCTGCACAAAACAAACAAAAAAAAATACCAACACAACAAAACGCAGAGTCAAAACAAAACACTCAACAAGAAGATAGAATATCTACAATTTCACCAAATATTCTTCTCGGATTTCATCTTGGAATGTCTAAATTAGAATATAATTCACTTATCAAACAATATAAGAACAGTGGCAAAATGTCGATATGGGATAACAACACATATTGCATGCATTGGTTTGAAACCCAGAACATAACCGTTCATGATAATTCAGTTGGCAATTTTACTAGCACACAATCGTTTTCCATAATCTTTGATATTCAACCCAAATTTGTCAATAATAAATCTGTCTCTTATACACATCTGACGCTGCCGACGATCGCATAAGTGT
>OWII01000702.1_pt1 | contig 16981 bp, 8 predicted proteins | sample 1732591 | NCBI WGS metagenome assembly OWII01 (sample SAMN05065732, study PRJEB22554) | human gut metagenome | biome: ENVO:2100002; feature: ENVO:00000062; material: ENVO:00002003 | host: Homo sapiens | place: USA | reverse complement strand
GCGGACTTACTGCCTGCAAAACCGGAACAAAAAAAGGAGGAGACATGGATAAAGAAACGTTGGTAAAGATTGAAACAACTTTAGGAGACATTGAGGTGAAACTATACAATGAGACACCGAAACATCGTGATAATTTTATCAAACTGGTGAAGGACGGAGTTTATGAAGGTACACTGTTTCACCGTGTTATCAAAGATTTTATGATTCAGGCCGGTGACCCGGACTCAAAAAATGCGCCGAAAGGAAAAATGCTGGGTACCGGAGACGTAGGTTATACCGTTCCCGCTGAATTTGTATATCCTAAATATTTCCATAAAAAAGGTGCCCTGTCCGCTGCCCGTCAGGGAGATAACGTGAACCCGAAGAAAGAATCTTCCGGTTGCCAGTTCTATATAGTGACAGGTAAAGTGTATAACGACTCTACCTTGCTGGGTATGGAAAGCCAGATGAATGAGAATAAGATAAATGTTATTTTCAATACACTGGCACAGAAACACATGAAGGAAATCTATAAGATGCGGAAAGCAAATGATGAAAACGGTCTTTATGATTTGCAGGAAAAACTGTTTGCGCAGGCACAGGAAATGGCAGCCAAACAACCGGAATTTCATTTCACTCCGGAACAGATTGAAGCCTATACAACGGTGGGAGGAACTCCGCATCTGGATGGCGAATATACTGTGTTCGGCGAAGTAGTGAAAGGAATGGATATTGTGGATAAGATCCAGCAGGTGAAAACCGACCGTAGCGACCGTCCCGAAGAGGATGTAAAGATAACAAAGGTGACAATACTTGACTGAATCGTATGAAAATCAACAGGCATATTCTTGATAATGGGTTACGTCTGGTACATTCGCAGGACGAAAGTACACAGATGGTTGCCCTTAATATATTATATAATGTGGGAGCTCGCGACGAAGATCCCGAGCATACTGGTTTTGCCCATCTGTTCGAACATCTGATGTTCGGAGGGTCGGTGAATATTCCCGATTATGACATGCCGCTTCAACTGGCGGGTGGAGAGAATAATGCCTGGACGAATAATGATATAACCAATTACTACCTCACTGTACCTCGTCAGAACGTAGAAACCGGCTTTTGGCTGGAATCTGACCGGATGTTGAGTCTTGATTTTAGCGAACGGAGTCTGGAGGTACAGCGGGGAGTAGTAATGGAAGAATTCAAACAGCGATGTTTGAATCAGCCTTATGGGGATATCGGACATCTTTTGCGTCCTCTGGCTTATCAGACGCATCCTTATCAATGGCCTACTATCGGAAAAGAGTTGTCGCATATTGCCAATGCTACGCTGGAAGAAGTGAAGGCATTCTTTTTCCGTTTTTATGCTCCTAATAATGCTATATTAGCTGTAACCGGCAATATCTCTTTCGAAGAAGCGGTTGCTTTGACGGAAAAATGGTTCGGCTCTATTCCTCGTCGGGAAGTTCCTCAACGGAACCTGCCACAAGAACAGGAACAGACGGAAGAACGGCGGCTGACGGTAGAGAGAAATGTTCCTCTCGATTCTTTATTTATGGCATACCACATGCCTGCCCATTGCCATCCGGATTATTATGCATTTGATATTTTGTCGGATGTGTTGAGCAACGGACGTTCCAGCCGGTTGAACCAGCGTTTGGTACAACAGAAACAATTATTTTCGAGTATAGATGCTTATATTTCCGGCAGTGTAGATGCGGGGTTATTCCATATTAGTGGTAAACCTTCGGCAGGTGTCACCCTGGAACAGGCGGAAGCGGCAGTGCGGGAAGAACTGGAACTGTTGCAGCAAGAATTGGTTGACGAACAGGAACTGGAAAAAGTGAAGAACAAATTTGAGTCCACCCAGATATTCGGCAACATCAATTATTTGAATGTGGCAACCAACCTGGCTTGGTACGAATTGCTTGGCCGGGCGGAGGACATGGAAAAAGAGGTCGATCGTTATCGGTCTGTCACGGCTGAACAATTGCGGGCGGTAGCTCAATCTGCTTTCCGTAAGGAGAACGGAGTAATACTATATTATAAGAAACAACAAAATTAAATTCTCCCTTTTTATAATCTATCAGTGAAAGGGGAAAATCCCTTTGCCTGAAAATGGAGATACGTTTAGGTAACGGAAAAGTAAATGAGACATATTTATAGTACATATAAAGAGCATTATAAAGCACTAATTTTTCTCGGACTGCCGATTGTGATCGGTCAAATAGGAGTAATCGTTCTTGGATTTGCGGATACGTTAATGATCGGGCATCATAGTACGATTGAGCTGGGAGCAGCTTCCTTCGTCAATAATGTGTTCAATCTGGCGATTATTTTCAGTACGGGTTTTTCGTATGGGCTGACTCCCATTGTGGGAGGTTTGTATGGAACCCGCCAGTATGCCCCTGCGGGACAGGCTTTACGCAACAGTTTGCTGGCAAACCTGATGGTTGCATTGCTGCTGACTGTCTGTATGACTGTTCTTTATCTAAATATAGAACGTCTCGGACAGCCGGAAGAATTGATTCCCCTGATTAAACCGTATTACCTTGTTTTGCTCGCTTCACTAGTGTTTGTCATGCTTTTCAATGGATTCAAGCAGTTTACAGACGGAATTACGGATACAAAAACCGCTATGTGGATATTGCTTGGTGGAAATGTCTTGAATATCATAGGAAACTATATCCTGATTTATGGAAAGCTCGGATTGCCCGAGTTAGGTCTGTTGGGAGCAGGTGTCAGCACGCTGTTCTCGCGTATCGTGATGGTGATTATATTTATCATCATCTTTATGCGTAGTCCGCGTTTTGTCCGCTATAAGATTGGCTTTTTCCGTTTGGGATGGTCACGAGCTGTATTTGGACGCTTGAATGGACTTGGATGGCCGGTTGCTTTTCAAATGGGAATGGAGACAGCCTCTTTTAGTCTAAGTGCGATCATGATCGGTTGGCTGGGTACTATCGCTTTGGCTTCTCATCAGGTTATGCTGGCTATTTCGCAGTTTACATTTATGATGTATTACGGTATGGGTGCTGCTGTAGCTGTTCGTGTCAGTAACTTCAAAGGTCAGAATGACATCATCAATGTACGTCGTTCTGCCTATGCCGGTTTTCATCTGATGATGACATTGGGCGTTGTGCTTTCTTTGATTGTCTTCCTTTGCCGGAATTACTTGGGAGGCTGGTTTACCGACAGTCAGGAAGTGGCTGCTATGGTGACCTCTCTAATCTTCCCTTTCCTCGTTTACCAGTTTGGCGACGGACTGCAGATTACTTTCGCCAACGCTTTGCGTGGAATTTCAGATGTAAAACTAATGATGGTGATTGCCTTTGTCGCCTATTTCATTATTTCTCTTCCTGTAGGTTATTTCTGCGGCTTTGTCATGGGATGGGGAGTAGTAGGTGTCTGGATGGCATTTCCTTTTGGTTTGACGAGCGCAGGATTGATGCTTTGGTGGCGTTTTCATCACATGACGAAACTCCCCGAACCTCACCCCAAAACCTGATGCTAAATACTTGATAATTAAAACTTAATACTTAACCCCAATGGCTTCCTTCCGTTTTACAAAGTTGAAAATAACCGCCGGTTACACTTTGTTGCTGGCGATCCTCCTTTTCTCGCTGGTGTTTGTACATCGTGAGATGGAAGCATTGTCGGCCGCCGACGATCAACAGAATTTAAGAACAGACAGTTTATTGACCCTTCTCCATGAGAAAGATCAAAACACGATTCAGATGTTGCGGGTGCTAAGTGAGGCAAACGACAGCCTTCTCTCTGCTTCGGAAATCGAAGAAATCATATCCGAACAGGATTCTGTGATTACCCAGCAACGGGTACAACATCGGGTCATCACCAAACGTGACTCGTTAATCACTACTCCTAAAAAGAAGGGATTCTTCAAACGACTCGCCGAAGTGTTTTCCCCTTCTAAACAAGACAGTGCCGTATTAGTAAATACATCGTTGGAAGTAGCCACTGATACCATTCTCCAACCGACCACTTCTAAAGATTCTCTTCAGCAGAAAATCCGCATGGCTACCGAAGAAAAACGGTTGCAACGGAGGAAAACAATCCGACGTACCAGTACAAAGTACCAGCGGATGAATACGCAGTTGACGGCACGGATGGATAGCTTGATTAAACAGTATGAGGAAGAAATGACCTTGCGTGCCCGTCAGGATGCCGAACTTCAGCAGGAAGTGAGGATGCGGTCGGCACGTATCATCGGCGGTATCGCGGTTGGTGCCGTACTATTATCGGCTTTTTTCCTGATATTGATTATGCGGGATATTTCCCGTAGCAACCGTTACCGCCAGCAATTGGAGGTGGCGAATAAACGGGCGGAAGATTTGCTGATCGCCCGTGAAAAATTAATGCTTGCCATTACCCATGATTTTAAAGCTCCGTTAGGCTCAATTATGGGATATACCGAACTTCTGTCCCGATTGACAGAAGATGAACGGCAACGATTCTACCTCGACAATATGAAAAGCTCTTCAGAACATTTATTGAAGTTAGTTAGTGACTTGCTTGATTTCCACCGGCTTGATCTCAATAAAGCGGAAGTGAATCGCGTAACCTTTAACCCTTCCCAGCTATTTGATGAAATTTATGTCAGTTTCGAACCTTTGACCGCTGCCAAAGGTTTAGCCTTGCAATGTCACGTTGTCCCGGAACTGAATGGAAGATATATCAGTGATCCTTTGCGACTCCGGCAAATTGTGAATAACCTTTTGTCCAATGCCGTAAAATTTACTCAAAAAGGCGAGATCAGTCTGACAGCCGGTTATGATTCTTCAAAGTTAACCATTGCCATAGCCGATACAGGAAAAGGAATGGCGTTAGAAGATCGTGAACGCATTTTCCAGGAGTTTACACGTCTTTCCGGTGCACAGGGGGAAGAAGGATTCGGGCTTGGATTGTCTATTGTGAAGAAGCTGGTTACCTTACTTGAGGGAACAATTGACGTGCAAAGCACATTAGGAAAAGGGAGCTGTTTTACTGTAACTTTACCTCTTTATCCGGTAGGTAAATCCATTGCGGAAAGCGAATCTCCGGAAAATGAATCTTCGGAGGACGAAAGTCCATACGCTCCCAAACAGTCGGTTGCCATTCCTCCCATGAAAGTCATTCGTGTGCTTTTGATTGATGACGATAAGATTCAGCTGAATCTGACTGCTGCCATGTTGAAACAGCATGGTATTGATGCCGTATGTTGTGAACAGCTGGAACAGCTGATTGAACAACTTCGCTCTTCCGTCTTCGATGTATTGCTGACAGATATACAAATGCCTGCCATTAACGGGTTTGAGCTGGTAAAACTATTACGGGCTTCTAATATACCACAAGCAAAAACAATCCCTGTTATTGCTGTGACTGCCCGTAGTGAAATGGATAAAGCCGCTTTACATGAACATGGTTTTGCCGGTTGTTTGCATAAACCGTTTACAGTAAAGGAATTGTTGCTAACAGTAAATGAAGGTCAACTTTCGGCCGATGAAGCGCATATAACAGAAGATATGGGAACTGTCGGGATCAACTTTTCTGCACTGACTGCTTATTCTGAAGATGATCCGGAAGCAGCATACTCCATCATTCACACTTTTATTGAAGAGACAGGCAAGAATGTCGAACGGATGCAACAAGCATTGAATGAAAAAGAAGTGGACGGGATAGCTGCCATGGCGCATAAACTTCTCCCTCTTTTCACAATGATCGGAGCGGAGGAAACTATCGCCCCGTTAAAATGGTTGGAGGCTTGTCGTGGAGAAGAATTTTCGGAAAAAATAGAAGAAACAACATTCAATACATTAGAAGCTGTCCGTAAAATAATTAGTGAAGCGGAGCATTATTTGGAGGTAATGAAGAATACCCAATAAGCCGTTTTCTTCTACTCCTTGGCTACTATCTGTATCTTTCTTACTATTACCCAAACCTTTTTTCAAAATAATTTGTTTACTTTGTGTCACCTTATTTACACTGACACATTTTACATGAAACGAAAATGGATACGTTGGGTAAGCTGGATATTGCTTACTCCTATAATACTCTTTGTAATACTAATGGTATTGCTTTATGTTCCTCCCGTTCAGAATCTTTTGCGTCGGGAGGTTACTGCATACGCTTCTAAAGCAACCGGCATGCAGATTCAGGTGGAGCGGATAGACCTTCGTTTCCCGCTTAATCTGTTGGTACGTGGCGTGGAGGTTATTCAACAGCCGGATACCCTTTTGTCTTTGGAAAGTCTCAATGTTCGTGTACAGGCATGGCCGTTGATAAAAGGAAAAGTAGAAGTGGATGAAGTCACTTTGAGCCGGGTAGCCGTTAATTCAGCCGATTTGATGGAGGGAATGAAGATTAAAGGCGTTTTGGGACGTTTCTTCCTGCAAAGTCATGGCGTCGATCTGTCTAATGAACTAGCGGTAATCAATCAGGTCGAACTATCCGACACTCACGTGCAGCTACTGATGAATGATACCACAACTACGCCCAAAGATACCACAGCTTCTGCTCCGATCAACTGGAAAGTAGCTCTTCATCAGTTGAAATTGAAAAATGTATCGTTCAGTATGCAACTTCCTGCTGATTCCATGCGTATGGCGGCCCATATTGGAGAAGCGGCCATCGATGATGCTCAAGCAGATTTGAAGAATCAGTACTACGACTTGAAGAAGTTCTTATTATCGGGAACCTCCGCCAGCTATGATACCGGAACTGCTCAACCGGCAGAGGGCTTCGACGCTTCTCATATTGCCGTCCGGGATATTCGCATCGCTCTGGATTCCTTGCTGTATAAAGGGAGGGATATGAACGCAGTCATTCGTGAGTTTACCATGAACGAACGTTCCGGATTGAGCGTCACTTCCCTGACGGGTAGAGCCTACTCCAATGATTCAGTTATCTGTGTTCCTGGTTTGAAACTGAACACTCCCCATTCTGAAATTGATTTATCTGCCCATACCTATTGGGAACTGGTCAATATCCCCACTACGGGACGCTTATCCGCCCGTCTCAATGCTTATATCGGCAAAGAAGACGTCATGCTGTTTGCCGGCGGTCTGCCCGAAAGCTTCAAAGAAGCCTATCCATTTCGTCCGCTCGTCATCCGTGCCGGCACGGACGGCAATCTGAAAGAAATGCAGATTTCCCGTTTCACGGTAGACCTGCCGGGTGCTTTTGCATTGGAGGGCGGTGGCCTTTTGGAAAACCTCACCGACAGCCTCACACGCACCGGAACCATCGGCCTGAAAATGACTACTCAAAACCTGAACTTCCTGACCGCTCTGTCGGGAGAAGCGCCTAATGGTACGCTTGTCATTCCTGACAGCATGAATCTGGTGGCGAAAGTGGATATCAAAGGTCCTGAATATAAAGCAAATCTCCGTTTGAAAGAAGGACAAGGAGCTATGGACGTGAATGCAGCCTTAAATACCACTACCGAAGTCTATAAGGCTGATTTGAAAATAGACAATCTGCAACTTCATAGTTTCCTCCCGAAAGACTCTATCTATGAACTTTCTCTTTCGGCTGCGGCTAATGGTCGTGGATTAGATGTCATGTCCTACCATTCATTTGCCAAATTGAATCTTTCATTAGATCAGCTTCATTATGCTAAATACCATCTTTCCAATCTTGATCTGACGGGAGAACTTAAAGGCGCATTGGTCACTGCACATCTGACAAGTGACAATGCTTTATTGAAAATGACAACGGATGCTGAATACAATCTGGCACACAGCTACCCCGATGGTAAAATAACGATTGATGTCACCCAACTGGATTTGCATGAACTGGGAATCATGCCGGAACCAATGAAGCGTCCGCTGACTTTCAATTTTTCGGCAGAGGCTCGTCAGAACCGCGTATTTACCCATTTAATCTCCGGAGATATGAAACTCGACTTGAGCGCACGCTCCGGTGTTAATCCTTTGATTCGCCAGTCTACTCATTTTGTGGATGTGCTGATGAAGCAGATTGATGAGAAAGCCTTGAATCACGCTGAATTACGCAAAGCATTGCCAACTGCTATTTTCTCTTTCTCCGCAGGACAAGAGAACCCTTTGGCATATTTCCTGGCTACCAAGAAGATAGCTTACCATGACGCTTCAGTGAAATTCGGAACGGCTCCCAACTGGGGAATTAATGGAAAAGCCGCTATCCACGCCTTGAAAGTAGATACCTTGCAATTGGATACCATCTTCTTTACCGTCAAACAAGATACCACACTCATGAAATTGCGTGCCGGAGTTATTAACGGTCCCAAGAATCCGCAATTCTCCTTCTCTACCACACTGACGGGAGAGATTCGTGATCGGGATGCCGAATTGCTGGTAGACTTTAAGAATGGAAAAGGAGAAACAGGAGTATTACTCGGTGTCAATGCACGTCCCTTGTTCGAGGGCAAAGGAAAAGGCGATGGACTGGCTTTCACCTTGATTCCGGAAGAACCGATAATCGCCTTCCAGAAGTTCCATTTCAATGAAAATCATAATTGGATTTATGTGCATAAGAATATGCGTGTATACGCCAATGTAGATATGTGGGATGACGAAGGAATGGGATTCCGTGTACATTCTGTACGGGGAGACACCGTTTCTCTACAGAATATTGATGTGGAAATCCGAAGAATCAGTTTGGCTGATTTGAGCAGTGTACTTCCTTACTTCCCGGAAATAACCGGTTTATTCTCTGCGGAAGCGCACTATGTACAGACCGAAAAGGATCTTCAACTTTCGGTTGAAGCAGCTATTGATGAATTGACTTATGAACGTCAACGAATTGGTGACGTGACAGTGGGAGCCACCTGGCTGCCAGGCGAACAGGGAAAACAATACCTGAACGCCTATCTGAATCATGACAAAGTGGAAGTGATGGTGGCGGATGGTAAGCTGGTTCCAACCCAGACAGGAAAAGACAGTCTGGAAGTAAACGCTACTCTGGAGCATTTCCCGCTACGTGTAGCTAACGTATTTATTCCTGATAAAATGGCTACGCTGGCCGGTGATATGGATGGTAATCTGAATATTGCGGGTAGCACCGAGCAGCCTTTGATAAATGGCGAACTGATATTGGATAGCGTTTCTGTCCTTTCCCGCCAATATGGTGCTAATTTCAGGTTCGACGACCGTCCGGTACAGATAAAGAATAATCGGTTGGAATTTGATAAATTCGCTATCTATACAACTGGAAAAACTCCATTCACGATTGACGGATCTGTTGATTTCAGGGATATGTCCCGGCCGATGGCAAATTTGAATCTGCTGGCGCAGAACTATACGCTTTTGGATGCCAAACGTACTCGCGAAAGTCTGGTCTACGGAAAAGTATATGCTGATTTCCGGGCAACGGTGAAAGGTCCGTTAGACGGATTGAACATGCGTGGAAATATGAGCCTGCTGGGTAATACTGACGTTTCCTATATCTTGACCGACTCACCGTTGACGGTACAGGATCGTTTGGGAAATCTGGTAACCTTTACTTCGTTTAGCGACACCACTACGGTTGTCCAACAAGAAGTGCCGACTGTTTCTTTAGGCGGGTTGGACATGGTGATGATGGTACATATCGATCCATCCGTCCGTTTGAAAGTCGATTTGGATGCAAGCAATGACAATCGTGTCGAACTGGAAGGGGGAGGTGACCTCTCTATGAAATATACTCCGCAAGGTGATCTGACATTGACCGGACGCTATACGATGAGCGGCGGTTTGATGAAATATGCTTTACCTGTCATTGCTGCCAAAGAATTTGCTATCGATAACGGTAGCTATGTGGAATGGACAGGAAACCCCATGGACCCGATGTTGAACTTCAAAGCCACCGATCGTATCCGTGCTTCTGTTTCCGAAGGAGAGAACGGCGGAACACGTTCGGTTAATTTCGATGTGTCCATTGTCGTCAAGAATCGGTTGGATAATCTTTCCTTTGCATTTGATGTATCTGCTCCCGAAGATGCAACCATACAAAACGAGTTGACAGCCATGGGGGCGGAAGAGAGAGGTAAACAAGCCCTCTATATTATGGTTATGAAAACCTATCTTGGCACCGGACCGATTGGTGGCGGAGGTGGTGGATTGGGTAAACTGAATATGGGTTCCGCACTGAACTCCGTATTAAGCAGCCAAATCAACTCATTGATGGGAAATTTGAAAAATGCCAGTGTTTCTGTCGGTATCGAAGATCACGATTTGTCGGATACGGGTGGTAAGCGTACGGATTACAGTTTCCGTTATTCACAACGTCTCTTTAACAACCGTTTCCAGATTGTAATCGGAGGTAAGGTGTCTACAGGTGAGAATGCGACGAATGATGCGGAATCCTTTATCGATAACATCTCTCTGGAATATCGTTTGGATAGAACCGGAACCCGTTATGTTCGTCTGTTCTACGATAAAAACTACGAGAGTGTACTCGAAGGCGAGATTACGGAAACAGGAGTCGGTCTGGTACTTCGCAAGAAACTGGACAAACTCAGTGAACTGTTCATCTTTAAGAAAAAGAAGTAAGCATGAAAGGGATATATAATAACATATTAGCAAGTTGTCTGATTGGTATCATTTTGTTTTCGGGCTGTTCGGTGACAAAACACCTGCCTGAAGGGGAGGTACTTTATACAGGAGGAAAAACGGTGGTAGAGAATAAGTCGGCAACACCGGTAGGAGAGACGGCTTTAACAGAGATTGATGCGGCTCTTGACAAAACTCCCAGTACAAAGATGTTGGGAGGGTTTCTGCCTATTCCTTTTAAGATGTGGATGTATAATAGCTTTGTAAAATACGAAAAAGGGTTGGGTAAATGGTTATTCAATCGTTTGGCTGCCAATCCTCCGGTATTTATTTCCACTGTTAATCCGGAAGTCCGCATCAAGGTGGCTACAAACTTACTCCGTGATTATGGTTACTTCAATGGGAAAGTGACTTATGAAACATTGGTTGATAAGAAAGACAGCCTGAAAGCAAGTATCCTGTATACGGTAGACATGAAGAATCCTTATTTTATAGATACGGTTTATTATCAGCGTTTCACTCCCCAAACGTTGCGCATTATGGAACGGGGACGTCGAATGTCTTATATAAGTCCCGGCGAGCAGTTTAACGTGGTCGATCTGGATGAAGAGCGTACCCGTATCAGTACGCTGTTGCGTAACCGGGGATATTTTTACTTCCGTCCCGATTATATGACTTATCAGGCAGATACGACATTGGTTCCCGGTGGACATATCAGCCTTCGTCTGATTCCCGTTCCGGGATTACCCGCTGCGGCACAACGTCCTTACTATGTAGGAGATGCCTCTGTTTACCTGTTTGGCAAGAATGGTGAGGCGCCCAATGACAGCATGATGTATAAGAATCTGAATATACATTATTATAAGAAATTGCAGGTACGTCCGAATATGCTTTATCGTTGGTTGAACTATCAACAGTTTGTGCGGAATGCACAGATGCGGGCTTCCAATCGTACCCGTCTTTACAGTCAGTATCGACAGGAGCAGGTGCAGGAGAAACTTAGCCAGTTGGGAATCTTCAGTTATCTGGATTTGCAATATGCCCCGAAAGATACGACAGCCGTTTGTGATACGCTGAACGTAACCATGCAGGCCACATTTGCCAAGCCGCTGGACGCCGAACTGGAATTGAATGTCGTAACCAAAAGTAACGACCAAACCGGGCCCGGAGCATCATTCGGTGTCACCCGGAACAATGTATTCGGAGGTGGCGAAAGCTGGAACGTGAAGCTGAAAGGCTCTTATGAATGGCAAACCGGCGGAGGAGAAAAAAGCTCTTTGATGAACAGCTGGGAGATGGGAGTTTCTACCTCTCTGACTTTCCCGCGCGTGGTTTTCCCGCATTGGGGGAAAAGGGAGTTTGACTTTCCGGCTACCACTACATTCCGTCTATACATTGACCAGTTGAACCGTGCCAGGTATTATAAACTGTTGTCATTCGGCGGAAATGCTACCTACGATTTCCAGCCGACACGTACAAGCCGGCATAGTATCACCCCTTTCAAACTGACATTCAACGTCCTGCAACACCAATCGGAAGAATTCAGGGAAATTGCCGATGCCAATCCTGCATTATATATCAGTTTGAAAGACCAGTTTATTCCTGCTATGGAATATACCTATACCTATGATAATGCTTCCGCACGCGGTATTAAAAATCCGATTTGGTGGCAATCGACTGTAACCTCTGCCGGTAACCTGACCTCGGTGATTTACCGTGCTTTCGGTCAGTCTTTCAACAAAGAGGACAAACGTTTGCTGAACGTCCCTTTCGCGCAGTTTGTGAAACTGAATACGGAATTCCGCCATTTGTGGAATATGGACAAGAATAATAAGATTGCTTCCCGTGTAGCTTTGGGCGCTCTCTTCGCCTACGGTAATGCAACGATAGCCCCTTACAGCGAACAATTCTATGTGGGTGGTGCCAACAGCATCCGCGCTTTCACAGTACGTAGCATCGGCCCGGGCGGATACCATCCGGCAGAAAGCCGCTATTCTTACCTCGACCAGACGGGTACTTTCCGTTTTGAGGCAAATGTAGAATACCGTTTCCGTATCTTTAAAAGTTTTTGGGGAGCCACTTTCCTGGATGCGGGAAACGTTTGGCTGATGCGCAAGGATGAGGCCCGTCCCAATTCACAACTCGAACTGAAAACGTTCCCGAAACAAATCGCTTTGGGCACCGGTGTCGGTATTCGTTATGATATGGATATTCTTGTGTTCCGTCTTGATTTCGGTATTCCTTTGCATCTGCCTTACGATACAGAACGAAGCGGATATTACAATGTCACAGGATCCTTTATGAAGAATCTGGGAATACATTTTGCTATCGGTTATCCCTTCTAATGAATGATTTTTGTACGATTTTGGTAAATAATGATTGATATTTGTCCTGTTGGATTCAACTATTTTTGTAATTTTGCAACGAAATCTGATGCCGTTGACATCACTAACCTTTTAATATTACACAATTTATGAAACCAACTTTATTCTTATTGGCAGCCGGTATGGGTAGCCGTTATGGAGGCTTGAAGCAATTAGACGGACTGGGTCCTAATGGCGAAACTATTATGGATTACTCAATCTATGATGCTATCAATGCCGGATTTGGCAAACTTGTATTTGTAATCCGCAAAGATTTTGAACAAGATTTCCGTGATAAAATTATTTCCAAATACGAAGGTCACATTCCTTGCGAACTGGTATTTCAATCAATCGACGATCTTCCGGAAGGCTTTACTTGCCCGGCAGACCGTACCAAACCTTGGGGTACTAACCATGCAGTAATGATGGGCGCTGATGTGATTAAGGAACCGTTTGCAGTGATCAACTGTGATGACTTCTATGGTCGTGATTCTTTCCAGGTAATGGGCAAATTCCTTTCTGCTCTTCCTGAAAATTCAAAGAACGTTTATTCGATGGTAGGTTTCCGTGTAGGAAATACATTGAGCGAAAGCGGTACGGTATCTCGTGGTATCTGTAGTACAGATGCTAAAGGATTGTTGACATCTGTAGTAGAACGTACGAAGATTCAACGTCTGGACGGTGAAGTGAAATATATCGGTGATGATGGCGAATGGACGGCTACTCCCGATACGACTCCGGTAAGTATGAACTTCTGGGGCTTCACTCCTGATTACTTCGCTTACAGCCAGGAATTCTTCAAGACTTTCCTAAGCGATCCGAAGAATATGGAAAACCTGAAGAGCGAGTTCTTCATCCCATTGATGGTAGATAAATTGATTAATGACGGAACTGCCACTGTTGAAGTACTGGATACTACCAGCAAGTGGTTCGGCGTCACTTATCCGGAAGACCGTCAGAGCGTAGTAGACAAGATTCAGGCATTGGTAGATGCCGGTGAATATCCTGCTAAGTTGTTCTAAAGAAGAGCCATCGATTAAGATAGAGAGCAGTCATTCATAAGAATGACTGCTTTTTTTGTTTTTCATAACGTATCATACTAAGTAGTATCTAATAAATATTCAGTATCTTTGCAGTCCAAAATGTTATAAATCAGAAGCAGAAGTGATTTCAGTAGAAGGATTATCAGTAGAATTTAATGCGACGCCGCTTTTTGAGGACGTCAGCTATGTAATTAATAAGAAAGACCGCATTGCATTGGTCGGCAAAAATGGTGCCGGCAAATCAACCATGCTGAAGATATTGGCAGGTTTGCAGTCACCGACACGCGGAGTGGTAGCTACTCCGAAAGATGTAACCATAGGATATTTGCCACAGGTCATGATTCTTTCCGACAACCGGACGGTGATGGGAGAGGCAGAACTGGCATTCGAACATATATTTGAGCTTCAGGCGAAGTTGGAACGGATGAATCAGGAATTGGCCGAACGGACAGACTATGATTCGGAAGAATATCATCAGTTGATAGACCGTTTCACGCATGAAAACGACCGGTTCCTGATGATGGGCGGTACGAACTTTCAGGCGGAAATCGAACGGACACTTCTCGGATTGGGATTCAGTCGGGAAGATTTTGAACGCCCTACTTCGGAGTTTTCCGGTGGATGGCGTATGCGTATCGAATTGGCAAAATTGCTCTTACGACGCCCGGACGTGCTTTTGCTCGATGAGCCGACCAATCACCTTGATATTGAAAGTATCCAATGGTTGGAAAACTTTTTGTCTACACGTGCCAATGCAGTCGTATTAGTCAGCCATGACCGTGCTTTCCTGAATAACGTAACGACCCGCACCATCGAAATTACTTGCGGTCAGATTTACGACTACAAAGTGAAGTACGATGAGTTTGTAGTCCTGCGTAAAGAACGCCGTGAACAACAGCTCCGTGCTTACGAAAATCAGCAGAAACAAATACAAGATACGGAAGATTTTATCGAACGCTTCCGCTATAAAGCAACGAAAGCCGTACAGGTGCAAAGCCGTATCAAGCAACTGGAAAAGATAGACCGCATCGAAGTGGACGAGGAAGATAATTCCGCCTTGCGTTTAAAATTCCCTCCAGCCAGTCGTAGCGGAAACTATCCTGTGATTTGCGAAGATGTGCGCAAAGCGTATGGCAGCCATGTCGTTTTCCATGATGTCAACCTGACTATCAACAGGGGAGAGAAAGTGGCTTTCGTCGGAAAGAACGGAGAGGGTAAGTCTACCTTGGTGAAATGTATCATGGACGAGATTGATTTCGAAGGCAAACTAACGATCGGACATAATGTACAAATCGGTTATTTTGCGCAGAACCAGGCACAAATGTTGGATGAGAACCTGACTGTATTCGATACGATTGACCGGGTAGCGACAGGAGATATCCGTCTGAAGATACGTGATATACTGGGAGCTTTCATGTTTGGAGGCGAAGCTTCGGATAAAAAGGTGAAAGTCCTTTCCGGAGGAGAACGTACGCGATTGGCGATGATTAAACTTCTGCTGGAACCCGTAAACCTACTGATTCTGGACGAACCGACCAATCATTTGGATATGCGTTCGAAAGATGTTTTGAAGGAAGCTATCCGCGAATTTGACGGAACAGTGATTCTTGTCAGCCACGACCGTGATTTTTTGGATGGACTTGCGACTAAAGTATATGAGTTCGGTGGTGGACTTGTAAAAGAACATCTTGGAGGTATCTATGAATTCTTGCAAAAGAAAAAGATAGATAGCTTGAACGAGCTTCAGAAAGGAGCGGGACTGTCGGCTTCTCCCACGGCTTCAGCTAAAGGTAATGAACCTGAAACCGTTCAGCCTTCGGAGAATAAGCTCTCTTACGAAGCCCAGAAAGAACTTAATAAGAAGATTAAGAAACTCGAACGCCAGGTGGCGGACTGTGAAGCTTCAATAGAGGAAACCGAATCCGCGATTGCTATCGTAGAAACGAAGATGGCAACTCCCGAAGGAGCTTCGGATATGCAGCTCTATGAACGGCATCAAAAACTGAAGCAACAGTTGGATGGCATTGTTGAAGAGTGGGAGCGGGTTTCGATGGAACTGGAAGAAGCGAAAAACTAGAACAAAACGCATACTTCCGAGCACTATGTGAGAGAAATGCTATACCTCGATAGAAGGTATTCCTGGCGGGTATCTGTTTCTCGGTGTCGAAACAGGTGTTTCTCGTTGAGGAACGAGGCGTTCCTCGGTGTCGGTCACCTTCTTCCTCGGTGCCGGACTGCGGGTAGGATGATTGTTGATTAGAGAGACTATTTAATTATTTATACAATATGAAAGTAACCAAGTATTTACCAATTCTTGCCGTATGCCTTATGACAACAGGATGTAATAGCAAGAAAGAGGCCGTACTAACGTCCGGTATCGACCTTGCTAATCTGGATACCACGGCAATGCCGGGTACAAGTTTTTATCAGTATGCCTGCGGTGGGTGGATTGAAAGTCATCCGCTGACAGACGAGTATTCACGCTTCGGCTCTTTCGATATGCTTCACGAGAAAAGCCGCGAACAGTTGAAAGAACTGATTGCAGAACTGGCTGCAAAGAAAGACAACGCTCCGGGCAGTGCTGCCCAGAAAGTGGGTGATCTTTATAACATCGCTATGGACAGCGTGAAGCTGAACAAAGAAGGAGCAGCTCCGATCAAAGAAGAAATGGCGGCTATCGATGCGCTCAAAGATAAAGAAGAGATTTACACTTACATTGCCGAAAGTCAGAAGAAAGGAATACGTCCTTACTTTACCATGTTTGTTAGTGCGGATGATATGAACAGCTCTATGAACATGGTTCAGACCTATCAGGGCGGTCTCGGAATGGGACAGCGTGATTACTATCTGGAGAATGACGAGCAGACAAAGAGTATCCGCGATAAATATAAGGAGCACCTCGTTAAAATGTTCCAGTTGGCCGGCTATGACGAAGCTACCGCACAGAAAGCAATGGTGGCTGTGATGAACATCGAAACACGTCTTGCCAAAGCTGCCCGTTCACAAGTAGAATTGCGTGATCCGCATGCCAACTATAATAACTGTCTCTTATACACATCTCCGAGCCCACGAGACGCGTAGTAATCTC